>LFFM01001141.1_pt1 | contig 18856 bp, 16 predicted proteins | sample 643131 | NCBI WGS metagenome assembly LFFM01 (sample SAMN03777445, study PRJNA286221) | soda lake metagenome | biome: soda lake; feature: Kulunda steppe; material: water; isolation source: sample Tc-Br brine of Tanatar trona crystallizer | place: Russia: Kulunda steppe | collected 2011-07
CGGATGGGAGTTTCGGTGGCCGAACCGCAAAGTTGTTCGAGCCCTACGCCGATTTGCCCGAGCCAGCGGCCGACCGTGGTGATGCGGGCCGCGGCCAGTGGGTCGTCGACCCAGACGAACTCGAGGCCATCGCGAGCCGTGCGACCGATGCTGGCGACTATCAGCTCACCGTCCACGCCATCGGCGACGAAGCCGTCGAGGAGACGGTGGCGGCGTTCGAGGAAACGTCGAACGCGGACCAGAAACGCCACCGCGTCGAACACGCCGAACTCGCTACCGACGGCCACCTCGAGCGCATGGCCGAGGCGGGGATGGTCGCCTCGATGCAACCCAACTTCTTGCAGTGGGCGGCCGAGGACGGTCTCTACGATCAGCGTCTTGGTGAGGCCCGTCGGCGCGGATCGAACCGGTTTCGGTCGATGCTCGAGGCCGGGGTCCCCCTCGCCTTCGGCTCCGACTGTATGCCCCTCGATCCGTTGCTGGGAGTCGAGTACGCGGTGAACGCCCCCGTCGAGGCTCAACGGCTGTCGGTGACGCAGGCCCTGCGTGCCTACACCCAGGGGGCCGCCTACGCCGGCTTCGACGAGGACCGCGTGGGTACGCTCGAGGTGGGCAAAAAGGCCGACCTCGTCGTGCTCGAGGAATCACCGTGGGACGCTCCCTCGCGTATCGCGGACATCGAGGTGACGATGACGATGGTCGACGGGGCGGTCGTTTACGAAGGCTAAATTAGAACGGGAAGACGCCGAAAAGCCCGATAAAGCCCACGAGTAGTCCCACACAGGTCGCGAACGTCAGGGCGAAGACGGGCTTGCTCCACTCGAGGACGGACTTCCCGTCGAGCGGGCCGAAGGGGATCATGTTGAATGCGGCCAGAAAGAGGTTGATGAGGACGCCCATGTGGCCGATCTGGATAACGAGGTCGGGAGCCGCGATAGCGTCGGCGAACACTAACACGGGGAGAAAGACGACGGCGAGGACGACGTTCGTGACGGGGCCAGCGACGGCGATGAGGCCGTTTTCCCGGACGGTGATTCGCCCACGGTGGTAGACCGCCCCGGGGGCAGCAAAGAGCAGGCCGATAAGGGCACTCATCACCGCCAGAAAGAGCATCTGGTAGTCCGCGCGGAACTCGGCGACCTGCCCGAATCGGATGGCGACGACCTTGTGGGCGAGTTCGTGGAGCAAGAAGGCCACGCCGACGGTCACCAGGCTGAGGACGACCATCGGGACGAACGCCCCGACTGGATACCCCAGATGGATGGGCGCGAGCAACAGCGCGAACGCGATACTCAGGACGACCCAGGCCACCCCGAGGTCGAACAGTTCTTTCTCGCTAAACGAAAGGGATGACGCTCGAGCGTAGCTCACGTCAGCACCCCACGGATCAGGTCGAGGCTGTTTCGCGCCCCCTCGAGCAGTTCGGCCATCAGGGCGTCGACGCTGCCGAGTTCGCCCCCGGCCAACCATGGCAGGACGAAGAGGACGAAGAGGAAACTCGCGATCATGCTCCCGACGTTAGTCAGGGCGACGATCATGATCAGTCGGAACAGCGGCACGTTGAACATCTCCTCTACGGCCTCACCGGCGGCTTTCGAGGTGTCGCTCGCGATCTCGTTGAGGCGGCCGATATCCGTGACGTTGACCGGGCGGTAGCGGAGTTCGACGTAGCCGGCAAACCAGCCGGGAGCGAGCAGCGGGTTGATGCTGGTGAGCCAGGCGACGATGCCGCCGACGCCCGCGCTGGTCCAGCGGGCACCGGCCAGCCGGGCGAAGCTGAACGCGAAGACGCCGTTGAAGACGACCCAGGCGAGAAATAGCTGGAGCAAAAAGAGGTCACGGACGCCGGCCATCAACAGGAGGCCGAAGAAGGCGACGAATCCGACCGTGATGAGGTAGCCAAACACCTTGAAAATGGAGAACCGTCGGCCCGACGCCGTTCCCGTGATGGACTCCATCGCGGGCAACTCGTCGGGATTGGCGAGGAAGTGTTCGATCCCGGCTTTGTGGCCAGCACCGACGACGGCGACGACGTCGTAGCCCTGACTTCGGAGGATGTGGAGTTTGTGGGCGATGTAGGCGTCACGCTCGTCGATGAGGGCGTTCGCCCCGGCGGGACTGAATCGACGGAACTCCTCCATCATGGCGGCGACGACGTCGCCATCGGTCATCTCCTCGATGTCGATGGTCTCGATATCGTCGACGTCCGCGGTCATCGCACCGAGGATGACGCCGACGATGGCTCCGACGAGTGCTCCGAGGCCGAGGCCCGCAACGCCGCCGACGACTCCCCGGATGGTCAACGCGCCGGAGCTTTCGAACGTCCCGGCCGAGAGTGGTCCGACGAACGTTTCGGTAGTCACCATCGCGAGCATGGCGACGACCCCGATGACGGCCCCGGCGACCATCCGAAGCGAGGAGCCACTCAGCACCCCACCGGTGTACGCGCTAGCGTTGCCGAGGGAGGGTAAAAAGAGCAGACCGACGAAGAGGCCCCCGAGGATGCCAACACCGAGTGCTCCCGCGTACTGGACGGTTCCCGGATCCGTAATTCCGAGGGCGAGGGTTTCCTCGAGGCCGAACCAGGGCCCGATGACGGTGCCAAAGAGGAGGCCGACGGCGAGGCCGACGACCGACCCGAAGGCGATGGCGACGGTTCGGGGGTCCGTAATCCCGAGGGCGAGGCCGCCAACCATACGGAGTTTTTCGCCGAGTGAGAGTCTGGTCCAGAACCGTTGGATGGTCACCTGGATGTCGCGGTCGACGAGGGCGAGACCGTGGCCGTTCTGTTCGGCGGCCTCGATGGCGGCTTTCATGTCCGCGCCGGGTTCGACGTCGAACTGTTCGCCGAGTTTGGCCTGGACGTACGAGAGCATCCAGTAGGCCAGAAACTGGAAGACGGTGTTTCCGCTCAGCAGGTCTTTCGCTTCGATGTCGTCGGGGGTGCCACCTTGCATCTGGCGGTATCGCCCCTCGTCGAGTTCGACGGCGACGACGTCGGGTTGCTCGCGGTCGACGGTTTCGTGGACGTCGTCGACACTCGCCTGGGAGACGTGTGCCGTCCCGAGTACGTAGACGGAACCCTGGCCGTCGGCCGGTGGCCCGGGATCCTCGGGGACGGTCGCGTCACCTACATCACTCATTATCCATGCAAGTCGGCGACGGCTTTTACCAGTATCGAAGCGTCCCATGTCGTGCACTGGCGGGGATGGCTGTCGACTGGCCATCACTCGAGGGCAGGCCGTCACGGACGCCCGCAGTCTCATCGCTCGAGGGCAGACACTCACTGCACTCGAGAACGAACGCCCACCGCACTCGAGAGTATGAAGACTGATTGTGCGGTCGCGTGAATATCTGGCGATGACTGATCTGCTCGAGACCCTGATCGAGAACCGAGAGATGGTGCAGCCGACCCACGCGAACAACCTCGAGACGACCCACGGGGGGAACGTGATGCTCTGGATGGACGAGGTGGGGGCGATGAGCGCGATGCGATTTTCGGGGGAAACCTGTGTCACCGCCCGTGTCGATCAAATGAACTTCGAGCGACCGATCGAGGTGGGGGATGTGGCGTTTATTTCGGCGTACGTCTACGACACCGGTCGGACGAGTGCGAAGGTCCGTATTCGCACCTATCGGGAGGACCTGCGAACGGGCGAGCGAGAAAAGACGACCGAATCCGTGTTCACGTTCGTCGCCATCGACGAAGACCGGACGCCAACGCCGGTTCCCGAGTTGACGACGAGTACGGATCGGGGCAAGCAGTTGCGGGCGGCGGCCCTCGAGTACGAACGGAACGGACGCTGATCGTCGGCTTTGACGACTGACTCGAGCGCAAAACGGCAGCGTCGACGGTCCGAGACGGGGTGGGGGTCACGGTAACGGTTTCGAGACGGTCACGAAGCTACCTGGGATTATGACGACGAGCCGGGGAACCGAACGGTCTCACTCTCGGGGTCGAGTTCGACGCGGCCCCCGATGGGGATGGGGACGGTTGGGTAGGTGTGGCCGAACTCGAGGCCCTGGACGACCGGCGCGTCTGGATTGTACTCCTCGAAGACCTCGGCGACCACCGTCCGCTGGCGTTCGCGATAGGCCTCCCGCCACTCCGGTGGTCGATCGTCGCGGTGATTTCTGGTCGGCGGACGACCGACCAACACGCCCGCAAACCGCTCGAGGAGGCCACGTTCGCCGAGTGCACGCAGGACGCCAGCGACCCAGGCGGGATCGGGGACTTCTTCTGAGGTCTCGAGAACCAGGATGGTCCCCTCGAGTGTGTGCTCCTCGGGCAGGAAGCTCTCGGCGAGAAACTGCTGGTCGAGGATCTCGAGACACCCACCCCAGGTGGGGCCGGTCACCGCGTGCTCGCCGCCGGACCAGTGCCACCCGTCACTCGGTTCGGTGGCCCGGGGCTCCTCGAGCGTCTCGGGATTGCCCCAATCACCGGGTTCGTCGGTGAACCGGTCGGCGGGTTCCATGGTCCCCAGGGTGTCCTCGAAGAAGGCGCGTTTCGTGTAGCGGATCGTGTGCTCGAACATCGCCCCGTCCATGGCGAGTTCGGTCATGATCGACGGGCCGTAAAACGAGACGATCCCGCAGTTCCACAGTGCCAGCGCGAGATGGGTATTGTCGCTGTAGCCGAAAAACCGGGTCGGATTCGACGACAGTACCTCCAGGTCGAGATGCTCGAGCACGCGGACCTGGTCGTTTCCGCCGATGACGGTTATGATGCCACGAATCTCGGGGTCCTCGAACGCCTTGTGAATGTCCTGTGCCCGGCGCTCCGGATTCGCATACAGCGCCTCGGCTGTCATCTCGGTCGTCGGAAAGGGTACTGGTTCGAGGTCGAAGACAGTCCGCAGTCGTTCGAGCCCCAGTTCGTACGTTTCGGGATATTCGAGTGCGAGGTTCGACGCGGGGGCGATTACCGCGATCCGGTCGCCCGACTCGAGCGGTGGCGGCGTTCGAACGTCGGTGGGCAGTGGTCGATCGACCATTTCGTGGCCGATTCGATGCCGCTTCGGATATACGATGTGGTCCCCTGTGATTTCTTGGCAGGCTCGTTTTCGAACCGATTGCCGCGCGAAACAGGCTTTTCAGCACTCACTCCCTAACCCGTTCGTATTCGGGAGGTGGTCTTCCTCGTGTATTGCCACGCGAGCGAGGACCGACGGTCGGAAATTTCCCCGACGACACCTGACGACCCACGATCATGACACACCATACATCGGTCCTCATCATTGGCGGCGGCGCAACCGGCGTTGGAACGGCACGAGACCTCGCCCTCCGTGGGGTCGACGTAACACTGATCGACCGCGATGGGCTGGCCAGTGGAACCTCCGGTCGCTCACACGGCTTGCTTCACAGCGGCGCTCGCTACGCCGAGACCGACCCCGACGGCGCGAGTGAGTGTATCCGGGAGAACGAGATCCTCAAATCGATTGGCGGGCACGCCGTCGCCGACACCGGTGGCGTCTTCGTCCAACTCACCGACGACGATCCGGCCTATTTCGAGGCCAAACTCGAGGGCTGTCGCGAACACGGCATCGACGCCGAGGTCGTCGATGGGGACACCGCCCGTGAGCGGGTCCCCGCGCTCGGGGAGGCAGTCGAACGGGCCATGATCGTCCCCGATGGCGTCGTCTATCCCTCGAGGCTGGTCGCAGCGAACGCAGCCAGCGCGGCCGAACACGGCGCGACGATCCTGCCACACACCCCCCTCGAGTCGTTCACGCTCGAGGACGGCCGAATCACCGCCGTTTCCGTTGGCGGGGAGGAAGTCGATACCATCGAACCCGACTACGTCGTGAACGCGAGCGGGGCCTGGGCGGGTCAGTGTGCTGCATTGGCCGATGTCGACGTCGAGATGCAACCGACGAAGGGCGTGATGGTCGGCGTCGAGTACTCGGGCATCGATCCCGTCATCAATCGGTGTCGCCCGCCCGCCGACGGCGACATCATCATCCCCCACGGCGAGCAGGTCATCCTCGGGACGACGAGCATCGCTGTCGACGATCCGGACACCTACGAGCGTGCCCAGTACGAAATCGACCGCATGTTCGAGGAGTGTTCGGCCATGGTCCCCGACCTCGACGGACGGTCGCCCGCCCGCACCTACTGGGGCGTTCGCCCGCTGTACGCGCCGGATGAAGCCACGCGCAACACGACCGACTCGGCCGCTGGCGATGAACGCGGTATCTCTCGCGGGTTCTTCCTACTCGAGCACGCCGACGACGGCGTCGAAAACTTCACGAGTGTCGTCGGCGGGAAGCTCACGACGTACCGCCTGATGGCCGAAGTGACGGCCGATCACGTCGCCGACCATCTCGGCGTCGGCGCACCCTCGAGGACGGCCAGTGAACGCTTGCCCGGGGTCGACGACCCGGCCGAACTGGACGCACTCGTGGCACAGTACGACGCTCGATCGCCCGCCGATGAGGATGTCGTTGCCGGGGAGTGAGGGACTTTACACTGATCACCGTCGATAATCCCCGAGGTCCATCGACCAGTCGTGTTCGGCGTACCGGAACGTCGGCGTCGCCGCAGACGGGATCACGTCGTACTCCTCGAGAAACGACACAATACCCCGTTTCCCGCCGAAATCGCCGCTGTACCAGCGAAACACGCGCGGGAGCGTGGCGACGTCGTCGCTGGGGTCGTAACTGACGTTCTCCTCGAGGAACCATTCCGTCGCAATCTCGAGTTCGGCGTCGATATCGCTGGGGTTGTAGACGGCAACCGGTGGACAGCTTTCGGTGCCACAGTTCAGCGCGAAGTGCACCCGTGGATCGAGTGATTCGACGCGAAACTGTCGTTCGAACGCCGCGGGGAACAGGCGAGGCAGATAGCCGATTCCCCAGGGGTGTTTCGACCCACGGAGCATCCCGTGTTCGATATCGTCGAGGCTGAGCCAGACCCCGGCAACCGGGACGCGGTCTCTGGCGAAGAACCGCCAGCGGTCGAGGGTGCCACCTTCGAGCAAGTCGGGATCGTCATCGAGCAGGATCTGCACGTAGGCATTGTAACAGTTGAGCCAGAACGCGAGGCGGTGTTCGTGGCTCCGAAGCGATCGCTCGAGTCGCTCGCGTTCGAGGGTGGCCAACTCCTCGCGGAGGAAAGCTCGGTCACCGTCGGTTTTGACGGTGTAGAGGAGATCAGCTGAGAGCGAAAGTGGGTCGAGCTGTGTCGACATACCTCACGCTTAGATTACCAGGTTATTGAAGTCGTTTACCGTCCGTTCGAACTGTCGCTAACAACGGGAGATTTGCCGAGGCTGACGGTTTTGTTTCGAGGGTCGCCAGCGGTCCCGTGGCCACTGCCGTTCGAGTGGAAATAACACAGTGAGCCGTTATCGCTCCTGCAACTGCGGGGAGAGAAACGGCCGTGTGGATGAACAACAGGGAGGAACTGGAGTCGCCCAAAGTGGCGGGCCCGACCCGAGGTCCGGGAACGTTCACCTGGAGGACGGTTCATCAAATGTCGTGGCCTTCTGCACTGTGCCGGCAGGGGCTTTATCCGGCCGGCCGTGGCACCTGTGCCGTGAACCGCCAGCAAGGCACCCTGCTCGTCTTTCTCGCCGTTCTCGTCGTCCTCTCCGCCCAGTTGGTACTCCCGTATCTCCAGTTCGTGCTTCTGGCGCTCCTCCTCGCGTTCGTCCTCACGCCACTGCAACGTCGCCTCGAGTCATCCCTTTCGCCACTGGTCTCGGCGCTCACGCTCGTTATCCTCGCGTTACTCGGCGGTATTTTGCCGTTGTTGGTCGTCCTCGGGCTCGTCGCCGAGGACGCCCGCCGGGTGCTCGAGGAGACCGACACCGACGCGTTTCCGCCGGAACCGTTCGAATCACTCGCTGAGGAGTTCGGCGTCGACCTCGAGGGCGTCATCTTCGAACAGGCTCGAGAACTTGGCATCGGGATACTCGAGCGCGGTCCGGAACTCGTCGCCGGAGCGACCCACATCGCAATCGGTGTCGGGCTCACGCTGTTTTTGCTCTACTACCTGCTCAAAGACGGTGACCGACTGGTCGCCTGGTTCGAGGATATCCTGCCGTTACCGCCGAGGATCCAGCGTGAACTGCGAGCGGATCTGTCCGACGTGACCTGGGCCGTGCTCGCAGGCCACGTCTTGATCGCAGCCCTCGAGGGGACGATCGCCGGGTTGGGACTCTTCGCGACGGGGATCCCGAACGCGACGCTATGGACGGCCGTGATGATCGTGCTCTCGTTGATTCCGCTCGTGGGTGCGTTTCTCGTCTGGGGCCCTGCGTCACTGTATCTGTTTCTGACGGGTGAGCCGACGCTCGCAGTGGGGTTGGCGATCTACAGCGCGATCGTCGTTGGGGTAGCCGACGATTATCTTCGGCCACTCGTGGTCGACCGGTTCGCCGATCTCAGTCCCGCAGTTATCATCGTTGGCGTCCTCGGCGGGGTGACCGCATTCGGCTTGATGGGGCTCTTTTTCGGGCCGATCTTGCTCGGGGCGCTGGTCGCGACGCTGTCGGTGTTCGACGAGCACTACGAGTCGCTCTAACGTGCCTCGAGTGACTGACGCCTCCGGGTCCATTCTGTCGATTCTCGTTGTGGCTATGCAGTCATCCAAAGACGTCGACTCGTCTCCGTGGGCGGAGTGAGTCCAGATGCCGAAAAGAAGGGATGTGGGCAGCGAATGTGACCACTGCCGGCACGTTTTTCCGGATTGGCTCTCGTAGGGAGAGTATGACAGCCGTCACCCTTGGACCCGAGGGAACCTACTCACATCGTGCCACGCGAGCCGTCGCCGACGACGACATCGCGTTCCGACAGTCGGTTACCGACATCGTCGCCGCCGTCGCGAACGAGGAGTTCGAACTCGGCGTCGTCCCCATCGAAAACAGTATCGAGGGAAGCGTCACCGAGAGCCTCGACGCGGTCGCCGACTACGACGTGGCCGTAGTCCGAGAAATCGTCACCCCCATCCGCCACGCCCTGCTTGCACAGGATGAGACGTTCACGACCATCGCCAGTCACTCCCAGGCGCTCGCACAGTGCCGATCGTACCTCGACCAGGCCTACCCCGACGTCCGCCTCGAGGCCGTCGCGAGCACGGCCCAGGGGGTCGAATACGCCCGTGAGGACGCGTCGGTGGCGGGCATCGGCCATCCGGCGAACGCCGGTGGCGGCCTCGAGGTGCTGGCGTCGGATATCCAGGACCAAACGTCGAACGCGACGCGGTTTTTCGCGCTCACCCAGGCGAGTGAGCGTTCGGAGGCAGGCGGAAAGACCTCGATCGTCGTCTATCCGGAGTCCAACTATCCCGGGCTGTTGCTCGAGATGCTCGAACCGTTCGCCGACCGGGACATCAACCTGACGCGGGTCGAATCCCGTCCCAGCGGCCGCCGACTCGGCGATTACATCTTCCACATCGACGTCGCGGCGGGGCTGTACGAAGAACGAACCCAAGATGCGATTACGGATATCGAGGCTATCGCCGCCGACGGGTGGGTACGACGGCTCGGATCGTACGATATCGAGCACGTCATCGACTGAAACTGTCAGCTGTAATGATGGAACGATTCTCGCCTATCCGGGTGGTGAGAATCTTGAGGGACTTACAGGCGACAGTATGAGCCTCGAGTGAAGGGCGTGTCCTGGACGTCTATCGTTCTCGCCCTCTTTTTGAACCGTCAGTTCTGTTGTCCGGATCAGGGCAGAATTTATCCCCTTCGGCGTTCTATATCCCCCCATGCGACGCAATCCGTTCGAAGACCTCGAAGAGATGCTCGAGCGCGTAAGTAAACAGATCGAATCCGGGGTTGCTGGCGACCTTCGGGTGCCCGGATCGGTGGCTGTGGACGTAGCGGATCGCGTCGACGAGTACGTCGTGACCGCCGACCTGCCCGGCTTCGAAACCGAGGATATCGAGTTGACCATCGCCGACGGAACGCTTCGACTCGAGGCCGAACAGGAAGAGATGACGCATGACGAACAGGACCAGTACCTCCGCCGGGAACGCACCCAGCGGTCAGTGAGCCGCCGCCTGCACCTTCCGGAGCCGGTCGACGAGGAGGGCGTGACGGCACGCTACAATAACGGCGTCCTCACGGTCACGCTCCCGAAAGTTGACACCGACGAGGAGTCGAAGCAGATCGATATCGAGTAACCTCTCCGTATCGCGCAGGTGACGAACGACACGGGACCTGTTTTTGTGCTACTGGTTCCAGAGCGATCGCTGTGTGTTGTTCTCGAGCGAGCAAAAGTGGGGTTCAGCACCGACGAGACTCGAGCACTGTCCCTGCAAGCACCCGATCAGACGCCCGGCACGCCGAAGGCGCCGACACCGAGGCCGAAGATGGTGTCGAGGATGAGCAGGATGACGAGTGCTGAGAGCCAGGCGAGCCCACCGATGACGGCGGCGTCAACCCAGCCACCGGGATACCGCCGGTTGATCACCCAGACCCACGCGAGCAGCGCAAGCAGCGGGCCAAACAGCGGAATCCAGGCCGTGAGCGCCCAGGCGAGGGCCCCGAAGGCCGCGGTGAACACCGCGTGGGTGTAACTCGAGGCGTCGACGACGATCGAGGCGGCGATGTAAATGGCGAGGCCGCCCACGAGTAAGGCAACGACGAACGCGACGAGGGAGCCAATCATGCGTCTGCCTCCTCGTTGTCGTCAGAAACGGTCTCGTTTCCGTCGTCGCCATCAGTGTCGGTCCCGTTTCCTGCCTCTGTCTCGTTTCCACCGTCAGTGGTCTCGTTCCCAGCCTCTGTCTCGGTATCGTCAGTCTCGTCCGGTTCGTCGTCTTCGTAAATGACGTCCGTCCGCCGGGCGACGGGCTGGAGGAGGTATCGGCCGCTCTGGCCACGCCGGACCGGGGTGAAGTCCCCGACGAACGTCGTCCGTTCGTCACCGCGAATCTCGAACGCACGGTTGAACTGCAGCGGGGCGTTCCCCGGCGTCTCGACCTCCGCCTCCTCACCGTCCTCGAGGATGCCGTCGACGCTCGAAACATCGAGCTGGAGGAACTGGTACTCGCCCGTCTCGACCTCACGTTCGTCGATCAACTGTGTGTTTCCGTCCTGAAGCTGGACGAGGTCGGCTTCCTGTGGCTCCTCGAACTCGAGGTAGCGTCGACCCTCGCCCTGGTCGACGTCGTCTTCGTCCTGTTCTTCGAGGCCGTTCTCGCCTTCGCTCTCGCTTTCGTTGCCGGCGCTTTCGTTGCCGTTACTGTCGGCAGTTTCATTCCCGGCGCTTTCGTTCTCGTCACCATCACCGCCCTCGTCACTCTCGAGGTCACCACTCGGTTTGATCCAGGTCCCGTCGATGGTCACCACACACGACTCGAAGTCAGCGATATCGCCAGGCTGGTCGGTGACCTCGGTGCTGAGCAAGCCAGTCGTGGATTCACTCGAGTCGTCGTCGGTGGTGTCCGTTCCATCCGAGGCGGTACCGTCGGCGTCGTCAGTGTCACCGTTGTCGCCGAGACAACCGGCTGCGCCGATGGCCGCCGCTAGCCCGGTAAGGTGGAGGTACGCTCGTCGTCGGAGGGGTTCGCGTCGTGTCATCAGGCCGGGGTTGGGACGACCCCCTGATAATGGCGGCGTCCGTCCAGTGCCGTTTTCCATCGTTTGGAACCGTTTATCTGCGCAAAACCAACGCGTTGGGGACGATACCCGGCGGTGTATGCAGGCTGTGTGCCCTGAGACAGACCCGCACGAAAAACGATTTTTTGAACCGTCGATAAACCTGGCCCTCGAGGACGGGCGCAGGTCCTCCCGGGTTCTGTCCATCCGCATCCGTACCCAGGTCACTCCCGGTCCCGACGGACCTCCCGGACGATGTGGGAGTCCTTTTACCGTCGCCACGACAATGAGCGGGCATGAGTTACGATCCCCAGGACCTCGAGGCCCGGTGGCGTGAGCGCTGGGCCGCGTCGGGACGGTACGAAGCCGACCCCGACGGTCGCGATCCCGAGGAGTCGACCTTTGTGACGGTGCCCTATCCCTACCCGAGTGGCGGGATGCACATCGGCCACGCACGCACGTACACCGTCCCGGACGTCTACGCCCGGTACCGCCGCCAACAGGGTGACAACGTCCTGTTCCCGATCGCCTGGCACGTCACCGGCACACCCATCGTGGGTGCCGTCGAGCGACTGAAAAAGGGTGACGAGGGACAGATCGACAGTCTGCAAAACGCGTTCGGTGTGCCCGAAGCCGATCTCAAAAACCTCGAGACGCCGATGGGCTTTGCCCGATACTTCATCGAGGAAGCCGAGTGCAGCTACAAATCGGGGATGCAACAGCTGGGCCTCTCGATCGACTGGCGTCGGGAGTTCACGACCACGGACGAGCGCTACCAGCGATTCATCACCTGGCAGTACGAGACCCTCAAAGACCGCGGATTGCTCGAGAAGGGACTTCACCCCGTGAAGTTCTGCACGGAACAGGAAAACCCCGTCACGACGCACGACCTGCTCGAGGGTGAGGACGTCGAATATCAGGAGTATACGCTGGTCAAGTTCGCCTCGTCGTCGTTCGAGGCTGGTGGGGCGAGTGGAGGGGGTGGGGACACTGACACCATCTTCCCGATGGCCACCCTCCGTCCGGAAACGGTCCGGGGCGTCACGAACGCCTACGTCGACCCGGACGGGCAGTACGTCGTCGCAACCGTCGACGACGAACGCTGGATCGTCTCCGTCGAAGCCGCCGAGAAACTCGAGTACCAGGCCCACGAGGTGTCCATCGAGACGGAACTCACCGGAGAGGGCATCGTCGGCGAGACGGTCGAAAACCCGATCACGGGCGAGGATGTCCTGATCTTGCCCGCGGACTTCGTCGATACGGACAGCGGGAGCGGCGTCGTCATGTCGGTCCCTGCCCACAGCCCGGACGACTACCTGGCGCTCCAGGAGGCGAAAGCCGACACCGGCCGCCTCGAGGCCTACGGAATCGACCCTGCGCAGGTCGAGGCAATCGAACCGGTGCCGATTCTCTCCATCGAAGGCTACGGCGAGATCCCGGCGAAAGATGCCGTCGAGTCGGCTGGCATCGATGCGTCGTCAGATCCCGAACTGAAGACTGTTACCCAGGAACTCTATACGAGTGAGTTCCACCGTGGCGAACTGGACGATGCCTACGGGGAGTACGGCGGCGAAGTCGTCGAAGACGTCCGTGAGGACCTGAAAGACCACTACCAGTCACAGGGGGCCTTCGGAGCGATGTACGACTTCCCCGAACCCGTGATCTCGCGGGCCGGCGGGAAGGTCGTCGTCGCCTACCAGGACACCTGGTTCCTGCGGTACAACGACGAGGCGTGGCAGGCAAAAGCCAGCCGGGCGGTCGCCAATCTGGATGCCATCCCCGAGAACACACGCGAACAGTACGACCACACGGTCGACTGGCTCGAGGAGTGGCCCTGTATCAGAAACTACGGGCTGGGCACGGCGCTGCCCTGGGACCAGGACTTCATCATCGAACCGCTGAGCGATTCGACGATCTACATGTCCTACTACACGATCGCGCACCGGCTCCAAGAGATCCCCGTCGAGGAGTTGACCCCCGAATTCTTCGATTCGCTGTTGTTGGGTGCTGAGGGCAACGAAACGGCGCTCGAACTGCGCGAGGAGTGGGACTACTGGTACCCAATCGACTATCGGTGTTCGGCCAACGACCTCATCTCGAATCACCTGACGTTCTTCCTCTATCACCACGCCGAACTGTTCGAGGAGCCGAAGTGGCCCCAGGGCATCACCGTGATGGGGATGGGCTTGCTCGAGGGTGAGAAGATGAGTTCCTCGAAGGGGCACGTCGAGTTACCGAACGACGCCATCGCGGAGTACGGTGCGGACACCGTCCGGTTTTTCCTGCTCAACAGCTCCGAGCCGTGGCAGGACTTCGACTGGCGCGCCGAGGAGGTCGGCTCGACCCGGAACCAGCTCGAGCGCTTCTGGAACCGCGCCGAGGAGGTCATCGACGGGCCGGCCGGCGAGCGGGACCTCGAGCAGGTCGACCGCTGGCTGCTCGCCCGGTTGCAAGAGACTGTCGCCGACGTCACCGCGGCCATGGAGAACTTCGAAACGCGAACGGCGAGTCAGACCGCCTTTTACCGGTTCGAAGAACACCTCAAGTGGTACCGCCGCCGGGCCGACCTCGAGCGACCGGGGGCCCGCTGGACGTTGCGAACGGTGCTCGAGACGCGCCTCCGGTTACTGGCCCCGTTTATCCCGTTCATGGCGAACGAACTCCACGAACGGCTGACGGGCGAACCGGCGGAGGACGTGCCGTGGCCCGAGCCCGTTCCGGAGTTCCAGAACGACGCCGTCATCGCCGAGGAGGGCCTCGTCACGGACCTGGTCGCAGACGTTCGCGACATCGTCGACGTGACGGACACCGACCCCGAGATCATCCGCGTCTACGTCGCTGCCGGGTGGAAAAACGACGTCTTCGACACCGTTGTCGAGAGTGCCGTCGACCAGGGCGGTAACGGTGGCGGCCCCAACCAGGGAGCCGTCATGGGACAGGTCATGCAAAACGAAGCCTTGCGAGAGAAGGGGAACGCCGTCAACGCGCTCGTCGGTGATCTCGTCTCGTTTGCTCGCGAGCGCGACGGGGCCACCCTCGAGACCCTCGCTGCCGTCGACGAACAGGCCGTCTACGCGGACGCGTCGTCCTTCCTCGAGCGGGAGTTCGACGCCACGGTGCAGGTGTTAGCGGAGGACGACGACCCTGAGGACCCAGCGGATAAAGCGCGTCACGCACAGCCGTTCCGACCGGCGATCCACCTCGAGTAGCCACGCTTGGCCGATAGCGGACGGGAAACCCCACATTGCTTCGAGTTCCGTGATGGTCACGAGATGTTTGATATCTGATCACTTATCCCCGTTGCCGACGACTAGACAGGCATGGGTTCCGCGATAGCGCCGACGGATCCGGCCTCGAAGAAACTGTCCAAGACGGTGACACCGTCTGACGGCGGCCACCCGGATGTGGAGATGGACGGCATCGGCCGACTCCTCGGGCTGGTCGTCATCCGCTTGCCGCTCGCGCCGTCTATTTTGACGTTCTGGGTACTGTCCCGCCTCGGCAGCCGACTCCCACGCATCCAACCACAGGAATGAGCGCCCAACACGTCCCTCGTGAGTCGAGTCGCCCGACGGAGACAGCACCAGCGGGACTCCCCTGGCTTCCCCACCCCTTTTCGATGGTCTGGCGTGATGGGGCGTTTCTCCACTGGGGGATCGACCCCGAACGTCTCCGGCCACACATTCCCGACCGATTCGCGCTCGAGACCCGCGACGGCCAGGCCTGGCTCACCGTCGTCCCGTTCGTCCTCGCTCGAGCGGGCCTCAGAGGAACGCCAGGGCCCCTTCGTCTCACCCGTCCCGAACTCAACCTGCGGACGTACGTCCGATATCGTGGGGTCTCTGGACTGTACTTTTTCAGCATCGATATCGCCAGCCCCCGCCTCGCAGCCCTCGGTCGCCATGGTCTCGGGGTTCCCTGCTTCGACGCCCAGCAGTACGTCGGCGGGACCGACGAGCGAACGGACTTCCAGAGCAGGCGGGCCAACGGGTCCGGTGACTTCGCCGTCAGTTACCGACCGACGGACACGCCAACCTGGAGTGAACCGGATTCGCTCACCCATTGGCTCACCGAACGGCGACGAACCCTGGTCCCCCGTGGACCCCGAACGCTCGTTGCCGAAATCGCCCACGATCCGTGGCCGCTGTGCCCTGCAGAGGCCACCGTAACCGAAAACGGGCTGTTCGAGGCGGCGGACATCCCGGCACCCGAGGGTGACCCGATCGTTCACTTCTGTCCTCGGCTCGAGATGACTGGCTCGATTCCGCGAGTGTTGTAATCCTGTCGGCTGTGCCCGTATGAAGGTTCTCGCCTCCGCTGGTGGCGAGACGCTTGAACGACGTACAGCTGACAGTATACGGCTCTCCCTCGACGGTTTCTCGGGCCCCATCGCCCCGTTGACTCGAGGGTGCAACCACAACCTAAATATTGCACGAACCAAAACGGCTTTGTCGAGATGACCACGGTCACTTTCGACGATATTCTGCACGCCCGAGACCGACTCGATGACGACAACGTCGTCCGGGAGACGCCCCTCGAGAACAGTCGGTCCCTGAGTGCCATGGCGGAGGCCACCGTGGTGATGAAGATGGAACACCTCCAGCGAACCGGCTCGTTCAAAACCCGGGGCGCGTACAACAAACTCGTCCAGCTCGCCGAGGCGGGTGACGTCTCTCGGGTCGTCGCCGCGAGTGCAGGCAATCACGCCCAGGGCGTCGCGCTGGCTGCCACCGAAACCGGCCTCGAGTCGACGATCGTTATGCCCCGTCACGCCCCCCAGGCAAAGATCAACGCCACCCGTGGGTACGGCGGCGACGTCGTCCTCGAGGGGCAGGACTTTCAGGCGGCGATGGCTCATGCGAAAACCCTGGCCGAAGACGACGACGTGGCGTTCGTCCACGCCTACGACGACCCCGACATCGTCGCCGGACAGGGCACCCTCGCCCTCGAGATGTACGAGGCGCTTCCCGACGTCGACACCGTCATCGTCCCCATCGGCGGTGGCGGCCTCATCAGCGGGATCGCCACCGCGTTCGCCGAACTCGACCCCGGCGTCCGGATCGTCGGCGTCCAGGCCGAGTCGGCTGCGACCGTTCCCGAGAGTCTGGACAAAGGGACGCCCCAGGAGATCGACGATCCGAACACGATCGCCGATGGAATCGCGACCGGGGGCATTGCGCCGCTGACGTTCGAGATCATCGACACACACGTCGACGAGATCATTACCGTCACCGACGACCAGATCGCCCAGGCTACCTTGATCTTGCTCGAGCGAGCGAAACAACTCGTCGAAGGTGCCGGTGCCACCTCCGTCGCGGGCCTCCTCGACGACGACCTCGACGTCTGCGGTGAGACGGTAATGCCGCTGCTCTGTGGGGGAAACATCGACATCTCGATGCTGCAGACCGTGCTCGAGCACGCCCTGACCGACCGTGAGCAACTCCTTCGCCTGCGCGTGCGCATCGAGGACCAACCCGGGAAGATGGCGGATCTCTCCGGCACCATCTCGGACCTCGGGGCGAATATTCGGACCGTTCGCCACGACCGGGCGGTCGAAGGACTCCAGGTCGGGGAGGCCTACCTCGTCTTTCAGGTGGTCACGAGCGGACACGGGCACGCACGCGAGGTCATCGACACCATCGAGTCGGGGGGCTACGACGTGACGCGGGTGGCGTGAATCCCGTGTCGGTCGGCGCAATACCTGCCTGTTTTTATGCCTTCGCTGGGTTGATGCACGTATGGTCGTCGGAGACATCGCAACCGGAACGGACGTCCTCGTCATCGGAGCCGGGCCCGCGGGGTACGTCGCCGCTATTCGCGCCGGACAGCTCGATCTGGACGTTACACTCGTCGAAAAGGACGCCTACGGGGGCACCTGCCTGAACCACGGCTGTATCCCCTCGAAAGCCCTCATCCACGCCAGCGGCCTCGCCCACGAGGCCGGCAACGCCGAGGAGATGGGGATCTACGCCGACCCCGCCATCGACCTCGAGGGGATGGTCGGCTGGAAAGACGGTATCGTCGACCAGCTCACCGGGGGCGTCGAAAAACTCTGTAAGGCAAACGGCGTCAACCTCTTAGAGGGCACGGCACACTTCGCCGACGAGAACACCGTCCGGGTCTCTCACGGCGGCGACGGCCAGGGCAGTGAGTCCCTCGAGTTCGAACACGCGATCATCGCCACCGGCTCTCGCCCCATCGAAATCCCGAATTTCGACTACAGCGACGAGCCTGTTCTCAATTCCCGGCAGGCGCTCGCCCTCGACTCTGTCCCCGACTCGCTCGTCATCGTCGGTGCGGGCTACATCGGGATGGAACTCGCGACCGTCTTCGCCAAGATTGGCACCGACGTCACTGTCATCGAAATGCTCGATGAAGCCCTGCCCGGGTTCGACCCCGCCGTTGCTCGTCCGGTCAAAAAGCGCGCGAAGGCACTCGGAATCGACTTCCACTTCGGCTACGGCGCCAGCGACTGGCACGAACACGGCGACGGGATTCGTGTCGAAGCCGAGCCAACAGATGGGGCCGCCGCCGACGGTGGTCAGGTCGAAGAAACCGCGGACACGCTCGAGCTCGATGCCGACAAGGTTCTCGTCGCAGTCGGCCGGGCACCGGTCTCTGACACCCTCGAACTCGAGGCCGCTGGTATCGAAACTGACGATCAGGGCTTCATCCCGACGGACGACCGCGCACGCACGAACCTCGAGCACATTTTCGCCGTCGGTGACGTCGCTGGTGAACCGATGCTCGCCCACGCCGGCAGCAAGGAAGGCCAGGTCGCCGCCGAAGTGATCGCCGGCGAACCCGCCGCGCTCGACTACCAGGCGATGCCCGCAGCCGTATTCACGGACCCCGAAATCGGGACGGTGGGCATGACTGAAGCCGAAGCGGAGGAGGAAGGCTTCGAGACGGTCGTCGGCAAATTCCCCTTCCAGGCGAGTGGCCGCGCCCTCACCACCGGCCACACCGATGGCTTCGTCAAAATCGTCGCCGACGCCGACGCCGGCTTCGTCCTCGGCGCACAGATCGTCGGCCCCGAGGCCTCCGAACTGATCGCCGAACTCGGCCTCGCCATCGAACTCGGGGCCACCCTCGAGGACGTGGCTGCGACGATTCACACCCATCCCACCCTCTCCGAAGCCGTGATGGAAGCCACCGAAAACGCCCTCGGACACGCGATCCACACGCTCAACCGCTGATCTCTCCCCTCTTGCCACTCGTTTCTCGGCCAGTAGTGAGCGTCGCGGCTCTCGAGCGGTTTCTACAGATTGATCCGACTAAACCGGTTTTGGGGTCCTC
>LFFM01001142.1_pt1 | contig 18856 bp, 15 predicted proteins | sample 643131 | NCBI WGS metagenome assembly LFFM01 (sample SAMN03777445, study PRJNA286221) | soda lake metagenome | biome: soda lake; feature: Kulunda steppe; material: water; isolation source: sample Tc-Br brine of Tanatar trona crystallizer | place: Russia: Kulunda steppe | collected 2011-07
ACAGGGCGGAGCAGATAATTCACAACCCCAACAAACCCAGCAATGCCACCCAGCGCCTGTAACTCGCCAGGAGAAACCGAAGGGCCGGCTATCACAACCGCACCAGCCGCAACAATTGGCGCCAGCCAGATGGCAGGCAAATACTCCCCCACCTCAACGTTGAGAACAGGTGGAAACTGTGCAAGCAGGTCCCGGATGAAAAACAGCCCTGCACCGAAGAGCACGGATACACCGACAAACATCCACGAGCCCCCAATGTCAAGCAAGCTTGGCGGAATGAGCACGGCGCTAGCCGCGACAAGAACGACTGTGATACGCAACACCTGCTCGCGCAACTCTGTCATTACCGTGAGAGTTGGCCCCGGTGGGTTAAGTGCTTTCGAGGTACCAGTGACTACCGAATCAAACAGAGCCACATGAAAGTAACCGTGAGAGCGGAACTATTTGTATGATTCATACGCAGGACTAGGTGTGCTCGCTGCGCTCTATAAGACGGTACGGTCCCTCATTGATGTCGCACAAACACAACAGCTGCCGTTCATGGCGGCGGCAATTTCGTATTATGCGTTTCTCTCCGTTGTTCCGCTCGTCATTGTGGGGTTTACGGTTGCGACGACAGTCGCTGGAGCAGCGATGGCCGAATCGTTTCTCACCATCTTCGAGGAGTTTCTGACACCGGAAGGGGCAGATGTACTGGAACAAGCGCTCATCGAGGGGGCCGGGCGTGGCGGTGTGACCTTTGTCGGGCTTGCGGTCTTGGTGTGGAGTAGCCTCCGCGTCTTTCGAGCGCTTGATATTGCCTTTTCGAATGTGTACGGAAGCGACCGAGTCAAGCCGCTAACCGAGCAACTGCGAGATGCGTTTATTGTCCTTCTTGGCGTAGCAGCGGCGGTTGGCGTCACCGCAACACTCTCGGCGGCCGCCGTTGTCGTCGACATCTGGCTTGCGAATTTCATTACCACACTGGCCCTCATTTTGATGTTACCGGTCGTCTTTTTCCCGCTCTATTACGTGTTCCCGCCGCGCTCGGTCACCGTCCGTGAAGCGATTCCGGGGGCGATATTCGCGGGCCTCGCATGGACGATACTCAGTCAACTGTTTGGCATCTACACGTCATTCGCTGGCGGCTTCCAGCTATATGGGGTGCTTGCGGGTGTCTTGCTTTTGCTCGTCTGGTTTTATTTTGCAGGGCTCGTGTTGCTGTTGGGTGCCGCACTCAACGCCGTGTTGGGTGATGCAATCGATACCCGGCTCGTCAGCGGAGAAGATACAGAAGGACAAGCTGAAAGCGAGACACCAAGCCAGTGACAGCGGCTTCCGACAGACCGGCAACTACAACAGGGATGGCTACGACAGCATAGCTAACGAGCGAGTATGAGTGAATTTGATGGCCCGACCGATGACAGCGAGCCTGATGATGATGGGGAGCACGAAACGCAGGGAGACGAACTAACACAGGAGGATATAAACAACCTGAGAGAACAGTTGGCCACGTTCGAATCAACCGTGGCTGGACTAGAAGCCGATATCGATTCCGTCGAATCGAGCGTCGACAGTACCCAGTCGGACCTGGAAACACAGGTTACGGAACTCGAATCCAAACTGGACGAGTTCGAAGACTCGATTGACGACCGAACGGTCCACCGCGAGGAAATTGAAAAGGACCTGAAACGGTACGTTAGAAAGCGCATGCGACGCGGGCACGCAACTGGTTGGGGCCCGTATCTGGTGTTACTGTATGGAACAATCATGACGCTCGGCGCGTTCTATTTCCTCAGCAGTGGCTGGTCCGTCCTCGCAATGTTGGTTATCTGGCTCTCGACGCTTGGTCTCTATACGCTGATGGTGCTTGTCGGCGTCACCGTCAAAACAGTCGGCCTTCCAGGTCGCGCCCTGGATAAACTCAGTGCGCTGAAGAAGCTGCGATAGACCCTGTTCATAAAGCCCACGTTTCGAAACCGCCAATCGTGAGTCGGTGTGTCATACGATTTTCGAAATTTGGCTACGAGTTTCGTACTAATCCGTCGGGCTTATTACGATGTGCAGACTCAAACCGGACAATGACAGCAGAAGACCGGACAATCTTGCTCATCGGGAGCGGCCCGATTCAGATTGGACAGGCAGCCGAGTTCGACTACTCCGGCGCACAGGCCTGCCGTGCGCTCCGCGAAGAGGGAGCACGGGTGGTGCTGGTCAACTCCAATCCAGCGACCATCATGACCGACCCCGATATGGCCGACGAGGTCTATATCGAGCCAATCACGACCGAGGCAATCGCCGAAATCATTCGAAAGGAGCGACCGGATGGCGTTATCGCCGGACTCGGCGGGCAAACCGGTCTGAATGTGACCGCCGAACTCGCAGAAGAAGGCGTTCTCGAAGAGTATGACGTCGACGTAATGGGCACCCCGCTGGATACCATCTACGCAACCGAAGACCGCGACCAGTTTAGACAGCGGATGCAATCAATTGGTCAGCCGGTGCCAAGCTCCGAGACCATCCAGGATATCGACGAACTGGAGGATGCCGTCGACGCTGTCGGTGGTCTGCCCGTCATCATGCGTACGACCTACACCCTCGGTGGCGCAGGCTCTGGCGTTATCGGCGACATGGACGAACTCCGCGAGGCGGTCCGTCGTGGTCTCAACCTCTCGCGTGACAACCGCGTGATGATAACGGAATCCATCGACGGCTGGATTGAACTCGAATACGAAGTTATGCGCGATGCCGATGATTCCTGTATCATCATCTGTAACATGGAGAATATCGACCCGATGGGGATTCACACTGGGGAATCTGTCGTTGTCACGCCATCGCAGGTTATTCCCGATGAAGGCCATCAGGAGATGCGCGACGCCGCACTCGAAGTCATCCGCGAACTCGGGATTCAGGGTGGCTGTAACATCCAGTTCGCCTGGCACGATGATGGTACGCCGGGTGGCGAGTACCGCGTCGTCGAGGTGAACCCGCGTGTCTCCCGTTCATCGGCACTTGCCTCGAAAGCAACCGGCTATCCGATTGCGCGCGTGACGGCAAAGGTCGCACTCGGCAAGCGCCTTCACGAAATCACGAACGAGATTACGGGCGAGACAACTGCCGCATTCGAGCCAGCAATTGATTATATTGTGACCAAGGTTCCACGCTGGCCGAAAGACAAATTCCGCGACGTCGAGTTCGAACTCGGTCCGGCGATGAAATCTACCGGAGAGGCGATGGCAATCGGCCGTACATTCGAAGAGTCGCTGCTCAAAGCCCTTCGTTCCTCAGAATATGACCCCGCCGCAGACTGGGGCGAAGTCGACGACGACGAACTCGAAGTCGAATATCTCGAAAAGCCAACCCCTGACCGCCCATACGCCATCTTCGAGGCGTTCGACCGCGGGTACACAGTTGGGGAAATCAACGAACTAACCGAAATCCGTGTGTGGTATCTCGAACGGTACAAGCGCATCGCTGAGGCTGCACAGGCCGCCGCAGACGGAGACTTTGCGATTGCAGCCCAGGCCGGCTTTACCGACCACGAAATCTCCGCACTCGCAGGTGGGGAGTTCAAGGATACCCACGCCTCATGGCTTCCAGAGCGCGTCAAATCCGACGCGGATTCCGACGAGGGAGAAGTCACCCCAGATGGCGGAACGGTCACCGTCGACAGCGTGGAAGCAGAGACGGTTGAGCGCGATTACAAACTTGTTGACACCTGCGCGGGCGAGTTCGTCGCTTCGACACCGTACTACTATTCCGCGCGTGACCCGCTCTCGGAACTTGACCGCGACGAACTGCTCGTTGACCGCGATATCGAAAGCGTGGTTGTCGTCGGTGGCGGCCCAATCCGTATCGGACAGGGAGTCGAATTCGACTACTGTTCGGTCCATGCCATTCAGGCACTCCGTGAGATGGGCATCGATGCCCACGTCGTCAACAACAACCCCGAAACGGTCTCGACAGATTACGATACCTCAGATGGGCTCTTTTTCGAACCAATCACGGCCGAAGAGGTCGCAGACATCATCGAGGCCATCAACGCAGACGGTGTGATGGTCCAGTTCGGCGGCCAGACCAGCGTCGATATTGGCCGTCCACTCGAAAAAGAACTCGACCGCCGCGGTCTCGACTGTGAGATTCTCGGTACCTCCGTCGATGCGATGGACCTCGCAGAGGACCGCGACCGCTTCAACAGACTGATGACCGACCTTGGCATCGCACAAGCCGAGGGAGCCACCGCGACAAGCAAGGAAGAAGCCCTCGACCTGGCACACGAAATCGGCTATCCTGTCCTCGTCCGCCCATCCTACGTGCTCGGTGGGCGTGCGATGGAGGTTGTCTACAACGATGAGGACCTCGAAACCTACATCGAAGAAGCAGTCCGTGTCTCCCCTGAGAAACCGATTCTCATCGACGACTTCCTCGCCGATGCAGTAGAACTCGACGTCGATGCTGTCTCTGACGGGGAAAACGTCCTTATCGGCGGCGTGATGGAACACGTCGAAACTGCCGGCGTTCACTCCGGTGACTCCTCCTGTATGATTCCGCCGCGCTCGCTCGGACGCGACGTGAACCGCCGTGTCCGCGAGGTTGTCGAGGATATCGCACAGGCACTGGATACCGTCGGCCTGCTTAACGTCCAACTTGCCGTCAAAGATGGCGAGGTGTACGTCCTCGAAGCGAACCCACGCTCGTCCCGTACGGTTCCGTTCGTCTCGAAAGCCACCGGCGTTCCGATTGCCAAGATTGCCGCGAAGGTGATGGCCGGTGCCTCGCTTGAAGAGCTGGATTACGAAGAGCAGATTCCGGAGCAGGTCAGCATCAAGGAGGTCGTCCTTCCGTTCGACCGTCTGCCCGGCAGCGACCCGCGTCTCGGTCCGGAGATGAAATCTACAGGCGAGGTCATGGGGACAGCAGATACGTTCGGGAAGGCCTACCAGAAAGCGCAGATGAGCGTCGGAAAGCCAATTCCGCTTTCGGGAACCGCTATCGTCGACCTCCCTGTCGTTGGATTTGAGGAGTCCTTTGACGTGTATGACCTCGATGATTTCGAAAACGAGGACGCAATCAAAGAAGCACTGAAAGACGGCGAGATAGACCTCGTACTCTCACGCGACCGCGACCTGCTCGAAATCTGTGTCGAGGAGACGATAACCTATTTCTCGACCATCGAGAGCGCACAGGCCGCACTTGAGGCAATCCGTCACTCCGACGAATCACTTGACGTTCAACCGGTTGATTCCCGCCCGAAAAAGCAAGAGTACTGGGGACAGCCAAAAGAGCGCGAGGAGCTTAGCGGACAGATTGAAACGCTCAAAACAGTCGCTGATGCAGGCTATTTCGATGCGCTGGATATCGACAGCGATGCCCTTGATGTGTTCGTCGACGGTCTCGATACTGTCACCGATTCGATGGACCGATTCGTCCTCTTGCTCGAATCGAAAGCTGGCGAGCCAAGCGACGAACTGGTGGCGCTCAAGGAACTGCTCGACTCGTATGAGTATGACGCACAGATTGTGAGCGAACTCCCTGGAGCTGATGACCGCACCGATGAACAGGATATGGCCGCGTACATGATGCTCTCGAAGTTCGCCATCCTCCTCGACCAGGACCCGTCACGTCGCCTCACCGAGTACGAGACAGCGAAGGCTCACGACAACGTGCTCGCGCGCCTTACGCCAGCCGACAACGAGCCCCGCTCGACACACGTCATCGGCGGCCACGAGAGCGGCGACCTCGACCACATCGGCGAATTCGAGTTCGACGAAGACCCAAGCGACATTCTCGAAGATGTGCTGAGCTGGGCCGAGTCGGTCATCGAACAGCGTAGAGAGCCGACGAGCGGTCGGTTGTTGTAATCTGGACGAACCGTCTAACCCGAGAATAGCCCGAAAGACACGCTGTTTTTATTCGAAGCCGCACTAACCAGTCGTACGTGTCAGCAAGCCGCCGCTCGAACGCTACAAATTCAGGGCAGATACGCCAAAAACGCCTCCGAGCGACAGCACTGCTCGTCCTCATCGTCGTACTGGCTGGCTGTACCGCTCCGATGGCGGACTCAACCGGGGCATACGGTGGGCCGGATAACGAAACCTCACCATACGAGGAACTCACTGTAGAAGACGAAAACGCACTGACCGAGGACGAGCTCGGTGATTTAGTGAACCGGTCAATGGCCCGCATCGAGACTATCCGCGGGCTGTCGTTTGAAGAGCAAATCAGCGTCGAGGTTATCTCTCGTGAGGAGTTTGACGCGACGACGAGTAGTGCAGCCACTGATGCCGACTGGGAGAATCTCCGCTGGCAAGCGCTCTTTGTGATTGGCCACGACCGTGATGCAACCGAGGTTCTCTCTGACGCCCTTGACGAAGGAGTTCAGGGCTATTACTCGCCAGCGAATAACGAAATCGTCCTCGTCAGCGACAGCGAGACCGCTGCAGTCAATAAACACACGCTCGTTCACGAACTCGTCCACGCGTTACAGGACCAGCAACTCACATTGTCCAGCAACGCCACAACACACGACGAAGGGCTTGCGTTCGAGAGCGTCATCGAAGGTGAAGCCGAACTGCTCCCCGAACTGTATCTCAACCGCTGTGAAATTGAATGGTCCTGTATCCAGCCTGACGGGGATGCTGGCGCTGGTGCGGAGATAGAAACCGGCGTCCAACTCATGCTACTGAAGCCGTACGAGCGTGGTCCCGCATTTGTTGACGAAATTCGTGACCAAGGCGGCTGGGACGCCGTCGATGACCTCTACGACCAGCCACCGGAGAGCTCAACGCAGATAATTCACAGTGACTTCTATCCGGAGCAGTCACCGACCGAACTGGATATTGCGGACAAATCGACTGGAAACTGGTCGCCGATGGATGGCCCGTATCCGGAGACCTTTGGGGAAGCAGCTATCTTCTCAATGTTCGCCCACAACGAGCTGTTCACGACGACGGACCCGTTCTCCTATACACATCAGTATAGCGACGGATGGGCTGGCGATGCGTTCGTCCCATATGAATACGATGGTGAGTCGGCTAACGTGGAGCGCGGCTACATCTGGGAGATTGAGTGGCAAAGCGAGGGCGATGCAACCGAGTTTGCCAGCGCTTACGAACGGTTGCTCGATGACGAAGGCGCGCTCGAACGCGGCGGAGAGGCCGTCAGAGTACCCGATGGACCATTTGCTGGCGGGTATCAAGTCACACAGGATGGGACGACAGTGACGATTGTCCACGGTCCAAGCGTCAGTTCACTTGAAGAGATTCACAGCGGCTCGTGACCAGCCCTGACAATTATAGAGAGTAGCAAAATGCGAGTGAAGAGCGTAACAAGAACAGGACTCCAACTGGGAATGGCCACTGACGAACAGCCGTCCCGCAATCTTTTCACCGCCTGCGACTGAACGGTCAGTAATGACGGAGTTCGATATCGTTCCGCCGGACGCGATACGTGCAGGTGACGCCACGGATGCGTATTTCAACCGGACGGTCGAAGCGCTCGAAGGCGCCGAGACAAATCCACAGGTCGTTGCGGAACTCACCGCTTCGCAGTTCCCAAGCGGCGACTGGGAACTGTTCGCTGGCATCAAAGACGCCGCACACCTCCTTGCCGGGCACGATATCGACGTGCTCGCGTTCAGAGAGGGACAGCTGTTCGACGGCGGGCCAGTGATGCGTATCGAAGGACCATATCTGGAGTTTTGCCGGCTCGAAACCTCATTACTTGGCTTTCTCTCGCATGCAACTGGCATGGCAACAGCGGCGCTCGAAGCCCGCCGGGCAGCACCTGATTCCGAAGTGCTAAGTTTCGGCAGCCGACACGTCCATCCCTCGATTGCGGCGATGCTCGAACGAAGCGCGCTGATTGCCGGACTCGACGGATTTTCTCACGTTGCCGCCGGCGATGTCCTCGGCCGCGAGGCCGGTGGAACGATGCCCCATGCGCTGATTATCGCATTTGGGCGCAATCAACAGGAGCGAGCATGGCAAGCCTTCGACGATGCGGTCAGTGAGGACGTCCCCCGGATTGCCCTCTGTGACACCTACGACGACGAAATCGAGGAATCACTGCGGGCTGCCGAAACAATCGACGACCTTGACGGTGTCCGAATCGATACCACCAGTTCTCGGCGTGGCGATTACGCACATATTCTGAAGGAACTCCGCTGGAAGCTCGATGCTCGTGGGTATGATGACGTAGAAATTTTCGCAAGCGGCGGTGTAGGTCCGAGCCTTATGCGTGAGCTCCGGGATATCGTTGATGGATTCGGCGTCGGTGGCTACATCAGTGACGCCAGCACGACCGACTTCGCGCTCGATATCGTGGAGGTTGAGGGAGAACTGGTCGCAAAACGTGGAAAGCTGGATGGGACAAAGCAAGTCTATCGAACGCCCGACGGAAACCACGAGATTGCACTCGAAGACGAAGCTGTCGATGGTGAACCGCTGCTCGTTCCGCTCATCGAATCTGGCGAACTCGTACGGGAGTTCGATATCGACGAGGCAGCCGAGCGAGCCGCTGCTGATGCCGACCACGTCGGATTTGCCGACGAAGAGTAGTTACGACGGTTTGTTTCACTCTGGAACCGCAACGACTGCAGGTGGCTCGCTGTCTTCGTATCGGTCGACCAGCCGCTGCTGTTCTGGAGGGAGGTCGCGCTCCCCGAAGATGCCGAATCCCTCTTGATATCGCTCGGTGTCAGGAGTCGAATCCGGCTGATAGACCAGTTCCAGTTCGGCAATTCCTCGCTGCTCGCCAGTCCAGATAAATCCGGCCCGGTAGGCCGCTTCGTAGGCGATTGGATTGTTGACTGCAATCGTTACCGACTCGTATCGGTCCGAAAGTTCGTCACCGGCAAATCGAAGCAATGTCGGGCCGATTCCCTCACCCCGACGTGACTCGCTGACGGTGACGTATCTGAGTACGGCAGTTGTCGGCTCATCGTGATTCTGGTTGAACGCGATTGCACCGAGAATTTTGTCACTATCCGCTCTCGCGACGATTTTTCCCGTATTGGACATGACAAACTTCCCCGCGTAGGCAAACTCCTCGTGGTGGAGTCTGAGCGTCGGGCCCTCCTCAAGACCACCGAGGAAAGCGAATTCCATTTACGCACTCACCCGCCGGCGGCGTTGTAGTTTGCTGAGTCCGATACAGGCCCACGAGAGAAGGAGGAAAAACAGTCCCAGAACGAGCATGAAAACAAAGACAGTTAGATAGCCGATTTCGGTCACGTCAAGGAACGGATAGGGATAATGGTTGATGAACTCACCGCGAATGAGGACGTAAACAGCGTATCCCAGTGGATAGGAAATCCAGACAAAGGCATCCTGCCACTGAAGGGGCCCTTTCGGCGTTACAATCCACCAGTAGAGGACATAGAGTGTCGGAACGATATAATGCACCAGCAGGTCACTCACAAGCGCAACACCGAGGGGGTCCCACGCCTGGCGGAGCAACAGTTCGTAGACGATAGCGACAAGCGCGATACTCGCTGCCAGTCCAGTCACGACGCCGGGTCGACGGAAAAATCGACCGGCTTGTGAATTCGGTGCAAACAGTGGAATAGTCAGCGAAAGCGCAACTGCGAGGTTCGTCGTGATTGTGAAAAAGCCAAGCGAAATGACGACCGCCCAGAGGGCATCACTCAGTCCTGTCCCTGCGGATGCGACACCACCCCCAACCGAGAGTCCAATCCCCAGCCACGCAAGAATCCCCAGTCCGGCCGCCCCAACACGGGCCTGGCCGGTCAGTTCGATTCGTTCCATCACGTCTTTTGATGTCCACTCGAACAGTCTTTGTTGCTTCGTTTCCAGCACGGACGAAAGCGATAGCTATCAGTTCGGACTGAACAAGCAAACAGAAAAACGGTTATCGGAGTTCGTCGACAGCGACCGCACTGCTTGACTGAATCCACGCCTGGTGATTTCGTCGGTCATAGACCACGAACGCGTCGTCACCAAGGTCCAGGTCCGCATAGCGGTCAGTCGTTGCTGGAACATCAACGTTACCGACGAGGTCAGTAGCCTCATCCTCTCTCATTGCGCCGGGGGTATCTTCTGACACTGTGGTAACTACTAACACACGAGAGTATTAAAGGGCTGCTGTGTCAGCATCAATCGTGATAATTCGAAAAAGAGTCCGCTGACCCAGCCGCTAAGGGACTTGCTGACGAACAGGTACGTATGACGGAATATACCTACCTCACAAGCGAGGAGCTAGCTGGACTTGCATCACCAGAAGACTACGTCGCTGCCGTCCGCGACGGGTATCGCCAGCGTGGCGAGGGCGCACCGACGGAGCCACGAACCAAACTCGGCAACGCAGACCCACCTGGCTTTCTGACCAGCTATATCGCCATTTTACCCGATTCCGGGACGATGGGTGGATATACGTATAGTGCGGGTTTTGGGAGTCAGGATGCTCACTTTGCACTCCCCTTGTTCGACGCCCAGAGCGGAGAACCGCTTGCAATGCTCGACGGGGCAGGGATGAACCCCTACAAGACCGGGGCAACTGGGGCGGTTGCGGTTGATGAGCTCGCTCGCAGTGATGCCACTCATGTTGGGGTTATCGGGAGTGGAACGCAAGCCCGCGGGCAACTGCGAGCAACGGCCACTGTTCGTGACCTTGAGACCGTTGCCGTCTTTTCCCCAACGCCCGAGTCCCGGAAATCGTTTGCAGATCAGATGGATGACGAACTCGATGCGACAGTGCAGGCCGTTGATTCGAGTGGGGCAGCCGTGGAAGATGCCGATATCGTGATTACTGCGACGACGGCCAGCGAGCCCGTCTTTGACGGGGAGTTGCTCGAACCCGGGACCCACGTTACGGCGATGGGACAGTATCATCCGACCAAGCGAGAAATTGACGCGACGACAGTCGCCCGCTCAACCTACGTCCCGGACCTTCGTGCCCGTATTGACCAGGATGCAGGAGCCTATCGTCATGCACTCGAAGTGGGGGCAATCGACGAGGGCCACGTTCACGCTGAACTCGGGGATGTTGTGGCCGGGACAGCGCCGGGCCGGACGAGCAAGAGCGAAATTACCCTCTTTGACAGCGGCGGAACGGCTATCGAGACAGTTGCTGCCGCGACAATGCTGTACAAGCGGGCTACAGAGAAGGGGTACGGGCAGTCCCTACCAGCGACGCCCGCGAGCGAAGCCTGGGACTGATAAAGTGTATGGTGCGATAGCAAATAGGTCTCCAGCCGCGAGAGTCGTACACAGACACCAACAAATCTATGCGGCTCAGAGCCACACTAGCGGGTATGAAGGCTGTTCAGTTCAGCGAGCACGGCGACCGCAGCGTTATCGAGTACGGTGACTTTCCTGACCCGGAGGCTGGCGAAGGGGAGGTACTGGTCGAAATCAAAGCCGCCGCGCTGAACCACCTCGACGTCTGGACGCGTCGTGGCCTCCCAGGACTGGACCTTGAGATGCCACATATCCCCGGGAGCGATGGGGCAGGCGTTGTTGTCGAGACCGGCCCCGGAACGAGTCGGTTTTCCGAAGGTGACCGCGTGGCTGTCCTCGCCGGCAAAGGCGGTGACCATTACGAGTTTGCAAACGACGGCGACCCAACGCTTTCGCCACACTACCATCTCATCGGCGAACATATCCGCGGCGTCCACTCGGAGTACGCAGCACTCCCCGAAAAGAACCTGACACCCGTTCCGGAGCACGTCGACTGGGAAACCGCAGCCGCCGCCCCGCTTGTTTTCCAGACTGCCTGGCGGATGCTCATCTCGCGAGGCGAACTCACTCCCGGCGAAGACGTGCTAGTTCTTGGCGCAAGCGGCGGCGTTGGCCATGCTGCCGTCCAGATTGCTGACCATGCGGGTGCAACTGTCTATGCAACCGCAAGCAGTGAAGAGAAACTTGGGTACGCAAAAGAGGTCGGTGCCGACCACGTCATCAACTACGAGGAGGAGAACTTCGCCAGCGCGATTCGCGAACTCACCGATGGCCGCGGCGTGGATATGGTCGTCGACCATATCGGCGCACAGACCTGGCAAGATTCACTCAAGAGCCTCACCAAAGGCGGCAGGCTCGTGACCTGTGGCGCAACGACCGGACCAAACCCGGAAACAGATATCAACCGCATCTTCTGGAACCAACTGGAGATTATCGGCTCGACGATGGCCACCCCGAGCGAGGCAACAGAAGTGCTTGAACTCGTCTGGGAGGGTGCGTTCGAGCCACGGATTCGTGACGTTCTCCCAATGAGCGAAACTGAACGCGCTCACGAAATGCTCGAAGAGCGAGAGGGGTTCGGGAAGGTTGTCGTCATCCCTGACAGTATCTATGACGCCTGAGCCCGAAAAGACCGTATCGAAGACGCCCGAGACGGACAGGAAGACAACTGAAGCAAGTCAGTCGACAGCCGAAGCAAGCCAGGCCACCCAAACGGAACAGCCAGTGGACCCAACGCTCACACCTGGTGACGAGGACACCCTCCCGGGCGGGAGCGTCCAGACGGGACAGCCGGAGACAATGGAAAGCAGAGAAGCGCTTGACTGGCGTGGCTGGCTGCTGGTCGGCGTTGTCTTCCTCTCGTTTGTCGTTATCCCGCTGATTGTCCTCTACATTCCCGAGGCACACTGGTTTATCGGCGCACTGGGCTTCTCCCAGCGACAGGCGTATATCGTCTTCCCAATGTTGCCGGCGATACTGCTCGGCCTGACAGCGGTCTGGGCGGCCGTGCGCTCGCAATCGCCGAGTTCGTAACAGGCAGAAACCTACGCTTTTGTATCTGCCTGTGTAACTGCGAACCGTCGTGAACGGGCTAGCGAACGGCGGGACAGTTGGGATGGTTGAGTCCTCGGTGATTCCAACGGTGTATCTGCCGCTGGTCTTTTTGACTGTCGGAGTTGGACTAGCTGTCGCTGCGGTCGCCGTTCGCTATCGGTCGTACAACGGTGCGCTTTGTCTGGCGCTGTTTGCGGGTGTTGCCAGTGGACTAACCCTAACCCAAGCGTTCATCCTGGCACGGACATCGCCCGCTGAAATGGAGCTGTTGACACGGGTTGGACTGTCGATTGCTGCTGTATTACCAGCAACGTGGCTTCTACTCGTCTTGGGACAGACAGGAGCCGGTCGCTGGACGCAGTTTCCGTGGCTCGCTCTGCTCTTTGTCGAACCGGCCACCTTCGCCGGAGTCATCTGGATCGTACCCGAGTTACAGGTGCTGGTAGCAACCCAACCCGTCTCTTTTGGCCCGTCTTCCGTCCTTGCGGTCGAGTTCGGCCTCGTATACTGGGCACATCAGCTGATTGGGGCACTGTATATCCTCGCCGGAGGGCTGATACTCGCCCAGTTGCTCGTTCGCAAACAGACAAGCGAGCGACGGCGGGCAACGGCACTGCTCGGCGCGGGTGCCGCGGTACTGATGGCTAACGCATCGTTTAGCTTTGGTCTCTTTCCGGCAGGGTTGGACCCAACCGGCGTCGTCGGCGTGTTTGTGAGTGCGGTACTGCTAGTTGTGTTGTTTGCAAACCAGCTCCGCGCTATTGCCCCCGCTGCTCGGGTGGTTGGTCGAGAGACCGTGCTTGACGAACTCGACGATGCCATTGTGATGCTTGATGAGAGCAACCGGGTACTCGATACGAACCCAGCGGGCAAGCGCCTTCTCGAAAACGCTGGCGATGGGCTTCTGGGCCGGCCAATTGAGTCCGTTCGCCCGGAGATTGCAACAGCCATTGAAGACGGTAAAGAGCAACAGGAGATTATCCTGCAAGAAGACGGAACAAAACGCTACTACGACCTTCGTGTGACTGAGCTCTCTAACGACTTTGGGACGCTTTCGGGAACCGTCATCAGCCTCAGAGATATCTCTGCAATGAGACGGCAACGCCAGCGTCTCGATGTACTCAACCGCCTGCTCAGACACAACATCCGCAACGAGATGAACGTCGTTGGCGGAAAAATCGAATTAGCTGAGTTGGAGACTGAAAACAGCACTGTTACCCAGCATCTTTCGGAAGCGAAAGCCGCGGTCGATACCGTCGTCGACCGGTCGAACAAAGTTGGTCGGCTCTCTCGGATGCTCGATACGGAGCAACCGGACGTCATTGACATCGGTCAGGAGTTACACGCACAACACGACGCGGGCGGCTTCGACGAGAATGGTGCGGACATTCGATTTAGTCTCCCGGAATCGCTTCACGTTCAAGGTGGTACACCGCTGCTCGCTGCCTTCGAGGAACTGGTCTCTAATGCAGTGGTGCATAACGATTCTCCCTCTCCAACAGTGACCGTTACCTTCGAACAAAACGATTCGGATGAGGACCAGGCAGTCATTGCTGTTCGAGATAACGGCCCCGGCATCGATGCACAGGAATGGCAAACAATTGTTGACGGTGAGGAGACACCGCTTCGTCACTCAAGCGGCGTCGGGCTTTGGCTCGTCAACTGGGTTGTCGACCGGGCGGGCGGGTCCCTCTCGTTCGAAACAGGTGACGGAACGGCTGATGGAAAAAAGCAAGGGTCAACCGTTCGGCTGTCGCTCCCGCGCGCTGAGCCACCGGAGACGGCCTGACTACAGACTGATACTGGAAACATCCTGAGTACAGACTGATACCGGAACAGTCTGATTGCAGTACTGGGTGTACGTTACTGCTCGAAATCGCGGCGCATCGCAATCTCAAACCACGGACACAGCCGAAGCTGGCGGTACCAGCGTGGGTTCTCATAGAGACGGTCGTAGGGTGCCCAGAGAACGCCACCAACTTCTTCGGGGTCAGGGTCAAGACTGGTATCAGTCAACGTTGCCTGAAGGACGGCACAGACTTCGTGTTCGACACCGATATCGTGATAATAGCGTTTGTACTCGAAACGGTCAGTGACGGTGAGTTCGTCGTACTGGTCCGGCGTAATGCCGAGTTCCTCATCAAGCCGTTTCCGTGCGGCTTCAACCTGTGTCTCGCCGTCGACAGGGTGTGACGCGACGGTGCCGTCCCAGTACGTATCCCAGAGACGTTTGTCGGGACTCCGCTGGGCGAGCAGAATCTGTCCGTCTTCGTCGAACAGCAACGTTGTGAAAGCCCGGTGTCGGATACCATCGCCGGTGTGGGCATCAAGTCGGTTGACCAGCCCTTCCTTGGTGTCGTCTGCATCGACGGCAATGACATCCTGATGTGCGTTCTCGTGTTCGAGTTCCAACTCGTCACTCATTGAGCGTACTAACGGCGAGGTTCCTCATACTGTCTTCGTTTTCCCTACCAGTGATACTGCCGGACGTAACTTCGGTTCCATACTCGCCACCCGGGGTGACGAGATTGCTCAATAGCTTCCGTCCAGTAGTATCAAACCACTGGACTGCCAAGGGATTCGTGATGGATGCGAGTCGCGTTCGTGAACGAGCCCGTGAGTTTCCGCGACAGCCCGGCGTCTACCAGTTTCTTGGCGAGAACGGTCGAGTGCTCTATGTGGGAAAGGCCGTGGAGTTACGCGGCCGAGTACGGTCGTATACCGACCCACGAAGCGAACGCATCCGACAGATGGTCGAGCGAGCAGTCGATATCGAGATTGCTGTCACGGATACCGAATCACAGGCACTGTTGCTCGAAGCCAACCTCATCAAACGCCACCGTCCTCGCTACAACGTCCGGCTCAAAGACGACAAATCCTATCCACTCGTCGAACTCACGGACCACCCTGTGCCCCAGATTCGAATTACCCGCGACCCGGAAACCGGTTCAACCGTCTTTGGCCCCTACACCAACAAGCGGGACCTCGAAGCAGTTGTCAAAGCAGCCCGTGAGGTGTACGGACTGCGTGGCTGTTCCGACCACAAATACGCCGGCCGGGACCGCCCCTGTCTGGATTATGATATCGGCCTCTGTACCGCTCCCTGTACGGGCGAAATAAGCGAAGAGTCATACGGCGAGGATGTCGAAGCAGTGGAGCGGTTTTTCGGCGGCGAGACCGGTATTCTCGCCGAGCCGCTCAGACAGGAAATGGATGCGGCCGCACAGGAGGGGGCTTTCGAGCGCGCAGCGAACCTCCGGGATTCGATTGCCGCCGTCGAACGGTTGCACGAACGGAGCGACAGCGCAGTTTCAAGTCCAGAACAGTCCACACAGCGAACCGATGTCGTCGGAATTTCACTCGCGGGCAGCGAGCCGACAGTTGCTCTCCTCCGTGCTGAGCGCGGACAACTCGTTGACCGCGAGCAACACACTCTCGCTGCGCCGGATGGGACAACAGATGCCGGTGACGTCCTCGGTGCGTTCCTCCCGCAGTATTACGCCGAGCGCGACCTCCCTGACGTCATTCTCTGTCCCGAGCAACCCGTCGGCGAGGGACTTGATTCCTGGTTCGACAGTGCTGGTGTCGAACTTCGGGTTCCGGCCGCTGGACGGGAAGCAACACTGGTAGAGCTTGCACTCAAAAATGCCAGCCGCGTCGAGCGCACACGTGACCCAGTTGCCGAACTGGGACGAGCACTCAATATGTCCGCCCCCCGGCGCATCGAAGGGTTTGACGTCAGCCACAGCCAGGGGAAAGCGGTTGTTGGAAGCAACGTCACCTTCGTCGGCGGCGAACCAGAGAAATCGGACTACCGGCGAAAAAAACTCACTGAGACAAACGACGATTACGCAAACATGAACCAGCTCGTCCGCTGGCGGGCAGAACGGGCCATTGCTGGCCGTGATGACCGCCCTGACCCTGACTTGCTCCTGATTGACGGCGGCGAGGGGCAGCTGAATGCGGCACGAGATGCACTCAGCGAAACTGGCTGGGACGTTCCGGTGATTGCGCTGGCCAAAGCAGAGGAGCGAGTCATCACACCCGAGCGAACCTACGACTGGGGAACGGATACGCCACAGCTACAACTGCTCCAGCGAGTTCGTGACGAAGCACACCGCTTTGCCGTCCAGTATCACGAAACGTTGCGTGATGATGTCTCAACGCCACTCGATACAATTGAAGGAGTCGGCCCGCAGACGCGGTCACGCCTCCTCCGGCGGTTTGGGAGCGTGGATGGGGTGAAATCCGCCTCACAGGCGGAGTTGACTGCAGTGTCTGGTATCGGTGAAACCACTGCACAGCGGATTCGCGAGCGGCTGTCGTGAGGCTGATGGACAGACAAACCGGAGGTGTGTCTCACTCCTCGTTGACCGCCTCGAAAAAGACCCACGATTCGTCATCGACGAGGACATCGGAGGTATCCCACTCCGTCTCGATACGGAACCCGGCGTTGCGAAGCTGTTCTCTCGTCGCTGCTGCGCCAGCGATATGCCACTCCATTGCTGTCTCCTCGCCCAGCCAGTCCGGATTCGTTCCAGCCCACTGTTCGGCCCCTTCGGAGACGAGAATACGGCCACCCGGACGGGTCACTCTCGCAAACTCGGCAATTGCCTGCTGGTGCTGTGATTCTGGAAGGTGAATCAGCGAATAGAAGGCAAGAATTCCGTCCACTGTTGACTCCGCAATCGGGAGCGTTGCCATGTCACCGGCAACGAGAGAGGCATCTGGGGCGCGTTCGCGGGCGAGTGTGAGCTGTGTTGCTGAAAAATCAAGTCCAATAACTGGCTGCTCGGGATACCGGTCACGCAGTCGTTCGAGAATCGGTGTTCCCGCACCACAGCCAACGTCGAGAAGACGTGGATTTGGCGGCAGCGAGTCGAGAAACTGGTTGAAAAGCTGCTGTTCGGCTTCGTCAAATGACCGCTGGTCAGTGAACGTTTCAGCAACCGAATCGTATCCCAGTCGGACCGTCCGCTTATCGACCATATCCAAACCAGCACGCCCCAATATAAAATAGGGCGGGCGCTTTCAGCCGAAGAAACTGTGCAAGCGCTTTATTTGTGGAAAAACAAAGGACAGACCATGCGACGCCGAAGTTATGTGGTCGGTGTTGGGACAGCAACAGCGGCTGTACTCGCCGGCTGTCTGTCGGGAAATGCTGACGAGCCGGGAGATGACGACAGCGAAGCAGACGGCACTGCTGACCTGGACCCGGAAGCAGCCGTTGAGCGAATGCTCGAGGTCGATGATGTCGATTCGCTTGCGGAAGCAGTCCACAGCGAGAGCCCCATCCATCCCGATGCGTTCGAGTCAGATGGGTTGGGAGACCTGGAGGAGCTGACCCCCGAGGAGCAGGCCGCTGTCGCCGAAGCAATGCGCGGTCCCGAACCACCGGACCCAGAGGAAATAGAAGAGATTCTCGACGACGACTGGGAGTACGAAATTGATGAAGACCAGCCGGATGTCGAACTCGACGGAGTGGATGTCCTGACTGATTCCGCAACGGCCGATGATGTGCTCGAACTTGAGTATGCGGAGTTCTGGTTCGCAGAGACTGACCTCGATTCGATTATCGAAGAAAACCACGTCTTCATCGTCGAGGTAGATATCGCGTATCCAGAGCAAGACAGTGGCCCGGACCCATCGTTAGATGAGCCGACCGTCTGGGTGCTCGTCAGCGAAGGTGATGAGTTGAAGTTCTTCTATGCAGGTGAGGAGGATACGACTCCCGACGACCCCGAAGAGCTCTACGAGGAGGAGATTATCGACGAGGATGACGATGTCGTCGAAGAAATTGAGTGGGAGCCCGAGCCAATCGGACCTCCTGACGACGATGAAGGCGATGACGACGGCCAGCACGACGATGCGTTCGAAGAACTGGAGGAAGCGCGCATCCATCTGACTGACTCGCCCGGAATTGAGGCCGAAGTCGTCCGCGCCGAATCAGTGATTGCCGGCGGCGAAATAAGCTTCTGGGAACCCGAAGATATGCACGCCGACGATACCGGCTACGTCCCCGGTGGCTGGGCGGATTCCTGGATTGCAGTGCAGTATGACCCCGACGGCGACCAAGTTGTTGTGACCGCGATTACCGGCGACGAGGAAGAGATAGTTCATCGCGA
>LFFM01001144.1_pt1 | contig 18830 bp, 16 predicted proteins | sample 643131 | NCBI WGS metagenome assembly LFFM01 (sample SAMN03777445, study PRJNA286221) | soda lake metagenome | biome: soda lake; feature: Kulunda steppe; material: water; isolation source: sample Tc-Br brine of Tanatar trona crystallizer | place: Russia: Kulunda steppe | collected 2011-07
CGCGTGGGCCCCCCAGCCCGTGCCAGAGGACGGACGCCTCCCGGTCGGAGAACCGCCGGCCGAGCCGCTCGCCGACGCGATCGAACACCTCCCGCGTGTATCCCCACTCCGCATCGACGAGGGTCCCATCGAGATCGAACAGGTGGAACTCGTAGTCGGCGACGACCATGGGCCCGTCCGTAGGCGGCCACCCCTCAAGTGCGTTGTGGCGCGGGACCCGCCGACCACCCACGAGACCGACCATCCACGAGACCGACCACCCACGAGACCGGCCTCACGCCCGCACGTGGATCGAGGACCCGAAGTACGTGTGGAGCACGTCGTCGACGTCGTCGGCGTTGAACCGGCCCAGATCCTCGTCGATCGCGGCTCGAAGCGCCGAGAGGTACGCCTCGTCGGTCCGGAGCTCCCGGAACGAAACGCGGACGACGCCGACGCCGAGCCGATCGCTCAGAAACGCCCGCATCGACGGATCGTCGCCGACCTCGCCGCGCCAGAGCCGGTTCCGGAACCGGAGCCAGCCCGCCTCGCCCGGCTCGGCCGCGGGCAGCTCGAGCGTCGTCTCGAACCGGTTCGGTTCGACCGTCGGCGGAGCCGGATCTCCCGACCCGGATCGAGGGTCGATCTCGAACGTGACCGTGAACACGTACGCGGCGTCCATACGGATCGATCCGGCGGGCGACCGATAATCGTACCGTTGCTCCGCCGCGACGACAAGGTACATACCCGTTCGTGGCGTCTCTGCGACCGTGCTGGACCCGCTTCGCGACGCAGTCGAACGCGCGTACCTGCGACACCTCCACGGACGGGTCGAGACGGTGCCCACCCACGTCGCCGTCATCCAGGACGGTAACCGACGGTACGCCCGCGAGCGTGGGGCCGACGCGCCCGACGGCCACCGAGCGGGCGCGACCACCACCGAGCAGCTCCTCGACTGGTGTGCGGACCTCGGCGTCGAGGAGCTGACGCTGTACGCGTTCTCGACCGAGAACTTCGACCGCCCCGAATCGGAGCGGGAGCCGCTCTTCGACCTTCTCGAGACGAAACTCCGGGAGTTCGCGGACGCCGAGCGCGTCCACGATCAGGGCGTTCGCGTCCGCGCCATCGGGGACGTCGAACGCCTTCCCGCTCGCGTGCGCGAGGCGGTGGCGTATGCCGAGCGTCGGACCGCCGGCAACGACCGGTTCACGCTCAACGTCGCGCTCGCGTACGGAGGGCGCACGGAGCTGCTCGACGCGGCCCGCGACGTCGCCCGAGCGGTCGCCGACGGGGAGCTCGACCCCACAGACGTCGACGTCGAGACGGTCGAATCCCGACTCTACGACCGCCCGGTCCGGGACGTGGACCTCATCATCCGCACGGGTGGGGACGAGCGTACCTCCAATTTCCTCCCGTGGCACGCGAACGGTAACGAGGCGGCCGTCTACTTCTGTGCGCCCTACTGGCCGGCGTTCTCGGAGATCGACTTCATGCGCGCCATCCGAACCTACGGCGCTCGCGAGGAGTCGTGGCGGCGCGCCCGAGCCGAGCGCGCGACCGCGCTCGTCCGCGCGGTCGCCGAGGTGGAGCTCGCGGAGGCGCGCCGGGTCGCGACACGGCTGCGCCGCCAGCTCCCGGGCACCGACCACCCCGTCCTCACCGATGCGTTATCCGCCGAGGACGACGGATCCGCCGATCCACAGGAGCGCTGACGGAGCAGGGTGGCCGACCCGTGAACCGGCCGACGGGAACCACATCTGGGTGTCCTCACGCGGAGGGCGCGATCCCGCCCTCGTTGCGGGTGAGCAGATACAGGGCGAACGAGGACAGCCAGTGGGACCCGGCGTAGTCGTCGGTAAAGGCGTGGTCGGCGGCCGCCGCGGCGTGGTCCCGGGCGGCGGTCGACAGGGGATCGGCGAGCCGCTCGGCGACCGCATCGTCCGCGTCCACCGCCGACAGCGACGCCACGATCCCCGCCAGACACCACGCTCTGGAGAGGTCGAGACCGACCAAATGAAGCGCCATCCCGTCACCCTCGTCGGGCTCCACGGCGACCGGCTCCAGCAGTGAGTCGTGAGGTGGCACCGAGAGATCCGGGAGGAACCCGTCGATCCACCGGGCAAACGCGTCGGGGGCGAGCACGCGACGAAGCAGATCCGCCTCCGTCAGCGCCGGCGAAACGAAGTCCCACCCGATCGGTTCGATACCCGTGACCGCGGCCGTGTCCTCGGCGTAGAGCCGGCGAGCGGTCGCCGCGCTCTCGGCCGCGAGGTCGTCGTCGCCGACGACCCGTGCGTAGTCGAGCACGCCCGCGAGCGCGAACGCGGTGTTCCCGTGCGTGCCGACGCGCTGGGGCCGCTCGACGTCGAGCAGCGACTCTCGAGTCGCGTCCCGGATCCACGTCTCTAGCGGCCGGAGCGTCTCCCGCCACGTGTCGGCCCGCGGGTCGTCCCACAGGTGGAGTTCGGCGGCGAGCCGGAGCAGCCACGACCAGCCGTACGGCTCCTCGAACGAGGGGTTCGACTCGAGGTACGCGACCTCCCCGGCGACGGCTCGGTCGCTCAGCCGCCGCTCGATGGATGCGACGATCGCCGCCTCGTCCGGGTGATCCGGGAACAGTCGCAGCCCGCGGACGAGCGCCCAGTGGCCGTGGACCGCCGAATGCCAGTCGAAGCAGCCGTAAAAGGCGGGGTGTTGAGCGGACGGGCGCGGCGGCCCCGACGCCGACTCCACGGCCCCCACGTAGTGGGGGTACTCCGTTTCGACGCCCTCAAGCGGGTGCGTGGCGAGAGTCGCGGCGGCCGCCGTCGGAAGCGCGTCACGGCGACCGTCCACCAGCACGGCCGGATCGATCTCGGCGAGTGGATTCATACGATCGACTCGTCGGCGCTCGTGTTGAATCGGTCGGTGGGGTGAGAACACGCCACATCGGATCGGGAGGGGGGTCGGAGCGGCACTCAGCATCGTTCGAGGCGGATCCCCCGGCCTCAAGGAGCGAGGTCGCAAGACCGAGCGAAGTAGGGAGGGGTCGGTTACACCGGAGTGTTTCCGCCCCCAGCACCTCACGCCGGGTTCTTGCGCGTCAAGTCGCTCCCGCAGATCGGACATCGCTCGCGGTTCTCATCGAACGTCCGGCCGCAGCCGACACACTGGAACCGCCACTCCCGCTCCTCCGAGATCCCGTCGCGAGCGATGGTCTCGACCGCCAGATCCAGCCGCTCGGCAACGTTCTGCATCGCGTAGTCGTCGGTGACGAGCGTGGCGTGGAGCTCCAGTGCAGTGGCGATCAGCCTGACGTCCGTGTCGGAGAGCTCGGCGAGGTCGCCGGAGCCACGTGCGGCGCGCTCGACGTTCGTCACCGCCTCGGGCGCGGGGACGTGAATCGTCATGCCGGATCCCTCCATCGCGTCGAACCGCAGCGCGGTCTCGCCGTCGAGCTCGTCGTGGACTTCGGGCACCGAAACCACCGAGTCGTCGGTGGTGTACTCGTGAATGAACGCGGACGTGTCGAGAACTCTCATCAGCGACTGACGACGATGTAGTCCTTCACTGCTTGAACGTTCCCGACCGGGACCTGGAGTCGCCCGCTGTCGTCGACGTCGAACGTCACGCGGTCGACCGGAAGCTGTTCGTGGGGGCTGACGAGCAGATGCCGGAGCTCGCCGGATTTCAGATCCATCGTGATGTTGTACAGGTCGCCGAGCTCGGTTCCGTCCGACCCCATTACCGCCTTCCCCGAAAGGTTCTCCGCCAAGATGTCTGCCATACGGGTGTTCTCCCGGGCGACGGTATTAAACGCCACGGGGCGTCGGACGGACGACGGACGATGGACGACGACGTGGCGACCGCGGCGAGGACGCACGGACGCGTCCTGAAACACTTAACTGACGGCCGGCCGGAACGAGAAGTAACCAACCTTCTCGGGGCGATTCTCATGACTGAAGACACTCACACGGACACCCTTCGGACGCCGATCGTCGCGGTCCTGGGCCACGTCGACCACGGAAAGACGAGCCTCCTCGATGAGATACGCGGCTCCGCGGTCAGCGAGGCGGAGGCGGGCGCGATCACCCAACACATCGGCGCGACCGACATCCCGCTCGAGACCATCTCGCGGATGGCGGGCGAGCTGGTGAACCCCGACGACTTCGATCTCCCCGGGCTGCTTTTCATCGACACGCCGGGCCACCACTCCTTCTCGACGCTGCGGGCACGCGGCGGCGCGCTCGCCGACATCGCCGTACTCGTCGTCGACGTCAACGACGGGTTCCAACCGCAGACCGAGGAGGCGATCGACATCCTCAGACGGACGGGAACGCCGTTCGTCGTCGCCGCCAACAAGATCGACACGACGCCGGGATGGAACCCCCAGGACGGCGAGCCGATCCAACGAAGCCTCGAGGCCCAATCGGAGCGCGCGGAGTCGATGCTCAACGAGAACCTCTACGAGATCATCGGCCAGCTGTCCGACGCGGGGTTCTCCGCGGACCTCTACTGGCGCGTCCAGGACTTCCAGAAGAACATCGGGGTCGTCCCCGTCTCGGCGATCACCGCCGAGGGGATCCCCGACCTGCTCGCCGTGCTCATGGGCCTCTCCCAGCGGTTCATGAAAGAGGAGATGGCGATCGACGTGCACGGCCCCGGCGAGGGGACCGTTCTCGAGGTCAAAGACGAGCGGGGCTTCGGCGCGACCGTGGACACGGTCGTGTACGACGGCGTGATCCGTAACGGCGACACGATCGTCGTCGGCGGACAGGACGATCCGATCGTCACGGAGGTGCGTGCGCTGTTACAACCCCGCCCGCTCGCGGAGATCCGTACCGAAAAACAGTTCGAGAAAGTGGCGGAGGTCGGAGCCGCGGCCGGCGTGAAGATCGCCGCACCCGACCTCGACGATGCGATGGCGGGCGCGCCGGTCCGGGTCGTCCGCGACCACCCGCTCGAGACCGTTATCGAAGAGGTGAAAGCCGAGCTCGCGGAGATCGAGGTCGACACCGCCGAGGACGGCGTCGTCGTCAAGGCGGACACGCTCGGCTCGCTGGAGGCGATGGCGAACGCGCTGCGGGAGGCCGAGGTACCGATCATGCGCGCGGAGGTCGGCGACGTCGCCCCCCGTGACATCGCCATCGCCGAGACGGCGAACCAGGACGAACACAAGGCACTGTTGGGTTTCAACGTCGAGGTGCTCGCGAACGCCGAAACCGAGCTCGAAAGCGCCGACGTGAAACTGTTCACCAACGACGTCATCTATCAGCTGATCGAGGACTACGAGACCTACGTCGAGGAGAAACAGCGCGCCCAACAGGAGACGGTGCTCGACAAAGTCGTTCGCCCCTCCCGCTTCCGTCTCCTCCCCGACCACACGTTCCGTCAGAACGACCCCGCGGTCATCGGCGTCGAGGTCATCGCCGGGACGCTCCAGAACAACCGCTCGGTCGGCTACTTCGAGGGAAACGAGTTCCACCGTGTCGGGAGCCTCTCCGGGATACAAAAACAGGGCGACGACGTCGACGAGGCGCGGTCGGGCGAGCGCGTGAGCATCGCCATCGACGGCCCGACCGTGGGCCGTGACATCGAGGAGGGTGATACCCTCTGGACGGAGGTCCCCGAGAAACACGCGAAGATCCTCGAACAGGAGCTGAAAGAGGAGATCACCGCCGACGAGCGCGAGGCGCTCGCCGGCTACCTCGACACGCGACGGAAGCGCGACCCGTTCTGGGGCAAATAACCTCGAACGTACGGCTATCGCTCGGAGTGCCGGACGGTCTCATCCAGTCTCAAACGCGGACCACATCCGTATCATGAGATACTGATCCTAGCACCGCGGATGTCGGCAATCAGGGTGTAATATGGTGTGACACAAGCCGACCCCCGTCCACTGAACCGATCAGACGAGAGCTGATAGCGGAGTGGTCTCCCTCACTCGTGGAGCACGCCGGGTGTGGTCGTTTCGAAGCGATCGGGTCTACAGGGGTGTCGGTGACGCCCGCATCCATGATACCAGCTTGAGACGACGTCGACCGTCCAAGTGACCGTTCGGAGAGTGAAAGCGTGACGGAATATCATGTATTACTCGCTCATGAACGGTCCGTTTCGGAGTGTTCTACTCGGACGTACCGGTATTGTCTTACGCTAGAACTCTGGTAATGAAACGGTAGGCGAACCATACCTATAACATGGGGGTGAATCGACCCGCGTGGACATGCGACGAAGAGGATTCGTACGAACTATTGCTGGAACCGGACTCGTCAGTACAGCTGGATGTACTAGTACGGGAAACGGCGACCCGTCGGATTATAACAGCTCGGAGGAAGAACGTGTCGAGTATCTATCCGAGGTCGGGTTCGAACGTTCGGATGGCGGCGCCCGGATGTACGCCGCCGTTTCGGACGAGGTTTCACAAATAAACCTCATCAATAACGATGGGAGCGCATACCGGTCAATACCTGTTACGACTGGGGAAACAACCGTTCATCTCGGGGACGTTGGCACGTTTCGGAAAGAGGATCTGGAATTTGTCATACTCGATCGAGAGGGTAACACGATAGAAACCGTTACGAAAACGTTTGAGCCGGTCTTCTCGGTTGAAAACGCCACCATTACTCAGGACATGGATAGCGGTTGGGATGACGAAGAAGGCGAATTACGGATACCTAGTCTGCACATAGTCGTGGAAATAAGGAACACCGGAAATTCGCCCTTGTTCGTTTATAACTCGATAGATGTTACGGGCCATGTTCCCCGACGACTAGGCGCTCTGGAACGTGACGCGAGGCTGGATCCCGGTGCAGTACGGTCGCGCTTCGAGGTCGACAGTGAGAGTTTTTCCGGCCTGTTGCCGGGAGAATCGACGACGATAGAGAGCGCAAACCTTCTAAGCGAGTTCGTATATTTCGTCGAATCCAGGAGTGGATCTGAGGTGATCAGAGACACGGATTTGGAGTGGGACGAATCGGAGTACTGTCAAGGAGAATCTCGTGAACTGCGCTTGAGGATGGTCGATTCGAGCGGAGACGAACATCTCGTCGAGGTACCAGTTAGATTTTCAGATGGAGTCGAGGTGGTAACTCAAAGGGTGTTTTTGACAGGATACAGATGCAACACCTTCGAGGTGGAGTAGTCCGATTCTACTGGATCTATCGAACGTCGTCGCTGATCGTTGAGTGGTGACGCAACGACGCCGTTTCGTATTGAGAGATCAGCCTTCTAGGTCACGCGACCCGTTCAGTCTCACGAGTGTACGGAAGCGATAGATGGCATCCAGCATCGTCTTCAACGACTGGGATACCGGCCGAACGCGTCCGGCGAGTCGACGTGTTCGTCTCTCGTGGGGGCCGGCCCCGAGACGTCGGAGCTGTCGTCTCTCGTCCGCCGCCCCGACGGTCGGACGCCGACTGACGGATCGATCGGGAACGGGTCGCGGGAGCGGAACGAGGTGGAACCCGGGCGGCAACGCTGCCGCTGGCCGGGCGAGAGCCGCGAAAAGGCCGCCGGCGACCGACCCCACGTCGAGACGCCGGCGGGACCGCGTGAACCGAACCGCAGTTCGCCGCACCGCACGTACTTCGCCGCACCGCACTGCACCGCACCGCGAAACCGTCCGAACGGTGATACCGCTACCTCAGTCGTCGGCCGGAGCCGCGCCGCCACCGCTAGCGGCACCGAGGCCGGACGCCATGCCCGCAACGGTGGACTCGTTGTTCACGACCCACCGGAGCAGGAGGAACGCGAAGATGTACTTCGCGACGATGTCGAGGCCACTGTAGGCCCAGGACGTGATGGCGACGTCGAGCACCGCGATCCCCTCGGCACCGAGCGCCCAGAAGATCGGGTACCCGAGCCACATCACGACGGTGAGGATCTTCAGCGTGTTGAAGATCTCCGCGGTGCCGGCGACTTCGGCGTCGGCCGCCCACTCGACGAGCAGGACGTACAGCACGACGGCGAAGAACGCGCAGCTGATGAAGTACCAGAACCAGCGAAGCGCGTGAGAGGACGTGGTCAGCGCGGCCGCGAGGCCCGTGACACACATCCCGATGTCGGCCACGATGGCCGTGAAGATCTTGGTAGTGTTAGAGCCCGCGAGCAGGCCGAGCGCGAGCAGGATCATCGGCGTCGACAGGGCCCACGTGAGGTAGCGACCCCACATGGTGATGACGCCGTCCGTGCCGCCGGCGACCGCTGTGGTCGCACCGGCTGCATTGTGTCCGGCTGGCATCTCGAGTACGCTCATCGTAAGCCCGGACGCGAGTCCCGTGTAACTGGAAATGGACACCAGCGGGACCATAAGCGTCGCCACGAAGATCAGTTGCGAGCGCGGGTCCTCCACGTTCCGTCCCATGAACACGAACAGGAGGATCGAGAGCCCTGCGAGGGCGATGTTAACCCACAGTGAGAGGTTCAGTAGGAACCCCTCGTCGCTCTGTAGGTAATTGAAAATGTCCGTCTGTGTTACCTCGAGGGGCACCCCCTGTGCCGCTACGGCCAAGTCCGCTGCTGCTGTTTCTATCATGCGACACCTCTAGGTATGTGCCATGTTGATTAAACCACTCAACCTAACGAGTATGGCTCGCCGCGGATCCGCCGCCGATTCGATCCCGTTTCGGGCAGGGAACCTCGCAGTAAAATGTCTTGTGGTGCTGTCACATACCACATCGTCCGCTACCCGTCACACGCCTCGTTTCGCTCGTGTTCACCACCGCAACCGTCCGGTCCACACGCTTCACCCCGTCCGATGAACGATCCCCATGCGATCCCACCGTCGGTGGGTTTCGCTCGCCGGGAACGATCGCGGAGTTCAAGCGGCCGAAACCCGTATCCGAGGTATGTACCGGAGACGGTTCCTCACGCGAGCCGGAGTCGTCGGAGTCGGTGGCTCCGTTGCGGTCGCCGGCTGTCTCGACGGCGGAGTCGGCGCGGAGGGGGACGACGGGGCACACGACGTCGGAATGACCGCCGACGGGTTCGTTCCGGACGAGCTCACCGTGTCGGTCGGTGACACCGTCACCTGGGAGAACACGAGCACGCGGATCCACACCGTCACCGCCTACGAAGGGGGGATTCCGGACGCGGCCGAGTACTTCGCATCGGGAGGGTTCGAGAACGAGGCGACCGCCCGTGACGAGTGGCACGACGACTTCGGCGGGCAGATGGAGAACGGCGACCGGTTCTCATACACCTTCGAGGTTCCGGGCCGATACGACTACGTCTGTATTCCCCACGAGTTCGGCGGGATGTATGCGACCGTGTTCGTGGAGGGAGAGTGAGATGCCTGCTGACGGAGTGCCAGCGTCCGACCGAACGCTCCGCCGGATCGCGGGAGTCCTCGCCACGATCGTCGCCGGGATCCACCTCTACTGGGCGCTGCCGATCGCCGTCCGCCAGCTCGAGTTCGGGATCCTTCATGACCCCCGCCCCGCGGCGTTTCTCCTCGCGACGATGGCGATGCTGATGGGTGCCATACTGGTCGTTCAGGGGTTCGACCCGCTCCCCGTCTACGTCGGCGGGATACTCCTCCTGCTCGTCTTCCTCGGTGGGTATGCCGCCTGGCACACGGTCCTCGATCACGGCGCGTTCTGGCCCGGCCGCCACGCGCACGGCCACTCCGAGCTGGGACCGGTCCGACTGGTGATCGTCCATCTCCAGGACGATTCGCTCGCGCTTGCCTCGAAGCTCTTCGAGGTCGCGCTGCTCGGCGTCCTCTCAGTGTTGACGATCAGGGAGCTTGGCGACCGATGAGACGCGGGTCGGCGACGTACGGCCAGGGCGTGTCCGGGGCGGTGCCGACGAAACCCATTAGCACGTTCGACCCCAAATCGCGGTGACACACGATGGACCCATCCTCCCTGCTCGGCGCGGACGTCCTCCTGTTTCTCGTCATCGGGCTGCTCGGCGGGGCCCACTGTATCGGGATGTGCGGGCCGCTCGTCACGACCTACGCCGCCCGGATGAACGCCGGAGCCGGTGGCGGGGATGCCATGAGGCGAACCGACGGCGGGGACGGGGCGGCCGTCGGAGCCGAGTCGACCTCCCGCGGACGCGGCGGCCACCTCACGACCTACGAGGTACGCCAACACGCACTGTTCAACGTCGGGCGAACCGTGAGTTACGCGTCGATCGGTGCGCTGTTGGGCGCGATCGGGGGCGTCGTGCTCGTCACGGCGGCGACGCTCACGGACGCCGCGGAGACGGTTCGCGGGGTCACCGGCCTCGCCGTCGGCGGAGCAGTGATCCTCGTCGGCGTACGATACGTCCTCGGCGGCGCGACCGGTGGCGTCCACCTTCCCGGACTCCAGCGGATCACCGGCTGGCTGACGAGCCACGTCGACCGGCTCGCGAACGGCCCCGGGATCGTCGGTCTCGGAGCGGTTCACGGGCTGCTCCCCTGTCCGATCCTCTATCCGGCGTACCTGTACGCGTTCGCGAGCGGGTCCGCCCTCAGCGGCGGCGTCGCGCTCGCGGCGCTCGGCGTCGGAACGATGCCGGCGGTGTTCCTGTACGGGACCCTGATCGAACGGGTCGACGCCGTCCACCGCCGCCGAGTCCACCGGCTGCTCGGGGTGGCGTTCGTCGTCCTCGGCTACGTACTGTTCGCACACGGACTGATGGCGGTCGGGATCCACGTCCCACACCCCGAACTCCCGTTCTGGAACCCGCTTGACGCCGGCGAGCTCGTCGGCCACGAGGCCGCCGGCCACGACCACGGAGGCCACTGAGCGATGACGCGGAACGTCACATCCGACGACCGACCGTTCCCCGACTGTACGCTGTGTGATCTCCCGACCGAGGGGGTCGAGGTCGTCGACGACGCGGGGAACCGGTTCTGTTGTGCCGGCTGTCGTGGCGTGTACGACGCGCTCGGCGACGTCGACGTCGACGCCGAGACGGTCGCGGAACGGCGGGACGATCCGGCGGGGGAGACCGATGCCGCCGACGTCGATGACGCCTCCGAGGTCCCCGCCGATCACGAGGCGACGTTCCTCGAGGTCGACGGGATGCACTGTGCGACGTGTGAGGCGTTCATCGAGACGGTCGCGACCCGGACCGACGGGGTCAGCGCCGCGAGCGCCAGCTACGTCACCGACACCGTCCGGATCGATCACGACCCTGACTCCGTCTCGACGGACGACCTCGCGGAGGCCGTGAGCGGGCTCGGTTACAGCGCGTACTCCCGCGACGACGCCTTCTCGCGGCGACAGGCGGACAACATGGCGACCGCGCGGCTCGCGGTCGGCGTGCTCGTCGGGATGGCCGTCATGCTCCAGTACATCGTCCTCATCTACCCGACGTACTTCGCGTTCCCCTTCTACGACGAGCGGACGCTGGAGTTCATCAACGAGGCGATGGCGTCGAGCTCCGGGACGTACTTCTTCATCATCATCGGGGTGCTCACGACTATCGTCCTGTTCGTCACCGGCAAACCGATCCTCAGGGGCGCATACGTGAGCGCACGGACGCGTTCCCCCAACATGGACCTCCTCGTGGCCATCGCTGCCGTCAGCGCGTACCTCTACAGCACGCTGGCGGTCGCGCTGGTGGATGACCCCTCCATCTACTACGACGTGACCATCGCGATCATCGTGATCGTCACCGTCGGCACTCACTACGAGACGTCGATCAAACGGCGGGCGACCGAGCTGCTCTCGGATCTCACCGCCGTTCAGGTCGATACCGCTCGGCGAATGAGCCGGAACGGCGGGGCCGCGAACGACACGACCGCCACGGAGACCGTTGCCATCGGCGATCTCGAACCGGACGACCGCCTGCACGTCCGGGCGGGCGAGCGCGTTCCGGTCGATGGCGAGGCGGTGGACGGTGACGCCGCCGTCGACGAGTCCGTCGTCACCGGCGAGTCGTTGCCGGTTCGCAAGGCGCCGGGCGACACCGTCATCGGGGGGTCCGTGGTGACCGACGGATCGCTCGTCGTTGCGGTCGGGCCCGACGCGAGCTCCAGTCTCGATCGCGTCGCGGAGCTCGTCTGGGACCTTCAGAGCGGGAACCATGGCGTCCAGCAGCTCGCCGACCGGCTCGCGACCGTGTTCGTCCCGCTCGTGTTGACGATGGCGGTCCTCGTCGCCGTCGCCAATCTCGCGCTCGGCAACGGGCTCTCGACTGCGATGCTGGTCGCGCTCACCGTGCTCATCGTCTCATGCCCGTGCGCGCTCGGGCTCGCGACCCCGCTCGCGGTCGCCGCCGGGATCCGGGACGCCCTGGAGCGGTCGATCGTCGTCTTCGACGACACCGTCTTCGAGCGGATCCGCGACGCCGATACCGTCGTGTTCGACAAGACGGGAACGCTCACCACGGGAGAGATGCGGCTCGTCGATCGCGACGTCGACGACGACCTGCTCGCGCTCGCGTCGGCGCTCGAGTCGAACTCCGCACACCCCGTCGGTCGGGCCATCGCGATGGCCGCAAGCGGCGAAACCGCTCCCGACGTCGACGGCGATGCCGGTGCCGCGTCCGTCGCGACGGACGGTGGAACCGTGGCGACGACCGACGACGGAGCCGCGGCTGCCGACGACGGAACCGAAGCTACGGACGGGGACGACCCGGATGCCGTCGCGGCCGACCTCACGGTCGAGGCGTTCGAGAGCCACGCCCGGGGGGTGTCGGGCGTCGTCGACGGAGTCGAGGTCGTCGTCGGCCATCCCGACCTGTTCGACGAGCGGGGATGGACGGTTGCGGATCGGCTGCGGGAGTCCGTCGTCGCCGCCCGCGACGTGGGGCGCGTGCCGGTCGCGATCGGCCGGGACGGCGCGGCCGAGGGGCTCGTCGTCGTCGGCGACGAGCTGCGCGACGGGTGGGAAGGAACGCTCTCGTCGCTCGCCGAGTCGGACGTCGAAGTCGTCGTCCTCACCGGCGACGACGAGCGCGCGTCGACCGTCTTCGCCGAGCACGACGCGGTATCGCGGGTGTTCGCGGGCGTGCCACCGGAAGGAAAAGCCGAGACGGTCGAGCGGCTCAAAGGTCGGGGGCGAACGGTGATGGTCGGCGACGGCACCAACGACGCGCCGGCGCTCGCCGCCGCGGACCTCGGCGTCGCGCTCGGCGGCGGGACCGCGATGGCGGCCGACGCCGCCGACGTGGCGATCGTCGACGACGACCTCGGCTCCGTCGAGACCGTCTTCGCCCTCTCGCGAGCGGCAGGTCGACGCGTGAAAGGAAACATCGCCTGGGCGTTCTGTTACAACGCGATCGCGATTCCGCTGGCCGTCACCGGCCTGCTCAACCCGCTTTTCGCCGCGGTCGCGATGGGGATCTCCAGCCTGCTCGTCGTGACGAACTCCTCGCGAGCGCTGCTCTCCGAGGAGTGATTCAGGGACGGGCGGGATCCGGATCGACTCCTGACACCGTAATAAATCGTCGACGCGCGATCGGCGTGCTATGCGCGGTCAGTTATAACTGATCGGCGTACCGACACGGTCGACAGCGCTCTCCGCGCCCGTGGGAGTCTCGCCACTCGACGACGGAACCGCAGGGATCCATCGCTCTGCTGCCGGTTCCTCCCTCGCTCCCGATTCCTGCCCTGCTGCCGGTTCCCTCCGTGGACGAGTATATACGTGACGTAGCGATCACAAGCGACTTTCCACCCCGAACCGTCCCCCGATCCATGTCACACCGAGAGCAGCAGCCGACCGAAACGCCGACCCGCGACGGGATGCCCGTCCTCGGACTCGGCACGTGGGAGAACGACGACCCGGCACAGTGTACCGAATCCGTGAAAACCGCGCTGAACGCGGGCTACCGCCACGTCGACACTGCACAGATCTACGGCAACGAGGCAGCCGTCGGCGAGGGGATCACCGCGGCCGACGTCGACCGGGAGGACGTGTTCCTCGCCACGAAGGTGTGGATCGACCAGCTCGGTTCCGAAGACGTCGCCGAGTCGACTCGCGAGAGCCTCGAGAAGCTCGGCGTCCAACACGTCGACCTGCTGTACGTGCACTGGCCGGCGCGAGCATACGATCCCGAGGACACGCTGCCGGCCTTCGCCGAACTGCGTGACGAGGGGCTGATCGATCGTATCGGCGTCTCGAACTTCGAGCCCGAACACCTCGACGCCGCGACCGACGCCCTCGGCGAGACGCCGTTCGCGAACCAGGTGGAGATGCACCCGCTGCTCCGCCAGGAGGCACTCCGCGAGTACGCCGACGCCAACGGGATCGAGCTCGTCGCCTACTCGCCGCTGGCCCGCGGGAACGTGCTCGACGAGCCGGAGCTGGTCGAGATCGCGCAGAAGCACGGGGTCAGCACGGCGCAGGTGAGCCTCGCGTGGCTCCGCGAGTCGGGCGTCACTGCCATCCCTAAGGCGACCGGCGAGGACCACATCCGCGACAACCTCGCGAGCCTCGAACTCGACCTCGACGACGAGGACGTTCAGCGGATCGACTCGCTTGGCCGGACCGACCGCCAGTTGAACCCCGACTTCGGCCCGGACTGGTAGCGAAGACGACGCGGCGCGGCTCGTCGTGAGCGCGGAACGGAAGTGACCGTCCGCCGCCCGACACGTCCGTTCCGCTTTCCGTCCGTTTTCTGGCGCGTCTTCCCCCGGAGGATCAGTATCGGTACAGCGACACGATCGCCGGCAGCTTCCCGTACATCCAGATCGCGACGGGGATCCCGACGATCGAGAGCGTCAGGGCGTACGCGATCGCCATCCAGATCCCGCTCGCCCACCAGCCGACGAGGAGGAACCACACCGCCCGAACGACGAGACTACGCTGTTCTCTCGACCGAACCGCACCGTCCCCGGCCCGTTCCACGAACTCGCGTGCGGGTGGTTTCAGCGACAACACCATCGGGACCACGTTGATCATCTTGATCCCGATCGGGATCGTGACGACTAACACGAGGAGGAACCACGCGACGCTCAACCAGATCCCGGTCACCCACCAGCCGACGAGGAGGAACCACGCCGCACGGACGAGGAGCGACCGGTCCTCCGAGACGAGCGCCGGGCCGTTCGAGCTCATAGCGACGGCTACGGGGAGCAAGAATAAAACGAGGCGGGTACGTTCGGGGCCGGGACCGGGGGCGAAGCCGGACGATCGCGGCCCCGATCAGACGTGCTCGGCCAGGAAGTCGACGATCTCGCGGTACGCCTCGATGCGGTTCTCCAGCTTCGAGAACCCGTGGCCCTCGTCCTCGAAGATCAGCTTCCGGACGGGGACGCCCTGCTCGCGGGCCTGCTCGACGATCTGTTCCGCCTCGCCGACCGGCACCCGCGGGTCGTTCTCGCCGTGGAGGACGAACAGCGGCGACTCGATGGCCTCGATGGTGTTGATCGGGGAGACGGACTCGAGGAACTCGCGGTCATCCGCCAACGAACCGTACTCGGCCTCGCGCAGCTCGCGTCGCCAGTCGCCGGTGTTCTCGAGGAAGGTGACGAAGTTCGCGATGCCGACGATGTCGACGCCGGCGGCCCACAGCTCGGGGTACTCCGTCAGCGCGGCGAGCACCATGAACCCGCCGTAGGAGCCACCCATCGCGACGATGCGGTCCGGATCGACCTCCGGATGGTCGTGGAGCCACTCGACGGCCGCACGGATGTCGGCGACGGAATCCATCCGGTTCTCCACGTCGTCGAGCCCGGAGTACGCCTTCCCGTACCCCGATGAGCCGCGGACGTTCGGCTCGAACACGGCGTATCCGCCGTTCAACAGGTACTGTTTGACCGATCCGAAGGAGGGTCGCCGCTGGGACTCCGGACCGCCGTGGATGTCGACGACGACGGGATAGCCGTCGGTGGGCGTCTCCGTCTCCGGCACGGAGAAGAACGCGGGGATCTGTTGGCCGTCGAACGTCGGATAGTGGACGAGCTCCGGTTCGATGAACGTCTCCCGCGGGATCCCGGCCGTCGAGGCGTTCGTCCACCGCTCGGTCTCGCCCGTGGTCACGTCGACGACGTACACGTTCGCGTTCGTCGTGCTGCCGGTCGCGGTGATGGCGAACCGGTCGCCGTCGGGCCCGAAGCTCACGCCGCCGGCGACGCCATCGGGGAGGTCCGGTTCGGGGAAAGTGTCGATCCGATGTGGCGAGACCAGCTCGCCGACCGTCAACTCGGTGTAGCCGTCGACGTTTCGCGAGTAGACGACCCGCCGGGACTCCTCGTGGATCGCCACGCCGTCGACGTTCCAGCCGTCGGTACCGACCTTCGCGCTCCCGGAGCCGCCGCCCGTCGCTCCGTCGTCAGCGTCCGCCTCCCCGCTCCCGTCAGCAACGACCGTGAGCTCGTTCGTCGAGAGGTCGAGGCGTTCCAGCCGGAGGGTGTCGCTGTCGCGGTCGGTGACGAGGTAGATCGACTCGCCGTCGGGGCCCCACTCGGGGCTGCTGTATCGAACGTCGCCCTCGTGGGGCGTGTGGTGGGTCAACTCACCGGTGTCGATATCGAGGGTATAAACGTCGTGGTCGAACGAGGAGTGGGCCTCGTGAACGATCAGGCGGTCGTCGCTCGGCGACCAGCCGGCGACGGAGAGCCAGCCGTCCCCCTCGTACACGAGCTCGGCGTCGTCACCCGTCTCGTCGCGACCCTGAACGTACACGTCGAACACGGACTCCTCACGCCGGTTGGAGGCGAACGCGAACCGCTCGCCCGAACCGTCCCAGCCGCCCCACCGGTGTTTCGCCGACGGACGATCCGTGAGATCCGTGATCCGCCCGGACTCGAAGTCGAGCCGGTACAGCTGCGCGCGCTCGTTTCCTCCCTCGTCCATGCCGAAGACGGCCTCGGAGTACGCGGGCGAGGAGTCGACGAAGGTGACGCGCTCCTCGAAGAAGGTGTGTTGCTCGGGCCACCCCAGCGGCCCGTCGAGCGACCAGACCTGCGAGGTGCCGGTCGTGTCGAGGAGAAACGAGAGTCGGCCGCCGGGACCCAGATCCGCGCCGCCAGCGCTCCGGACGTTGAGGTAGCGTTCGATGTCGTATCGGTGCATACCGCCCGATTCCATCGCCGGTGGGAAACCGTTTCGGGTGGACGAACACCGTTCGGTGCGTCCGCGCCCGGCCGCGGCGTGAATCCGGGCCCGTTCCCGCTCCAGTCACGATGCGACATCGGCGCACCCGATGCCGTGTCTTTTTATTCGGTCCGGGCGTCGAATCGGCGTATGCGCGTCGCGTTCGTCTCGCTTTTTACCCCCGGTCACGGTGACACGCCGGCCAGAACGCGAACGCGGCGGATCGCCGGCGGGCTCGCCGATCGGGGCCACGACGTGGTCTGGTTGTGTGCCCGCTGGTGGGGCGGCGACGTAGACCGGTTCGACGCGGACGGGGTTACCTACCGGGCGGTCACCGGCGACCCGTCCCCGGGGGCGTTCGCCGCTCGGCTCCCACAGGCGCTCCGCCGGGCCGACCCTGACGTCGTCCACGCGGTCAACAGTCCACCGGCTCCCGCGCTCGCGACGACGCTTGCCGCCACACTCCGCGGCCCGCCGATCCTCGTCGACTGGTGGCGCGACCACCCCGCCGACTCGCGCCGGGGATACCGCCTGCTCGCTCGTGACGCCGACCGGATCACGACGCCGTCACGAACGACGAAGACCCGGATCCGTGAGCACGGCGCGACGGGCGACGCGGTCCGCGTCGTTCCCGAGAGCATCGACACACAGCTCGTGGCTGACGCCCCCGTCGACGACCGGTTCGACGCCGTCTACTCTCGTCGGCTCGACCGACACGCGAACGTCGAGACGTTCCTGCTCGCGCTCGCCGAGATCCGCGGACGCGACTGGACTGCGGCCGTGATCGGCGACGGCCCCGAGCGCGAGCGGATCGAGTCGACCGCACGGACCCTCCGGATCGACGACCGAGTGGCGTTCCTCGGCGACCTCCCCGTCGAGGACCGCGTGTCGATATTCAAAGGGACGCACGTCTTCGCGCAGACGGCGACGTGGGAGACGTTCGCCTCCGAGCTCCTCCGGGCACTCGCCTGCGGCTGTGTCGGACTCGTGGAGTATCAGGCGGATTCGAGCGCGCACGAGCTCGTCGAGGGACGAAGACGCGGACGCCTCGTCACGAGCCCCGGAGAGCTCGCCGACGAGCTCGTCGCGACCGCCGACCTCGAACGCCGAACGGTCGAGGACGCGTTCGACACCTACGACCACGAAGCCGTTCTGGAACGATACCTGGACGCATACGACGATCTCACGGCGGCGTGATCATCGTGAGATCCGGGGGGCACGAAGCCCTTCCTACTCCCCGCCCTGCGTGATCGTACCGCCGTACTTCATGAAGACGAACGCGAGCCCGAGCGTGCTGAGCATCGCGATGAACGTCGCGATACCGAGGGCACGAGCGCCCTGTGGGACGAACACGACGCCGGATGCCCCACCCCCACCGCCGACGTCGACCGTGTCGATGTCGTCCCCGACCGCGAGGCCGGCGTGCATCCCGACGCCGTCGTGTGGGGTACAGACGTAGTGGGTGATCCCCTCGTCCGCCTCGGTCGCCTCGTGTTGGTAGGTGTGTCCCTCCTCGTCGACGGCCGATCCGCTGTCGAGCTCCGCGGGTCCCTCGACGGTGACGACGTTGTGGCCGCCCCCCGCGCCGGTCCACTCCCACGTGATCGTGGTGCCGGGGTCGACCCACAGCAGGGTCGGGTCGAAGGCGAGCCCCTGATCGCCGGCTCCAACGGTGACGGTGACTTCGTCCTGGCCGCGCGCGTCCTCGTAGGTGCCGAGGTTTCCCTCCGCGCCGCTCGGCCAGTCGGGTTCGACCTCGCCGCCGCCACCGTTCTCGTCGTCGTCCTCCTGTGCGGCTGCCGTCCCCGACGCGGCCGTGGCCGTGCCGGCGGCCGCCGCGCCGCCGGCGGTCCAGATGAACCCTCGCCGAGAGACGTCGTCCGTGCTCATGGCCGC
>LFFM01001145.1_pt1 | contig 18822 bp, 27 predicted proteins | sample 643131 | NCBI WGS metagenome assembly LFFM01 (sample SAMN03777445, study PRJNA286221) | soda lake metagenome | biome: soda lake; feature: Kulunda steppe; material: water; isolation source: sample Tc-Br brine of Tanatar trona crystallizer | place: Russia: Kulunda steppe | collected 2011-07
CCGGTGAAAATATTGATAAAAATATCTCTTTTTATAAACAATTTACATCTAGTATATTATTTAGTTCAGGAATAATCATTATCCAATACTTTACTATTTAATACAACATGAATCACATTTCTTTAGCTATTTTTTAATGAAATTAATACATTCATTCATTTCTTTCATATAGTCCCGTCCCGTTTTATCGGACAAACCATCATATGAAAAATACGGGTATATAATAACAGAAGTAATTGTTTCTAATTCATTTTTATCTTCTTTATTTTCTTCTACAACAAAATCTTCCATACTTAAATTTTTATCTGGATGTATGTCTGGAATAACATCAATTGATTGTAAAAAATCCTCTGAACATAAAGTTATTGTAGTTTGAGATGGCCCAAAATTTGTATGTTCCAAATATAAATCTGAATTTATTAAATTATTTACGAATTCTTTTTTATCACAGGATAAAAATATTTTTCTCATATTATCTTCTGTAATATCCTCTATTATTTCACAAGTCATATTAGTATATATGCAGTTCGAAATATAAAACTATTGTTTATACTATAAATAAATAGTATATTTACTATTATAATATAGTAATTTAACTATAAATAAATAGTAATATATGATTTTATATCGAAACTATTAATATACTGCATAAAAAATAACTCATATGAAATATTTGGTCATCAGCGATATTCATGGTAATTATCCTGCTCTTAAAGCTATTTACGATAAAGAACTATCTAATGTAGATGGCGTTATTTTTGTGGGTGATATAATCGGTCTAATGGGTTTCCCTTCTGAAACTGTAGACCTCATCATGCGTGAAGCAACGCACGCCGTAAAAGGAAACCATGATATTTCTGTTTTAGAATGGAAAAAAGGCCACGTAAACAGTCGTGAATTATCTAAATTTGAATTAGATATTAATTGGGATAATTTGTCTGAAGAACAAATTGAATGGGTTACAAACTTAGAGCCTATGAAAAAAGTTCCAGATGAAGGACTATTAATTGCTCATGCACAACCTATCCCATCAATGGCATCTGGTATTGAAAAAGGAAACGCAGGGATTCGTAAAGGTAAATTCACACAAGTAGCTGCAAATGTAGATAGTGATACCTATAATTTTGTTCTCTTAGGTCACACACATCAACAAGCTAAAGTTAATTGTGCTCGTTTTGGGCATGATGTAATCATTCTTAACCCCGGTTCCGCTGGTCAGAACCTCGGAAAACCAGCAGATTATGCAATAATTGATACAGAGGAAAAATCAGCTAAATTATGTTCTGTAGAATATGATTATAATGAAGTTGTAAATAAATTAAAAGATGAAAAAGTGCCTATAAAATGGTGGATGTAAATAAAAAGTAATTATATATTTATGTATAATCATTTATTGCTGCTCTTTCAAGTAAATCGTACATATCTGATTTTCCTTCATTCTCACATGTCTGACAAATTCCTGTATTTGGTTTTAAATATTTATATTCTGTACATTCAGGACAATATCCAAATCTCATAATAATTAGAATGTAAACTCACCATAAAAAGATTACTCTATTTAATTAATTACAAAATTTATGCGTAACATATACTTCATCTTGAGATGTTACTTGTATATTAATACCATGTGATTCCCACTGTTCATCTAATAAATTATCTTTATGGTCAGGACTATTCATAAATTGTTTTGTTATCCCTGTAGATAATTCTTCCATAGAGGTATACTTAATAGTTCCATCATAGTCTACATTTACATTTTTATTATAATACGTTTGAGCTAAATTTTCTCCTACCATATGACAATTAACATTAAATCTATCAAATCTATCTTTTACTTCTTCTCCATCAGGAGCTTCATGTGATATATAATTCTCATTAATCATTCTTTTTGTTTTATATTCAGAAATTTCTTCAATATCTTCTCTTTTTTCTAACTCATCTAATCCCCGTTCTCTTCTTTCTTCATTAAGATTGTCGTACGTTAAAGAATTTAATTCTGTCTCATTTACACGCTCCGAATCATCTATTATATCAATTGGAATTAATATTAAAACAAAACTTATCATTACAACAAATAAAACTAATAATGTAATATTTAATAATTTAGATATAACAGACATTGATTAATAATATATACCTATTGGTAAATATATTTCTCTCCCTTAATGTGTAAATCAGATATAATATAATTACTTACTCTGAATTTGCATCTGCTAAATTTTTCAAATCTTCCATCGTGTAACCATCAGATGGATTACTTACAGGGCGTTCAAGAATCGAATCACAATCTACACATTTAAATTGCTCCCAATCACCATTAAATCCAATACTTTCTATATTTCCAGCACACATATAACATTTATTTTCGTCAAAATTATTCATATGTATCACATCCATTATACCACTCAAACATGTTTCTTCGAAGTTTTGCTTTTCTACCATCAGGATGTACAAATATAATTCCTTCTACATAAGCATCATCTGGTTCATTTTCAAATGATATATTATGCATATACATATAAAATAAAGGTTTTAATCCAGATTTGAACCATTGACTAATAGATTCAAAATCTTGTGGATATTTACCCCACGATTTATATGACATATTTTCTTGTAAATATTGAAATGGAACCCAGATATGTTCATTCCAATCATATGGATTTTGTTTAACAGAAGGTCCAATTAATTCACCATAATGTAATTTATCATTTTCTAAGTCATCTAACCATCCTCTCCGGTAAGCATCTAATACACCTTTTATTACATAGGATAGGTTTTTCTCATCAAAAGGCGTAACATTAAGACCTTCTCTCGTGTATATATTACTAACATCTCCTTCTTCATTAATATATACACATACATTTTCTCCATCTAATTTTTCTACAGCTTTAACGTCATCATTTTCAAATACCCATTTATAATCATCTTTAATTTCATCTGTTACTAAGTAATAGTTAGTATTCTCTTTATATTCTCGTTTAAATGGAGAATGTAATTTTGGAAAACGTTCAAACATATATTTTACTATATACCATATACTATTAAATCTGTTGTATTAGCCTTTAATTTTCAATAGAGTATATTTCATCATATTTATAATGCTAAACAAAATTACACCCATTAAAAAGCCTATCAAGTGTAATTCAGATGTTTTTTCCGTATAATAATCAGAAAATTGATTTTGAATATAATATTCATTAATAAATTGTGTAAAATAATCAAAGTAAAATAAAAAATCAATGATAAACTGGTTCAAGAAAATTATTAATACCAGCAATATGAATAATTCTATATTAATTAATATTCTTTTACTTATCAATTCTTCGTATGATTTTTTAGATATTGAAATTAATAAAGATAACAAAGCAATTGAATAAAGTGCAGATATAACAACACTAAAACCTACGGCATTTTGATAATAAATAAATAAGATAGAACTTAATGTTATAGATATTGTAAAATATGCGTAAGATGTAAATTTATTATTATAAATAGTTATAATTATAGAAAATATTAAAAAAGAGACTACGTTGGATTTTAAATGTGAATACGTTATATGAGATACCGTTCGACTAAATCCATCATAATATGTGTAGTATTCTGTTGAAATATATCTTGTTATTATTTGCGTATCTTGAATATAAAAATACCAAATAAATAATATAATTGACATTAACAGAGGAAAAATAGTTATTTTGACGGCCTTTAGTGTATAGTATTTCAAATAATACAAGATTACTAATTAAATAATATATCATAATGTATTAAAACTTTTCATTAACATGATTATGAATTTGACCATAAACTATTTATTAATTGTATAATACATATTAGCTGTGCAAAATAAACTCGTTAAAGTATATGATTTGATTATTCATATTCACTTAAAACGAAAACATATTCAAAGGAAAAATATATTTTCTGAAGATGTATTTGGATATTCTCTTAAAAATATAGCAAAAAATGATAAACATACGCGAAAAGATATTTATACAGATAATACGAAATATCTGTCTAATATATCTATTATTGATGACGTAACATTAAAAAATCTTCAAAAAGCCGGATATTACAGACTGAGTGATATTTCATTAGTCAACAAAGATATTATACAAAAAGAAACAGAATTACCTATAAATGCGGTTTCAGAATTATATGAAATGGCAACATCAGATGAAAAAGTAAATTATCTTAAAGAAGGAAAAATAATCGAAACAAAGAATAAAAAAGATATTCTACATTCATTAGTGAATTCAGATTGGAAATCCATTATTTTATTAGAATATACTTTACTGAGATGGTTACAAAAAACAACTAAAAAAATATATTTGAAAAATAATATGAAATCAAAATATGAATTAATATATTGGTTTAAAAAAGAATTAGATAATCCTCGTAAACACGTGGAGGCAATTTCTTTTGCCACAAACACTTCAATAAAATATGTGCGAAATGTACTTTCGGGACGAATTGAAAATGGATTAACAAATAAAGAAAGAAAAGATATATTAGAAAGAGATAATTATCAATGTAAATTATGTTCTACAGAAAATAACTTAGAAGTTCATCACGTAATACCAGTCGCAAATGGAGGTGGCAAATATCCAAAGAACTTATGTACATTATGTTCTAATTGTCATTTTAATATAGCACATGGCGAAAACACATCTACAATATCGTATGAAACACAAAAAGAATTCTGGAAACAAATTATTGGAGAATATCCATCTTAATTATTCAATTTATTCATCATCTTCTTTAAACTCACATTCTGATTGATTTGTGACAAACGTACCGTTAATTGTTTCATCTTCAATCCTGAAATTTAATTTTATACATTCCTGCTCTCCAGCTTGACCTAACAAAGAACCTTCAGAATGATGTTCACCTGCAATTATATGATAATTATCCCATTCACTACTTGGATTATCCAATTCAATAACAAAATTATCTTTTTCATCTGAATTTAATGAAAAATTATACCATGAACTAATATTAGATTCAGATTCTAATGCAAAATGTACTGTCGTAGAACTGCTTTTTTGATTGTGTATATCTAAATTTAATGTATTTAACTGGTTTTCATTGTCTTCAATACATCCGGCTATACTAAGTATTGTAGCTGAACTACCGAGCGCAATAAATTTTCTTCTATTCATATACGTATCATAATATAAATAATCAAACACATAAATCATATACCTAAATAATTCGTAAGTTTTATATTATAGCCCTTCATAAATTAATTTGGTTATGGACATAGGGGCATCCAGCTCCTTTGTGCCGCTTTAGCTCAGATGGTAGAGCACCTCGCTGTTAACGAGGTGGCCCTAGGTTCGAGTCCTAGAGGCGGCGTACAAGTTTTCAATTCAAAACTAATATAGGGAGTTATATATAATCATAATATATGTCCAATAAAAACGTTATCGGATGGTATGAAATAAATGAAAAAGTAGATTTACATGAAGTAACAGAAACAACAAATTTAAAAGAATTTTATATTAATTATATTAATGTATCTGCATCACATGATTCAAATTGTTACCGTGTGAAATTTTACGATATAAACGGAGAAGTTATAAAAACTATTACACTTGATAAAAACGAATTATATTTTTACGTTGAAAATAAAAGACAAGTTGAAAAACCTACGCATATCAAATAATTTTAGATATTTTCTTCTTCAATATATTTCTTAGCGGAATCTAATAATTGACTTGCAGGATATTGAAATCCATGTCTACATTCTTCAAAAGCTTGATTATAATCTACATTCGTTGTTGAAACATATACGGCAATACAAACAGAAACAGAACGTGACATTCCAGCTTGACAATGAACTAAAACAGTATTATCATTATTTAATTTGTGAATGACTTCATCAACAGCATTTTTAAATTTCGTATAATTATGTTCCCCATCTGTGATTAAATAATCCTTTGTATCATATTCTTTGACAGGAGTTGCCATAGAAATTATATAATCGTATTCATCACCATATTTACGAGCATCATCTGCACTCCCAACATACAAATTATTAATTATATTTCTAATTACGAGTAAGAATTTACTTGTGACCATATAAATATTTTTATAAATTAATAAACACATATAACATTTGAATATATTCTATTATGTATGAGTAATAAATACCTTATTAAAAAATTAGTTAAAAATAGTAATACTTGTATGGATGAAGGAGAGATAATTAAATGTTCTATCAGTAAAAATTCAGCAATAAAACGAGCTAGAAAAATCGTATATCAAAAAGCTAGAGAATACAGAAATGAGGGCTACGAAGTTATCGTTGAAAGAAAAGAAGGTAGGAGTTGTTTATATGGAGATATTATAACATTTCAAGTTACACGAAAATCTGAAAAATTATATAATTTAGATTATTATTACATTGAACGACTGAAGTGAATATATTCGTTTATATCTTGGTTAGGTAATATTCACACATAACTCCACAACATATATGTAATTACTCATCAGATAATAAGTATGTCAAATGAATCTAATACGGAACATTTAACAGACTTAGAAGATGGTGCAGGATGCGTAGAAATTTGGGAACATCTCGAAGAATATCGACAAGAGTAGTCGGTATCTTTTTTTAATTGGCAAGACAATAAACAACTATGTGTGAGAATTGCGTCGTGGTAGAATCGTTATCTGATAAAGGTGCCGTAGCTCACATTGGATATGGAGATAAAAATAAAAATAAATATGATAAACTTCTTGAAGATGACATCGTCATTGAAACAGGAAAGACTAACAAAAAGCTTTCTCAAGAAGATTATTTTAAATTATGGGATAAATTGAAAGATAAAGATAATTTTGGAAAAATAAATCCAAATGCCCCTCAAGAAAATAATTCGGCTTGTGCTGTTTGCGGTGAATATCTAATTACCGTTCCAGCAATTAATGCAGAATGTATGGTTGAAGATTGTAATAATACCAAACATGACAAAATTAAACATATTAAAGAAAACGAAGATGAAATCAGAAAACAAATGGAAGATTATTTCGGTCCAGAAGGAGCCGGTCAAGGAAAAAAGAACGAACCAATTGAATTAGCTATACGGGCGGGAATTCATTGTCCTAATAATCATTGGGTCTGTGCAGATTGCTTAACTTTTAATAGGAATAAGATACATCATATTGATTAAAAATAATACGTTATATAGTTAATTAATGAATTAAAATCATAAGATTTATGTATGACGGGTATAACTATAATATACAGGGTCGGTGGCCCAGTCTGGCCTAGGGCGCGAGACTTTTAATCTTGAAATCGAGGGTTCAAATCCCTCTCGACCCACTTTTCGGCATTTTTTACGTAGATATTTGATTTTAATTTATTTATATAATGTATAAATAGGATTAATATTATTTATAAAGGATTGTTACCCGATAATTTCAACTAGTAAAAAACATGTTCAATTCGAGAATAATCAAAGTAAACGGCTACTTTTCCACAGGGTAATTTTCCTTTATAACAATTAATTAACGGGGAATTTTCTATTTTAGCATATTTATTCTCAAATTTTTTAATATAATCGCTTGGTTTGACGTGAGAATAAAATTCATTCACAGATATTTGTTCTGAATTATCAATTAAATATATAAGTTCAGTATATTCTTCACTCCCATGATTCACAATATCACAGGTATATTTAAAGTCCATATATAAACGGATATATTTAAATATTATATATTTTAGGGTGATTCGTCAAAATAGTGAATTATTTCTTCAATAAATACATAGTTGTTTTCTTCTATATTAAATTTAAATTTATCATTGTAGGTTAATCTACTTTTCAAAATAGTATCAAAACAATTTTCAAATGCAGTAATATCGGAATTAACAAGATGTTCTGCATTTTTGAGTCTAAATACAATTTCGATACCGTGTTTAACCTTATTCATTTGATGATAATTATAGTACGTGAATTCATATTCTAATTCCACATCTTGTTTTGATAGTTCAAATAAATTCATTTTCGTATAACCGGATTCATCAGACATGTATACTTCATTCAATGAATTTCTAATTTCTGTTTCAATTTTAGGCTGTAATACAGACATATATTATTGTTTTTTCACCTACATTATATATTTTTATAATATATGATATATCAGATAGTTTCACTTACAGCGTTGTTAGTGAGATTTACCGACTCTACGTACCACTAAACGTTGTTTTACGTTGTTATAATAATAGACTCCACTCTAACGAACCTAGTTAATACAATTATACTTTAATTAGTATACAATCGGACTTGTATAACGGAGGTAATTTAGCTTGTTTTGGCCCCACTTTGAGGCTTCGGTAACAGATTCCCACTAACAACGCTGTTAGTGAGAATCGATTGTACTCAAACAAAAGTAAACACAGTATAAAAGACTTTTTATTCGATATTTTATTTATCTGTGAATAAATATCTTAGCATATCACCGTACGCTGGTCGTGTTAATACAACACCAGCTATTACACCAATTATTGTGAATATAGCAAATCCTTGTAATTCATTTAATTCAAGTATGGCTAATGGTCCAAGAGCAAGAATTGTTGTTCCTGCAGCACCGAGTATTATCCATAATGCTTTTCTAAATCTTCTCTCAAAGATTTTATCGCTTGTGGCAGGATTTTCACCTCCCATAACTTGGTCTGCAATTATTATAAGGTCATCTACACCCGTACCAATAACAGCAACAAATCCAGCTATAACAGCAATATCTATTGGATAATTTAATACCGAAGATATGGCTAATAGGATAATAACTTCTGCACCCGCAGTAATTAACATAGGCGCAGCTATTTTCATATTACCATATCGTAAACTAACACTTGTAGCAACTGTTAGTGTGGCTAATATACCAATGATGAATGCAAGGAATCTAAATTGGTCTCCTTGTTGTGCAGATACGAAACTTACTTCACCAGCACCAATATCTAATTGTGCAGGCATAACGCCAGCGCGTAAATTCACAGCAAGATTACGAGCTTCATCATAACTACCGGTTTGTAATATGAAATTAGGGTCATCCGACCATGAACCACTACTCATACTACTTGCAAGACTTGCTGACATACCTGCGGAGTAAACGACCTCACCATCAACAACGGTTAGTAAACATGATTCTGTAGATTCCGGGTCTGATTCATATGTACAGGTAGAACCTCCGGGTCGGGCAACACCTTTATCGACAGCAGATTGTTGAAAATCCTCTGCAGAGTCAGACGTAAGAACAACGGGTACGTGTGGTGGTTGATTATCATCACCGTCTACCGCCGAACCTACTGTTCTGAAATCATCTGTTGTTAATACAGTTTCTTGTAGATATTCATCGGAATCTGTATTATGATATATATCGATATTAACTTCACCTCTCTCTTCAATTAATTCTATTGTACTTTCTCGGTCAATATCAGGTATTTCAATGAGTATAAATTCTGTTCCATCTGATAATTCTACAACGCGTACACTTCCCCCAGATAGCCCGGCTTCATCTATTTTATTTTGTAGAACACTTACAGCTTCATCTCTAGTGTTTGGCGTAACACCACTACGGACAGATTCATATTCGATATCTCGCGTATCTAATGATTCTTGTAATTTATCAGAATCTGCATCTTCAGACGTTATCTCAATATAATAACCCATATCTGAATCTTCTTCATCCATTTCCGTTATTCTAACATCTCTACTACTTGCTTTTTCAAAGTCTTCAGATATATCTTGTTCTAGTTCATCTATATCTTGCGTGCCAATATTTGCACCTTCTGCAGTCGCCCCGATTAATGGTGCTCTTATTCGCGTTCCACCGGCTAATTCAATACTGTATTGTAAGCTGGTGTATTTTTGGTCCCATGCAGGATTTTCATTTGTTGTTTCTGTTGCTTCACCGAGATTAACGCCGGGAATTGCTGGACTAAATATAATTGTTAAACTCAATATCGTAACGATAATGAGTAAATAAATTCGCCAATATTGTTTAATATTTTCTTTCATTTGTAATCACCTATTTTTGTAACGTAATATCTAAGTATACCTACATTTAGTAGATAAGTTACAATCAAGTCTGTAGCTAATCCTATAGATAGAACGAATCCCATATGCGCAAGTAATTCAATTTGGAATAACATAGCGACAATAGTCATCATAATCATAGCAGATAAACTTGTTACCGTCATTGTAATACCTGTTCTCATTGCTTCATGTATACTTTCATTAAAACTTACTTTCTTTTCTTTTAATACATATGTATTCATTAGTATATCTGAATCCACACTGTAACCAATTAACATAAGTAATGCACCAACTGTACCCATAGATAATGGAATACTTGCTACATTCATTGCGGCTGTAGCAACTGCAATATTACTAATTGCACTTAATATAACAATTAATGATGGTATAGGTGAACGAAATAGCGCAAATACAAATATACTCATTAAGACAAATGAGATTCCTAATCCCATTAATGCTGTTTGTTGTGAATCACCACCTAGAAGTGGTGAAATTTGACTAATTTCATTCATTGTTATTTCAGAATTTTCATTAATTATACTTTCAACTTCTTCTGGAGTAGTAACGCCTGATGCAAAAGTAACGATATATTCATTTGTACCGGGTACAGATGAAATACTATCTTGTTCAGAATTAAATATGGTATCTATTTCCCCTCTAGGGTCTTCTATAGACCCCATATCTAATCTTACTTCTGTTCCTCCTACAAAAGCCATTCCTAACTCAACAGGTAATCCTGTTAATGCAGTCCAGAATACTAATATCGATACGGCTATAGTTAATATGATAAGTGGTATTGCTACCAATTGTTTATTTGAATATTTATCATAATCTGGTTTTGGTGGTTTATAATATGACACGGTTCGTAGTATATATATGTGTTAATTATTGATAAGTTTAACCCATATATTGACAATATATAACGCGATATATTTATAAATATTAAATATTAAATATAATATTGTATGAATAATAAACATATTAACGCAATTTCACAGTCATTAACTCCACTAATTTTCGGATTATTATTTAGTACAATAATATTAGTACCTATATTTCTTATTTACGGATTAGATACAGAAAATCCTATAAATTTATTACTTTTTTCTTTTCTTGAACCATCTTTACTTGGAATTGGAACATTAATATTTATATATATGGTATCTAATTCTGACAGATTTAAAATAAATTATTTTAATCTTATCCATACGCAAAAAATTCCTATCAAACGAATGGTTGTATGGACTATTATAGCTATAGTTGGATTATTAATTATTAATATGATTTTAAGTATGATTTTCACATTATTTGATTTAGAAATGGCTGAGAATGCTATATTTCAAATTGCCGAAGATAATCCAATATATATTCTATATTTAATACCTGTTATGATATTAGTAGTAGGACCTGTTGAGGAATTCTTATTCCGAGGTATTTTGCAAGGTGTATTGAGAGATACATATGGTTTAAATATATCTTTATTTATAACAAGTTTAGTATTCGGACTAATTCATATCCCGGCAGCAGGTGGTTTACATGCACCCGCAGCATTATATGTTATAACAACATTCACTCTCGGATTATTACTTGGATATATTTATGAAGAACAAAAATCCATTATAATCCCCATTGTTGCGCACGGCGTATACAATTCAATACTTCTCGTAGGTTATTATGTGTATATGATAAACATGATTTAATAATATAAATTATTTTATATATAAACCAATAACTTTTTATTTATGGGCTACTATATATATAATATGGATATTAAAAAGCTATTAGAATTACTTAATAACGTATCGCAAAACCAAAACTTTGATGTTGAAGATAGTCAGTTTGAATTCGGTCAAACATCATCAGATTCATTCCAAGATGTATTGGATGAACATCCATTTTTCCAAGGTTTGAATTTTGATACGAAAGTACCAAAGATGAATAATTTGCTTTATGATGTTGTAACGGAAGATGAAAATGTTGTGGTTGTAGCAGACCTCCCCGGATTTACGGAAGACCAAATTAATTTGCAAGCTGATGAATTACAAGTTCGAATTAATGCAACGGCAACAGATGATATGCGACGAGAATCTATATCTCATACATTCCGGTTGCCTGAAGAAGTTGTACCAGAAGAAGCTGATGCGACATTTGAAAATGGTGTTTTGACCATTACACTACCTCGTTTAAATGTAGATGATAGTGATGGGCAGACACGAATCGATATTTCGTAAATATAGCGTAGTATTTATTTTTTTGATTTAATTATTAAACGGCGATATATTTATTTAGTTGGTTTTTGTATATACACATAGTATAACAAAACTGATAATTAAGATTACTTATGAGTGAAAAAAATAATAATAATATTGACTGTGGCGTACCAAGGCCGTATTCGAATAAAAAATTACCAGCACCTAAATACGTAATTGCAGAATTTGTAAAACCATTACAAATTTGGTCCTTCTTACTAGTTTCATCTTTAATATTAACGGTAGTATCTGTTGTATTAATGAATTACACTTCCGAATCGTATAATTCATATATACTTATAACAGGCGTATCTATTATTTTAGGTAGTATTATCCTTAGTAAATCAAGTCTAAAAAAGAAAAACATTAACAATGTACCTTCTATAAGTGATGTTTCAAATACTATTGAGTATGTTCGTGCTGCATCTAGATTAACAATTTTAACACTATTCAGTGGAGTTATAACGACAATATTTATAATTATATCTCATACATCAGATATATTTTACTTTATAGATGATTCAACGCGATTAGCTATATTAGTTTTAATGTTCTTAGCATACATTGGTTCATACTTAATGGTTAAATCATTGTGTTCTTACTCATCTATATATAAAAATACATCTTTATCTTTACCTGTAGATATTTCATCATTACCTGAAATTGTCACGGTAATTGGATTCATTACGCCACCTTTACTTGTTATATTTACAGGATTAATCTATAATGGACCACCTATAGTTGACATTCCATTTTACATATCTGTTATTGATACATTTGTATTATTATGTGCAATACAAATAGTATATATTTCATTGGTGAGCCGAATATAATATTATTAAAGGCTATTTTACAAACTAAAATCAGAACGTTTTTATTAAATCAAATATATTATTATAGTATGCCAAGTGGCGCACCAATAATTAGAGCTATGTCATGGGGTATGATTCTGAAAAAGTTACCAAATGATATTTCTAAACATTTACCAAATGGTGACCCATTACAAAATCAAAAAGAAATTCGTTTAGAATTAAATCGATTAAAAATTCTTAGCCCTGCTGGAAGGAAACAGATGAATAAATTTGTTTCAGGTGAAATTGATTATGAAACATATAATCAAAATTTAGATTTGATTTATGATTGTATATATGATGATTCATTTAAAAAATATCAAAGAAAAATAGAGGTATTAGAAAAATCTATGAAACCTAATCCTTGGCGTATATTACCGGGAGTTTCATCATTCGATATGGATTCAAAAGAATGTCAAAAATCTGTTCAAAATTTAAATAATATTCATTTATATAATAAAAATAAAATAAAGTATACGTCAAATAAAAATAAAGTTTTAATCTAAATTATTTTTTTAGATATTTTTTATATAAATTCACTATTCCTAAACTGAAGGGTGTAATTTTAATTAATTTTTTAATAGCTTTAGGTAAATCTACTATTAAGTGTAATGATTTTTGAATATAAGGGATTCTTGGAAATAATCTGGATATAGTAGATAATCTACTACTAATAGACGCTAATTCAGTTGAACCCATAATTAATTCTAGACCCCTCATTGAATTTAATAATTGAGCCGACCTACCGACCAATCTAAATGCTGCTAAGAAGGGTAAAATTAATAATATATTTATCCAATAGTGTTTTAAAAAAATACGCTTATTTTTATATAATAGTCCATCAACAATAATTTCAGATATGAAATAAACTATAATACTAAATTCTATTATAGATATATAAATATTTGATATTTCATATATTAATTTGGCAGAAAGTAGAACAAATAATAGAATTAAAATTATTGGTAAAATTGCATGTAATTTACAATGTAACCAATATAATTTACTTGGGGGATTATCTACTAGATATTTATCACTGCCCATAAATATAACAATTAAATAATAGGTTAATAATTTAACTATATCCCCAAAACCATTATATACTTATAATTATATAATATATACTACATGAATACAAATAGAAGAAAATTTTTAAAAATGTCAGCAGTAACAAGCGCATCGACAATTGCTCTAGCAGGATGTATTGAACCCGGAGAAACAATTGATGAATTACCGAGGCCAAAAATGGGTGATGAAGATGCACCATTAGAAATACATGTTTTTGATGATTATTCTTGTCCTGTATGTCAAGATTTTGTACTTAATCATTTACCTCAAATAATTGATGAATATATCGAAGAAGGATTAGTAGAATATCACCATTATGATTGGCCAATTCCGGTTCATCCTCGATGGTCATCAGAAATGGCTAATGCCGCAAGAGCTGTTCAAGATACCGAAGGTAATGATACATTCTTTGAATTTAAAACATTATTATATGAACAACAAGACAATATAAGTGTGGATGTAATGAGAAATATTGCCGAAGAATTAGATGTAACTGATGTAGATACAGTACTTGAGCGTGGGTCTAATTCGGTATATCAACCAGTTATAGATGATGATAAACAGTATGGTAATGAATTAGGTGTGGGAGGAACACCGACCGTATTTATAGGCGGTGATAATTTCGAGGAATTAGAACAACTTCCTGATTATACTTATGATACGCTTTCGCAGACATTTGATGCGCAATTATAAAATATTTTAGTTTTATATTTCATCTTCATCTTCATCTTTATCCAGTATTCGTATCTGGTCACCTCTCACCTCTACAGGAATAGGTACGGTAGCATCATATAATTCAACAGTCACACGTTCACTAGATTCATTTACATCTGTTACATTTGCCTTTTCGCCTTTAAATGGTCCACCCGTTAATTCTACAACGGAACCTTCCGTAACACCTTCAATATCACTCGTAGGCGTTAAGAATTGTTCTATCTCACTCATACTTGTTTCAGAAGGTAATACTTTTCTAGCGTGAGGTATATCATCTAATGTATTTTCTACAGCTAATCTATTATCGGCTTCAACGATTATATAACTAATCATTGATTCAGGAGATATTGCAGCATACACATCTCCTGAAACATCGTTATTCGTTATCATTTCTGCGGCGGTTTGTTCATAACTTTTCTTTGTTTGTACAGCAAATAATGGCATATAATATATATTATGCTACTACAATAAGAATGATTCGCTATTTTTTATACAATATGAGAATAATCTGTATTATTATCGCATACTTTTCTAACAAGTTCATTAGCACAAGATACGGCGTCGGTAAAATTAGATTGAACATTTGATTCTATAGGTGATTCTGATACGTTATAATCATTCCCAGTCCATTCAACATTATGTATATTTATCTCCCATTCTATTTCATCAATATTAATTAATTTAACAGGTGATATTACTATATGTATTCCTTTATCTGTCTTATTTCTAAATCGCCAGATATATTTATTCTCCGTTTTTTCATTGGATAATGATTTCGACTTAACGCTATCTGGCGTTGAATTGAGTACGAAGGGTAGTCGAATAGACATTGTTACATAGAAGTAAACATTTACATCTTAAAAGTCTTTCCTTATTTTATATAAAATATCTGAAATATCTATTTATTTTTCACGTGAGATAATAAAATATCTTTAGATTCTTCTACTTTTTTAAATTCTTTATCTGAACCTCCGACATCAGGATGTACTTTTTTTACTTTATCCCGATGTGCTCTTTTTATCTTCTTTTCTGTGAGAGGTTTAGATATCTGTAATATTGAACATGCATTTTTTACATCTTTTTTTAGTATTTTATTTTCCATTTCTTTCTGATGCTTGTTTTTAGACATACAATAATTACAATAAATTACATGTGTATCATCATTTAAAATATATACTTTCACATCATCAAGTTTTTTACGTTTTTCACATATATCACAAAATCGGGTAGAAAAATGTTGTTTAGATTTTTTAATCGATTTGCTTGCTTCTTCATAATACATTTTATAATCTAATTTACTGACATAGACTAACGTAGAAAATAATAATGCAGCATTAGCTAATTCTTTTGCACCATACCTAAAACTTTCTTGTTCATCATTATTTGATATATATTTATATTGTTTATTCGCTTTTTTAAACCAGTAAAAACTTGTTAAATTATTATTTTTATCTAAGTGATATAATCCTTGTTCTAAATAAACGGATGCTTGATACCATTCATGCCTTAAATTAGACCTTTTTGGAATATAAAATTTACGTTCAGATAAATATTTTTTTGAACGGATATATAAAGTAAATGTATAAGCAATAACTACAATTGCAGCTATATAAATATTTGAACTATTGTAAAAGTAAAATAATATAATAGGAGATATACTAATACATGATATAATTATAAATTTTTTAAAGTCAACGTTTAATGTTGATTCCTCTAAGTCGGATGATTGAGGGCGAACCCAGATATAATTAATTAAAGAAACGAGTATTATAGATATCCCTAAAATGATGGATAAATTTATATCTAACAATAAGTAATATAAAGAACTAGATATAATAATAGCTAACACAATTGATTCTATAATTAAATATTTAATATTTTGAATTGGTGTTAGTTTATCCCGTATTATATAATATGATTTAAATAATAAGGGCGGCGTAGGTATATTCCGAATCACGTATATATATTATAATTTATACGGTATATGATTATTGTCCATCAATTTTCGGTGAATTTTCTAAACTTGAAAGTCGATTAATCAAATTTCGCTTATTATTTTCAGAATCATCATCTAGTGCAATATCTAAAACTTCTGTAATATGAGATACAGGAATAATATTAATTTTATCTTTATATTCTTCTTCAATCATTACATCATTTTCATTTGCTTTGGGAATAATAACCGTATCTAAACCATACTTTGCAGCTGCTTCAATTTTATGCGTAACTCCTCCGACAGGTAATACATCACCTCGAACACTTAAACTACCTGTCATAGCGATATTCTGTTTAACAGGAATATTTTCCATCGCACTAATTACTGCTGTAGCTACAGTTACACTTGCACTATCACCATCAACGCCTTCATGTGTTTGTACGAATTGGATATGAATATCTTTGGATGTAAAATCAACATTTCCTATCTCTTTAATAATAGCACTAACATTATCTACAGCTTCGCGTGCTATTTCTTGTAATTTACCAGTGGCAATAATTTCGCCTTTATCTTTATGTTGAGATGGCGTAACTTTACTCATAACAGGTAACACAATACCAGAATCATTACCCATTACAGCTAATCCATTTACACGACCGATTTCTTTTTTATTATCTGATGTTTGGTCATATGATTTTTTAGTCTCAATCATTTTATCTACATATTGTGTTTCAATACTTTGAGACATCTTTTTAGCTTGAAGAACATCTTCTCTAGTTGTATATTCTTTATTCTGTTCTTTAGCAATATCACCTGCTGTTCTAACAATACCACCTAAATTTCTTAATTTTAATGTAATTTTTCCTTTTTTACCTGCTTTTCTTTTTGCTTCCAAAATAACTTCTTTTATTGCTTCTTTATCAAAGTGAGGTATATTACCATCTCGTTCAACTTCTTGAGCAACAAATCGTGCAAATTTCCGACGTGATTCTGGTGTATCCTCAATATCATCATCCATATATACTTCATAACCATAACCTCTTAGTCTATCTCTTAATGCCGGATGCATATTTTCAATCGCATCCATATTTCCTGCCGCAACCATAATGAAATTAGTTGGTACGGGGTCTGTTTGGACCATTGCACCAGAAGAACGTTCAGATTGACCTGTGATAGCAAATTCTCCATTCTGAATCGCTGTCATTAACTTTTGTTGAGAACGGATATCTAAAGTATTAATTTCATCAATGAATAAAACACCATTATCTGCTTTTTGTATTGCTCCGGCTTCTACACGATTATGTGTTGGTGTTTCCATACCTCCAGATTGGAACGGGTCATGTCGAACATCTCCAAGCAATGCTCCTGCATGTGCTCCCGTTGCATCTTCAAATGGAGCCTCATTATTATCAGAATTATCAATTAATAAGTTTGGCATATCTGATTCAATATTCTTTTTAATATATCTAAATGCAATATAAATAAGAATTGCTGCAATAATCCCAAATATGATTTGACCAGCAATTACGGCATAAATTAAAACGCCAATCATAATAATAAACATAATATAATTATTTATTTTATTTTTCCTATCTACTTCTTCTTGGTGTGCTTCAACGATAGATTTTCCTTTACCAGAAGGTACGGTTCTTACCTTTGGTGCATTTTTATCTTTATCATTATGATAAATTAATACATCTTTTAAATTTTCTTTAGGCATCATTTCTGTCATTGCTTTTGAAAGCATAGACTTACCTGTTCCCGGTGCACCAATCATCATAACATGTCTATGTTGTTTAGCAGCTTTTTTAATAATATTTCTAGCTCTATCTTGACCAATAACTTGATTAATTAATTTCTCAGGAACCGTTATATCTTCACTCGTTTCAATATCAAGACCACCCAAAAGATTATCAACTTCATCTTCATTTATATTAGATTCTGTATCAACTTCATCTTCATTTATA
>LFFM01001146.1_pt1 | contig 18821 bp, 14 predicted proteins | sample 643131 | NCBI WGS metagenome assembly LFFM01 (sample SAMN03777445, study PRJNA286221) | soda lake metagenome | biome: soda lake; feature: Kulunda steppe; material: water; isolation source: sample Tc-Br brine of Tanatar trona crystallizer | place: Russia: Kulunda steppe | collected 2011-07
AACACGGCCTCGGCGCCTACGATGCACGGCTGGTGACCTGGCTAGTCCGCCACCACCTGGAGATGTCCGTGACCGCTCAGCGCAAGGACCTCTCGGACCCGGCAGTTATTACCGACTTCGCGCACCGCGTCGGCGACCAGACCCATCTCGATTACCTCTACCTGTTGACCGTCGCCGATATTCGCGCCACCAATCCGGAACTTTGGAACGCTTGGCGGGAGGCGCTGCTCAACGAACTCTACGGACTCACCCGCCGTGCCATTCGCCGCGGCCTGAGCAACCCCATCAACAAGGACGAGATGATCCGCGACGCGCAACGCGACGCGCGGCACGCCCTGCGCCAGCGCGGCTACGGCCCGGCCCGCGTACGCAGGATCTGGGAGCAGCTCCCGGACGATTACTTCCTCCGGCACAGCGCTGAAGAGATCGCCTGGCATACCGAGGCCCTTACCGAGACCACTTCCTCGCAACTTCCGCTCGTGCTCGTCGGCCGCCGTGAAGCCGGCGGCGGTACGCGCATCTTCCTGTACGCGGCAGACAGCCCCGACCTTTTCGCCCGCTGTGTCTGGGCCCTGGACCGGCTCAACCTCAATATCCACGACGCCCGCGTCATCACCACCGAGAGCGGCTACACGCTGGACAGCTACCTGGTACTGGAGCAGGACGGCTCGCCGCCGGAAGCAGCGTGGCGGCTCGCCGAGATCCGTGACGCCCTCGCCGCTGCCGCCGCTGAGCAGGGCCCGCCCCCCGCGCCTGCGGCGCGGCAGGTGCCGAGACAGCTTCAGCATTTTCAAACCGAGACGCAGATCACTTTCAATGACGATCCGCAGAATCAGCGCACAGTGGTGGAAATGATCACCGCCGACCGACCGGGGCTGCTCGCTCGGGTCGGCCAGGCCTTCTCACGCTGCGGCATCCGACTGAAGAACGCCAAGGTTGCAACCATGGGCGAGCGCGCCGAAGACGTTTTTTTCATTACCGACGAGGCCGGCGAGCCCCTGCGCCGACCCGAGCAGTATCGCTGCGTGCGCGAGGCCCTGCGCGAGCTGATCGACGAGACCAAGGGGGATGCATGAACCGAGGCCTGCTGCATCTGCAAGCCTATCCATTCGAGCGACTCGAGCGCCTGCGCGCAGGAACCCGGCCAATCACGGACGCGGCGCCGATCAGCCTCGGGATCGGGGAGCCTCAGGAACCACCGCCCGATTTTCTGACCCGGACACTGGTCGATCATGTGGCGGCGATCGCCCGTTACCCGGCCACCCGCGGCAGTGAAGAGCTCCGAGCGACCATCGCCGGTTGGCTGTGTCAACGATTCAACCTACCGGATCACGCCGTCGATCCCGAGATCCATTGCCTGCCTGTCGCCGGCACACGGGAGGCGCTCTTCGCGATCGCCCAGACGGTGGTCGGCCGGGGTCGACCCCACGTGGCTATGCCCAACCCCTTCTACCAGATCTACGAAGGAGCGGCCCTGCTTGCCGGCGCACGCCCACTGTACCTGGCCGTGGACCCGGCCACCGGGCTGCCGGACCTGGAGAGCCTGGATGACCAGGCCTGGCGGCGCGTCCAGCTTCTCTACATCACCAGTCCGGCGAACCCGACCGGGGCGGTCGCCGATGCCGAATACTACCGTCAACTTCTCGAGCTCAGCGATCGCCACGGCTTCATCATCGCCGCCGACGAGTGCTATTCGGAAATCTATACCGACGAGGCCTCCCCCCCGCCCGGGCTGCTGGAAATCTGCCACCAACAGGGGCGGGATGATTTCCGCCGCTGTATCGTCTTTCACAGCCTGTCAAAGCGATCCTCGGCCCCGGGCCTGCGCTCCGGATTTGTTGCCGGCGACCCGGGACTGATCCACGCCTTCCTGCGCTACCGGACCTATCAGGGCTGCGCCCTGCCCCTACACGTCCAGCAGGCAAGCGTTGCCGCATGGTCCGATGAGCAGCATGTCGCCGCCGTGCGGGAGCGCTATCGCGAGCGGTTCGACGCCTTCAGCGCGACCCTCGGAACGTGTCTCGATGAACTCCAACGCCCGGAAGCGGGCTTCTACCTTTGGCCGAAAACGCCAGTGAACGATGAGACCTTCGCGCGACGCCTGTGGGAAGAGGAGAATGTCACCGTACTCCCCGGCAGCTACCTTGCGCGCGAACAACGGGGCGCAAATCCCGGCGCCGGCCGGGTTCGCATCGCCTTGGTCCCCGACCTGGCGACGTGCTGCGAAGCGGCCGAACGGATAAAACGGTTTGTCACTCGAGAGTACGGCGGTGGATAATCCCCGCCCGTGCCCCTTGCGGCAGAGCCCCGTAATGGGGCGACACCCAACGCATTGCTAGAGCAGTGGAGCCGACCCCGATCATGAGCAACGATATTCAGTCCGTCATTGAGCGGGCCTTCGAGAACCGGGCCGACATCAACCCCAACGACGCACCGGCGGACGTGCGCGAAGCGGTCGAGGCCGTCATGCGCATGCTCGACGCCGGCGAAGCACGGGTTGCCGAACCCGGCCCCGATGGCTGGCAGGTCAACGAGTGGCTCAAGAAGGCCGTGCTTCTCTCTTTCCGGCTCAATGACAACCGCCTGATGCGCGGCGGCGTGACGAACTTCTTCGACAAGGTTCCGATGAAGTTCGCCGACTGGGGCGAAGACGCCCTGCGCGACTCGGGGGTCCGTGTTGTCCCGCCGGCGGCCGCCCGTCGTGGCAGCTACATTGCCCCCGGCGTGGTGCTCATGCCCTCGTACGTGAACATCGGCGCTTACGTCGATCGCGGCACTATGGTCGACACCTGGGCAACCGTCGGTTCCTGCGCCCAGATCGGCAAGAACGTTCACCTCTCCGGCGGCGTCGGCATCGGCGGCGTGCTCGAACCACTGCAGGCCAACCCAACCATCGTCGAGGATGAGTGCTTCATCGGTGCCCGCTCCGAGATCGTCGAGGGCGTTACCGTTGGCCGCGGAGCAGTGATCTCGATGGGCGTCTACATTGGCCAGAGCACCAAGATCTTCGACCGCACTACCGGCGAAGTCCACTTCGGGCGTGTCCCGGAAGGGGCCGTGGTCGTCCCCGGTAGCCTTCCGGCCGATGACGGGAGCCACAGCCTATACTGCGCCGTCATTATCAAGTACGCCGACGACAAGACCCGCTCCAAAGTCGGCATCAACGAGCTGCTTCGCCCGTGAACGCGACGGTTGAGCTTGCCCGCGAGCTAATCGGCCGCCCCTCGGTCACGCCTGAGGACGCCGGCTGCCAGACCCGGATCGCCGAGCGGCTAGCAAGCAAGGGATTTCAACCGGAGTGGCTGCCCTCGAACGGCGTCACGAACCTCTGGCTGCGCCGGGGCCGTCAGGAGCCGCTGTTCTGCTTCCTCGGCCATACCGATGTCGTGCCCAGCGGCCCGGAGTCGGCCTGGGACCACCCCCCTTTCCAGCCCATCGTCGAGGACGGCTACCTGTTCGGACGGGGGGCTGCGGACATGAAGGGTAGCGTTGCCGCTTTCGTGGTTGCCGCGGAGCGGTTCGTCGAGGCGTTCCCGGAGCATCGCGGATCAATCGCGCTGCTTCTGACCAGCGACGAGGAGGGGCCCGCCGTGGACGGCACCCGGCATGTCGTCGAGCATCTGACACAACGCGGCGATGCGATCGAGTACTGCCTGGTCGGCGAGCCCAGCAGCCAGGATCGGCTGGGCGATGAGTACAAAGTCGGCCGTCGCGGCTCCCTGACCGGATTCCTCACGGTGCATGGAGAGCAGGGCCACGTCGCCTACCCTCACCTGGCCGACAACCCAGTGCACCGGGCGACGGCCGCCCTGGCCGAACTGATTGCCACGGAGTGGGACCAGGGGGATGCCGACTTCCCCCCGACCAGCTTCCAGATCGTCAATCTGCAAGCGGGTACGGGAGCCGATAACGTCATCCCTGGAAACCTGGAGGTCGTCTTCAACTTCCGCTACGCCCCGGCAGTCTCGGCGGAACTCCTGCAGCAACGCGTGAGCAACCTGCTCGAAGGACACGGGTTATCCCACACCCTGCGCTGGCGCCACTCCGGCGGGCCCTTCGCCACCCGCAGCGGCGCCCTGATCCAGGCCGTTGAGGCGGCGGTCACCGAGCGCACTGGCTGCCGGCCGCGCCGCTCTACCAGCGGAGGGACCTCCGACGGTCGCTTCATGGGACCCACCGGAGCCGAAATCGTTGAACTGGGCCCGCTCAACGCCACGATTCACAAGGCGAACGAGCGCGTTGCTGTCGCCGACCTGGAGACCCTCGAAGCGCTCTACTTCGACATCCTGCACCGCCTCCTCGCGCAGTAGGCATTCCGCTGCCGGGCGGCGCATTTGGCCCCGGCAGCGGACAATCCGTCGCGCCGAATCATTTGATGCACATCGGGGTCAAGGTTTAGATTCAATCAGGATCCCGCGACACGGCAGATCGTCGATCGCGTATGGCAGTCGATAACGACCACCCTTGCCCTGCCCGCTCCCCCGCGCACGGTGGAAACCACTACCGCCGGGCGGCGGAGCGCCCGTTCACGCGCGCAGAGCGGGAGTCTGTCACGCTGCTGTTCGGCAGCCTGAGTGAGGCTCACGACCGACTGCTCACGGCTTCCCTGCGTGGCCTCGGCTATCATGCCGAGGCCATTCCGATGCCCCAGCGCGCCGACCTGCAGCGGGGCCGCGAGCTTTGCAATACCGGGCAGTGCAACCCGATCTATTTCGTCGCCGGATCGCTGCTCAATCACTTAGAGCGCCGATGCCAGGAACGCGGACTGAGCCGCGCCCAGGCCGCGGAGCGCTACGCATTCGTCATCCCGGGCTCCTGCGGGCCCTGCCGGTTCGGGATGTATGAGGCGGAATACCGGCAGGCTCTGGCAAAGGCCGGTTTCCCGGGTTTTCGAGTCATCGCCTTCGACAAGAAGGGCGGTGGCGATGGACACCCGGAGGACGGACACGGCAACGGCCTGTCCATCCATTTGGGGCTCTACCTGGCGGTCCTGGATGCGCTGCTGACCGCCGACAACCTCAATGCGGTCTTCCACCGCGCCCGGCCTTATGCCGTCGATCCCGAAGCGGTCGCGGCCACCCGGGAACGGTGCCTGGAGACCTGTGAGGACGCCCTGGCCCGACCGCGCCCGGAGCCGAAGCCCGGCGCGCTGGCCTACCTGCTCCACCGTGCCACACCGCTGCGCGACCCTGCGGACGCCGCCCGCCTGCTGGATCGGCTCCGCGACCGGCGATGCATCGACGCGCTGGAAACGTGCCGAGGACTGATCGAACGCGGCTTTGAAGTCGATTACCTGCGCCCCCGGCCTTTGGTCAAGATCACGGGGGAGTTCTGGGCCCAGACCACCGAGGGAGACGGCAACTTCCGTATGTTCCGCTTTCTTGAGGACGAAGGGGCGGAGATCCAGGTGGAGCCGGTGGCCGGATGGGTCGATTACATGCGTCACGGCCTCCACCATCAGCTGGAGGAGCGGCGTGCAGGCCGGTCCGGGACGGGCCGCTGGCGCCAGCGCATCGGCGACCGGGTCCGACACTGGCTGATCGACCGCGTCGGCGACCTGCTTCACCGGGAGTACGACCGAATGCGGCGCGCCCTGGGGGACTGCGCAGCTCCGCTCACCGACCAGCGCACCCTGGAGCGCCTCGGCCGACCCTACTACAACCCTCGGATCACCGGGGGGGAGGGGCACCTGGAGGTCGCCAAGACCCTCTATTACCACCGCCATCGGCTTGCCCACATGACGCTCTCGCTCAAACCGTTTGGGTGCATGCCCTCCACTCAGTCCGACGGTGCGCAGGCAGCGGTTCAGGCCGACTACCCAGAGATCCGTTTCCTGCCCGTAGAGACGGCTGGCGAGGGGGAGATCAACGCCTACTCCCGGGTCCAGATGGCCCTGGGCGAAGCGCGCGAGAGCGCCCGCCGGGAGCTGCAGGAAGCCTTGCGCCGGACGGGCCTGGAAGTCGATGAGCTGCAGCGCTGGATCGCGGTGCACCCCCGGCTGCGCAGCCCGCTCTACCCGATTCCCCGTCACGGGGAAGTCATAAGCCGGGCAGCCCGTTTCGTGCACCACGTCGCGCGGCTGCGGGCCAACCACGGCCACCGGCAGCGTGGCCCCACCCCCCTGACCCAAGCCCACGATGAGGCTTCCCATGTCGGCCGTTAACCAGGATCCCGTCATCATCGGGCTCGACGTCGGCTCGACGACGGTCAAGGCCGTCGTGTTCGACCCACGCGACGACGCGCTCCTCTGGCAGGACTACCAACGCCATGAGACGCGGCAGTTGGAAACGGTGCAGGACTTCCTGGAGCGGATCGAATCCGCTGTTCGGACCCAGGCACCGCAGCGACCCATGCGCCTGTTTACCACCGGCTCGGGAGGCGGGGGCGTGGCCCGGGCGCTCGGTGCACGTTTCGTTCAGGAAGTGCACGCCGTCTCAATGGCGGTGGAGGCCCGCTACCCGGATATCGGCAGCGTGGTCGAACTCGGCGGACAGGACGCGAAAATCATTGTCTTCAAGGATCTTGGCCCACAAGGCAAACGCAAGATCCCGGCGATGAACGACAAGTGCGCCGGAGGCACCGGTGCCGTCATTGACAAGATCGCCGCCAAGCTCGCCATCCCACCAGCGCGACTCGGGGAGATGGGCTACCACGGCCACACCGTGCACCCGGTTGCAGGCAAGTGCGGTGTCTTCGCGGAGACCGACATCAACTCCCTGCAAAAGCAGGGTGTCCCGGCCGAGGACCTGATGGCATCCCTGTTCGAGGCGATCGTGCAGCAGAACCTCTCCGTGCTCACCCGCGGACACACGCTGCGGCCACGGGTCCTGCTGCTCGGCGGCCCCAACACCTACATCCGGGGCCTGCAGGAGTGCTGGCGGCAGCAGATCAGCGACCTTTGGGAGGATCGCGGTGTAACGCCCGGCGAGCCGGTCGAGGACGCGATCACCGTCCCGGATCAGGCCCAGTACTTCGCAGCGCTGGGCGCGGTTCAGTTCGGCCGGAGCGAACTCGATGAGGATCCAGAGGCCGGCGCCTTCCACGGGCAGGGCGCGCTGCAGCACTGGCTGGCCGAGCAGCGCCGGCGCGGGCACTCCGAGGGGCTGGCGCCGCTCGTCGCGGACGACGACGAGCGCCGCGACTTCCTCGAGCAATACCAGCCGCCGGCGTGGACGCCGGCACGTTTCCAGCCTGGCGAACAGGTACAGGCCTACATCGGCATCGATGCCGGCTCGACATCGACCAAGGGCGTACTGCTGAGCCCGGATGCAGAGGTGCTCGCCAAGGCCTACCGCCTCTCCGGCGGCAACCCGATCGAAGACGCAGTCGGCCTGCTCGGCGAGCTGGAGAGCGCTGTCACCCGCCAGGGTGCAGAACTTCAGGTGCTCGGCGTGGGAACGACCGGCTACGCCAAGGACATCATCCGAGACGTACTCCACGGCGATACGGCCCTGGTGGAAACGGTGGCTCACGCCCACGCCTGCGAGCAATTCTACCCGGGAACGGATTGCATCGTGGATGTCGGCGGGCAGGATATCAAGCTCATGTTCCTGCGTGACGGTCGGGTTCGCGACTTCCGGCTGAACACCCAATGCTCGGCAGGCAACGGCTATTTCCTCCAGGCGACGGCCCGCGCCTTCGGGATTGAACTCGACGATTTCGCGGAGGTGGCACTCGGTGCCGAGGCGATGCCGGAATTCAATCACGGCTGCGCGGTCTTCCTCCAGTCGGACATCGTCGATTTCCAGCGCAAGGGGTGGCAACCTGCCGAGATCCTTGCCGGCCTGGCTGCGGTGCTTCCCAAGAACATCTGGCTCTATGTGGCTCAGATTCCCAACCCGGCCGAGCTTGGAACGCGGTTCGTTCTCCAGGGTGGAACACAGCGCAACCTGGCGGCGGTAAAAGCGCAGGTGGATTACCTAAAGGACCGCTTCGCCCGGGTCGATGCGGACTGCGAGATTCAGGTCCACCGCCACTGCGGCGAGTCCGGGGCCATCGGCACCGCCCTGGAGGCACGCCGGCTGCACCAGGAGGGCCGGCGTAGCCGCTTTATCGGCATCGAACGAGCACGTCGCCTGCAACACCACACGATCCGTGACGAGCGGACCCGTTGCCGGTTTTGCAGCAATCTCTGCCTACGTACGTTCATCGATGTAGCCACCGGAGACTCAGCTGCAGCCGCCGAGAGCGCCCCGGCAAACTCCGCCGTCCCACTGCCAGCCGGGTACCGACGCCTTATCGTCGCCACCTGCAAGCAGGGCGAAGTGGAAGACGTCGCCTCCATGAAGCGGATCAAGGCGGAGCTCGACGAGACCGCCGCCAGTAACCCCAACCATCTGGATGAGGCCGCCCGGGAGGTTTTCCGGCCACCGCGAGTGGACAATGTGGCGGACCCCACTCCCCGACCCAACGCCATGGAGGCGCTCTGGCCGGGACGCGCGCGCCGTCGCGCAGCGATGGAACGCCGCCGCAATGCGCGGATCGGGCTGCCGCGGGTGCTTAACCTCTACGCCTGCGCCCCGTTTTTCCAGGCCTACTTCGCTGCGCTGGGCATTCCGGATCGGGGGATCGTCTTCTCCGACACCACGGACCCCGAACTCTACCGACGAGGCGCCAACCGCGGCAGCATCGATCCCTGCTTCCCAAGCAAGCTGGGCATCCCGCACGTCCACGACCTGCTCTTTCGCAAGCACGCACGGCGGCCACTGACCCACATCTTCTTTCCCATGGTCAAGAGTCTGCCGAGCGCGCTCGAAGACACACTCGCCTCCCAGGCTTGCCCCACGGTCCCCGGCACCGCGGAGGCAACCCACGCGGCCTTTCGGCGTGAGGGAGACCTTTTCGCCGAGCACGGGGTGGCGTTCAAGAAGACGCTCGTCAATCTTGACGATCCCTCACTCTGCGCCGAACAGATGGCCGCCGACTGGGGGCCGGAGTTCGGCATCAGCCTCGCCGAATCCGAACGGGCTGTTGCCCGAGGGCTGGCCGCCCTGGAAGCGTTCCATCAGCGGCTTGAGGCATCCCAGGCGGAGACCCTGGCCCGGCTCGAGGAAGAGGGACGGATCGGTATCGGCGTCCTCGGCCGCCCCTACCACAACGACCCGGGAATCAATCACGGTATTCTCGATGAGCTGCAGCGCAAGGGCTATCCCATCTTCTGGCAGGACGCCCTGCCCCGCGACGCCGCCACCCTGGAGCGGCTCTTCGGCGCCGAGGTGCGCGCGGGCTGGATCTCGTCCGCCCTGGCGATTGACGATGTCTGGAAGCACGATTTCTCCGAGCACAGCTCACGCAAGCTGTGGGCTGCGAAGTTCATCGCGCGCCACCCCAACCTGGTCGCGGTGGAGCTGTCGAACTTCAAGTGCGGCCACGACGCCCCGATCTACGCCACCATCGAGGCGATTATCGAGCAGTCCGGCACGCCGTACTTTTGTTTCAAGGACTTGGACGAGAACCGGCCGAGCGGATCGATCCAGATCCGCACCGAAACCATCGACTACTTCCTGCGCCGCTACCAGGCGGAGCATCTCGCAGGTACAAAAGCTCCAGCTTAGCCCTGCGCCCCCACGCCCCCGCGGGGGCCCACGAGCCCCCGTGCGGCCCATCGCCTCTGGAAACAGCCGCGCTGTCTGCTACCGATTAAAGAAACAGCGCAAAAACGCACCGAAAAGAGCACGAGGCCGATGCGTGTCGAACTGTGGCGGGAGGAAGACAGCGGTGACTGGGCCTTCGTGGTCCTCCGCGGCGACGGTAGCCCGATCGCTCGCGGCGAAGGTTACACCAACCGCGAGACCGCTGAGCGGCACGCCCACGAGATTATGCGGCGGACCTACGAGCAGGAATCGATGGGGCTACCGTGGTGACTCTATCCCGGCCGCGGATCCAGCGATTCCCAGCACATCCCGCATGTCGTAACGCCCCGGGGGTTGTTGCGATGCCCACATTGCGGCTCGGTACGCCCCGAAAGCGAATGTGGAACGCCTCGACGCCTTGTGGGTAAGCTCCAGACGCTCCCCGTCCCCCGCGAAGAGCACGGTATGCTCGCCGACGATATCCCCGGCACGAATGGTCTCGAAGCCGATCGTCCGGCGATCCCGCGGCCCCTCCTGTCCCTCGCGACCATAGACCGCGTGCTCGTGAAGATCCCGACCAAGCACCCCGGCGACCGCCTCACCGAGACGCAGCGCCGTCCCCGACGGCGCATCCACCTTGTGCCGATGGTGAGCCTCGATGATCTCCACATCCGCCGAGTCGCCGAGCGCGTGTGCCGCCTGCTCGACTAGCGCGGTGAGAAGGGTTACGCCTGTCGAATAGTTGGCCGCCTGCACGACCGCCACTTGCTCGGCAAGGCGGTCCACGGCGGCCTGCTGCTCAGGCCCGAGACCGGTGGTGCCGAGCACAAGGGGGCGACCTGCATCGGCGCAGGCGCTCGCTACTCGCTCCGTCGCATCGGGCAGGCTGAAGTCGATGACCACGTCCGCAGCCTGCACGGCCTCCGTCACCTTTTCCGCCACCTGCACGCCGAGGGCACCCAGACCGGCCAGCTCCCCCGCGTCCCGACCGACGGCACTCCCCCCAGCCCGGTCACAGGCCGCTGCGAGGTGGAAACCATCCAGTTGCTGACTGGCCTCCACCAGCATCCGGCCCATACGGCCAGCGGCGCCAATGATGCCGATCCCAAGGGTCACAGCCGCCACTCCTCGATAAAGCTCTTGACCTTATCCAACCAGGAGGAGGTGTGCGGGTTATGCTTACCGCCGGTGTTCTTCAGGGTCTGCTGGAACTCCTCAAGGAGCTCACGCTGACGCTTGGTCAGGTTGACCGGCGTTTCCACATGGATACGGCAGAGAAGATCCCCCTGTCGGTTTCCCCGTACAGGCTTGACACCCTTGCCGCGCATCCGGAAGACCCGGTTAGGCTGGGTGCCCGGCGGGATGCGCAGGTTCACCCGCCCATCGAGGGTCGGCACCTCCACCTCGCCGCCCAAAGCGGCCGTCACGATATCCACGGGCACCTCACAGTGCAGGTCCGCACCGTCGCGCTCGAAGAACTCATGCTCCTTGACAGCGACCTGCACGTAGAGATCCCCAGGCGGCCCGCCTCGCTCGCCCGGCTCGCCCTCGCCGGCAAGACGGATCCGGTCGCCCGTATCGACCCCAGCGGGAATCCGGACGTTGAGCGTCTTTCGGTCCTGGACCCGTCCACGGCCACGGCACTTCGGACAGGGATCGGTGACGACCGAGCCCTCGCCGTGGCAGCGCGGGCAAGTCTGCTGGATGGAGAAAAAGCCCTGCTGGACCCGCACGTCGCCATGCCCTTTACACGTCGGGCACGTCTGCGGCTTGGAACCGGCTTTCGACCCGGAGCCCTCGCAGGCATCACACTCGACGTGCGTAGGAACCTGGATCTGCTCCTCGGTCCCGCGCACGGCATCCTCGAGGCTGAGCTCCAGTGTGTAGCGCAGATCGGCACCGCGGAACGCCCGCGCCCGGCCACCCCGACCACCGCCGGAGCCGAAGATGTCCCCAAAAACGTCGGAGAAGATGTCGGAGAAGTCCGGACCGCCGGGTCCCCCGGCGCCACCGCCGTAGCCGCGCGGGCCACCTCCGGCCGAAGGATCGACTCCGGCGTGGCCGAACTGGTCGTAGGCGGCCCGCTTCTGTGCATCGGAGAGGACCTCGTAGGCCTCCTTGACCTCCTTGAAACGCTCGGCGGCCTCCTCGTCCCCCGGATTGCGGTCCGGGTGGTACTTCTGGGCCATGCGCCGATAGGCCTTCTTGATTTCGGCGTCGGAGGCGTTCTTGGAAACCCCCAGTGCCTCGTAGTAATCCCGCTTCGCCATAGGCTGCTCCGCGTCTGCGCACCCGGTAACGACAAAGGCGCAGGAGGATGCACCACCCTGCGCCTCCGCTCAAGCGGCCCGTGCCCCAGGCATCGGCAACGGGCCGCTATGCGGCTCACTTCCGCGAGTTGTCGTCCTCGTCCTTGACCTCCTCGAACTCGGCATCGACCACGTCGTCCTGATCGGACGCACCACTGCCCGAGCCCGCCGACGTCTCGTCACCAGCCGGACCGCCGCTCTGCTGCTGGTAGGCCTTTTCGGCGAGTTTACCGGACTTCTCGGCCAGCGCCTGCGTCTTGGCCTCGATTTCATCCTTATCCTCGCCATCCTTGACCTGCTCGAGCTCGCTGATCGCGTCCTCGATCTCCTGCTTCTCGGCGGTATCCACTTGCTCGCCGAGTTCGGAGAGCGACTTGCGGGTCGCGTGGATCATGCTCTCCGCCTGGTTACGAGCCTCGACCAACTCGCGCTGGCGGCGGTCCTCCTCGGCGTGCTCCTCAGCTTCCTTGACCATTCGCTCAATCTCGTCCTCGGTCAAGCCAGAGGACGCCTTGATCTCGATGCCGGTCTCCTTGCCCGTCGCCTTGTCCTTGGCCGAGACGTTCAGGATCCCGTTGGCGTCGATATCAAAGGCAACCTCGATCTGCGGCACACCACGCGGGGCCGGCGGGATGTCGGTAAGGTCGAAGCGGCCCAGGGACTTGTTGTCCTTGGCCATTTCCCGCTCGCCCTGCAGGACGTGCACGGTCACGGCGGTCTGGTTGTCTTCGGCGGTCGAGAACGTCTGGGTGCCCTTCGTGGGGATGGTGGTGTTCTTCTCGATAATCTTGGTCATCACGCCGCCGAGGGTCTCGATCCCCAACGACAGCGGGGTAACGTCCAGCAGCAGCACGTCCTTGACGTCACCGCCGAGCACGCCGGCCTGGATCGCCGCACCGACAGCCACGGCCTCGTCCGGGTTGACGTCCTTGCGCGGATCACGCCCGAAGAACTCCTTGACCTTCTCCTGGACCTTCGGCATGCGCGTCTGCCCGCCGACCAGGATGACGTCGTTGACGTCACGGGCCGACAGCCCGGCGTCCTTGAGTGCGGTCTTGCACGGCTCGATGGTGCGCTCGACCAGGTCCTCGACCAGCGACTCGAGCTTGGCCCGGCTCAGCTTGATGGCCAGGTGCTTCGGCCCATTCTGGTCCGCCGTGATGTACGGCAGGTTGATTTCCGTCTGCTGGCTGGAGGAGAGCTCCACCTTCGCCTTCTCGGCCGCCTCGCGCAGCCGCTGCAGCGCCAGGTGGTCACTGCTCAGGTCGATCCCCTGATCCTTCTTGAACTCCTGGATCAGGTAGTCGATGACACGCTTGTCGAAGTCCTCACCCCCGAGGAAGGTATCGCCGGAGGTGGAAAGCACCTCGAACTGCTTCTCGCCATCGACCTCGGCGATCTCAATGATCGACACGTCGAACGTGCCGCCGCCCAGGTCGTAGACCGCGACCTTCTTATCACCGCCTTCCTTGTCCAGACCGTAGGCGAGCGCTGCTGCCGTCGGCTCGTTGATGATGCGCTTGACCTCAAGCCCGGCGATCTTGCCGGCATCCTTGGTCGCCTGGCGCTGAGAGTCGTTGAAGTACGCCGGGACCGTGATCACCGCCTCGGTGACCTCTTCACCCAGGTAGTCCTCCGCGGTGCTCTTCATCTTTTGCAGCGTGCGCGCGGAGACCTCCGGCGGCGCCATCTTCTTGCCCTGCGCCTCGACCCAGGCGTCGCCGTTGTCCGCCTTGACGATCTTGTACGGCATCTCCTTGATGTCGCGCTGGACGACATCCTCGTCGAAACGGCGTCCGATCAGCCGCTTGACGGCATGGATGGTATTCTCGGGGTTGGTCACCGCCTGGCGCTTGGCCGGGGCGCCGGTGAGCACCTCGCCATCCTCGGCGAAAGCCACCACCGACGGGGTGGTCCGATCGCCCTCCGCGTTCTCGATCACGCGGGTCTTGTTGCCCTCCATCACGGCCACACACGAGTTTGTGGTGCCCAGGTCGATGCCGATGATCTTACCCATAGCTTGCTCCTGCCAATTGTTGAATTCGGTTCAGGCCTCTGCCCTTCTGCACCCCTAGGTGCGGGGTCGGCTGTGGTTTTTCAAGGGGCGCCCGAGCAAACGCTCAGGCGGTCTCGTCAATGGAGCCGCCGCCGTCACTCTTTTTGGCCACAACGACCAGGGCTGGACGCAGCAGCCGCTCTTGCTGCAGCCGATAGCCCTTTTGCACGACGTGAAGCACCGTGTTGGGCGCCTGATCCTCGCTCGGCTGGGTGGCCATCGCCTCGTGGAAGTCCGGATTGAAGCGCTCACCCACCGGATCGATCTCCTCGATATCGAAACGCTCGAAGAGCTGATTGAGCATTTTCAGGGTCAGCTGGGTGCCCTCGAGCAGTTTTTCGCGATCGGCCTCCGCATCCTCGGCCGCCTGTACCCCCATCTCCAGGCTATCCTTGACCTGAAGCAGGTCGCTGGCGACCTTCTCGAGCCCCTGGCGCTTAGCCTGCTCCACATCCTTCTGGGCGCGGCGCTGCGTGTTCTCCATCTCCGCCCGCAGGCGCAGCAGTTGATCCCAGTGCTGTTGGGCTTTCTCTTCAGCCTGCGCCAGCGCCGATTCCAATTCTTCGATCCGCTCCCGGAGCTGCTGCGGATCGAGATCGTCGAGGCTCTCGGTCGCACCGCCTTCGGGCTCTTCCCCGTCCTCCAGGGTCCCTTCCACGGCTGCGCTCTCCGCCGTGTTGCCCTCGGCCTGCTCGGGGCGCGGCTGCTGCTCCGCGGCAGCGCGGCCCTCTTGGTGCTCTTCGGCCGTTTGATCTCGCTGGTTCTCGCTCATTGATCGCTCCGCTGTTCAATCCGAAAAAACGGATGCGCACGAAGGCTGACCGGCGGCGCGCGAACCGCCGCGATCGCCATCGCCCGCTTCTCACTGCCCGGGTGTGGGGGTCTAACGGGACGGATTCAAGGCCGAACCGACCAATCGGGCGGTCACATCGACAATGGGGACGATACGATCGTAAGCCATGCGGCTCGGGCCAATGACGCCGAGCACGCCCGCCGGCTCGCCATCGACAGCGTAACGGGCGGTCACCAGAGACAGGCCATCAAAGACCTCGTAGCCGGCCTCCTGGCCGATGTAGATCTGGACGCCGTCGGCACGTGCGCAACGATCCAGCAGATGGAGGATATCCCGCTTCTGGGTGAAGGCCTCGAAGAGCTCGCGCAGGCGCTCCACATCGGAGAGTTCCTCAAAGTCCATCAGGTTCGTCTGGCCGGCGACCACATACCCGCTGTTCGTGCGATCCTCGGCAAACGCCTTCTCCCCCACCTCGACCACAGATCGCATGAGCGCGTCGAGGCGTTGCTGATCGGCCTGCATGGCAGAGACCAGCGACTCCCGAATCCGCGAGAGCTCCACCCCGGCGAACTCCGCGTTTAGGTAATTGGCGATGCGCTGCAGTTCGGCCTCGTCGAACTCACGATCCGTGTGCAGCACGCGGTTCTGCACGTCCCGCTGATTGATCACCAGGATCGCGAGCACCCGTCGCTCGGACAATGGCAGGAATTCCACATGGCGCAGCACCGCCCACTCCCGGCGCGGGACGGTGACCACGCCGGCCAGGTTCGTCAGCTGCGAGAGCAGGTCCGACGCCGAGTCTGCCAGGCCGTCCGTCCCTTCCTCGCGGTCACGGGCAAGACGCCGCCGCAATCGCTCGACCGTCTCCCTGCCCATTGGCTGGACCTGAAGGAGGCAATCGACGTAGAAGCGCAGGCCGCGATCCGTGGGTACTCGCCCCGCAGAAGTATGCGGTGAAGTGATGTAGCCGTAATGCTCAAGATCAGCCATGACGTTGCGCACCGTGGCCGGGCTGACCGCGAGCCCTGCCTCACGGGCGAGGCTGCGCGAGCCGACGGGCTTGCCGTCACGGATGTAACAATGGACGAGGGCGCGGAGCAGAGTCCGCGCGCGTTCGCCAAGGTCGTGCTCGAGCGGCGGGCTCATGGCTCCTCGAACCACCGGATGCGAAGGGGGGAAACTGGGTATAGCACTCTTCCCCAGACGGTGCCAGTGAAGGCTAGCAACGGCGCAAACAGGCCGTCAACGCGGCACTTGGCGCCAATTGGCGCCTCGCAGCGGACGTGGTAACGTCCCGGCTCATGGATGCTCGCCCCACCGCCTTCACCACCGTCGGTATCACCGGCAAGCCGGGGGACCCGGCTGTCATCGAGCTGGTCGAGCGCCTCGCCCCGATTCTCGCCGCCCGCGGGTGCAGGGCGCTGCTCGACGCCGACTCCGTCGAGGCCAACGGCCCCGGCCATCCGGAGCGGGTACCCCGGCAGGAGCTGCTCGAGGCGAGTGACCTGGTCATCGCGATCGGCGGCGACGGGACACTCATCCACGTCGCCCGGTCACTGGCTGGCCGAAGCGATGTCGCGCTGATGGGGATCAACCGGGGACGGCTGGGCTTTCTCGTCGACGTCGCCCCGGAGCACCTCAACCAGGTTGCCTGCGTACTCGACGGCGAGCACGTCATTGATGAGCGGCTTATCCTGCAGGCGGAGATCCGTTCCAATAGCGACGACGCACTGCTCGGCGGCGGGGTCGCCATCAATGAGGTCGTGGTTCACCGCTGGAACACCGCGCGGATGATCGAACTCTCGACCCGCATCGATGGCGAGCCACTCAGCGACCACCGCTCGGACGGACTGATCATCGCCAGCCCTACCGGCTCCACGGCTTACGCCATGGCCGGAGGCGGCCCGATCGCCCACCCCAATTTGCACGCGATGGTCCTCGTTCCCGTTTGCCCGCACACGCTGAGCAACCGCCCCCTGGTTGTCGATGGCAATAGCTGTATCGAGATCACCGTCCACCCGGGTTTCATCGACCAGGTCCGGGTAAGCTGCGACAGCCAGAAGGATCTGACCGTCCACGAAGAGTGCCGGCTGGTGGTCAGCGCGCACCCGACCCCCTTGCGGCTGGTTCACCCGCCCGGCTACAGCTACTTCAACCTGCTGCGCGCGAAACTCGGCTGGGGCGGTCCGCCGAGCCAACCGGCCCACGGAGGCGCCTGAGGAGGGCACTGTGCTGCGAGCGATCCACATTCGCGATTTCGCCATCGTCGATACGCTCGATCTGGAACTTGGCGATGGCATGCACGCACTCACCGGTGAGACGGGCGCGGGCAAATCGATCCTGCTGGACGCTCTTGCGCTCTGCCTCGGCGACCGCGCCAATGCGGAAATCATTCGCCCGGGCGCTGAACGAGCTGAGGTCAGCGCCATCTTCGACCCCCCCAACGAGGGGGTTCAACAGTGGCTGGATGAGCGCGACCTCGGCGACGATGAGATCCTGGTCCGCCGCGTGGTCCAGGGCAGCGGCCGCTCCCGCGGTTTCATCAACGGAACGCCCGTCGCCCTGCAGATGCTGCGGGAGCTGGGCGAACAGCTCGTGGATATCCATGGACAACACGCCCACCAGTCGCTGATACGGCCCGCTGCCCAGCGCGAGCTGCTCGACGCCTTTGCGGGCACTGAGGCGCAGCGTTCGGCAGTGGCGGCCGTTCACCAGGAGCTGCGAGCCATTGACCGGGAGCTTGAGACACTCGCTGGCAGCAGCGACGACTACGACGAACGGCTTGCCCTGCTGCACCACCAGATCGACGAGCTTGAGCGGGCGGCACCAAGCCGGGACGGCATCGCGGCACTTGAGGCCGAGCACCAGCGACTCGCCCACGCCGAGTCCCTCATCGACTTGGCGCAGGGGCAGCTGCAGGCGCTCAGCGATGCCGACGAGGCCGCTCAAACCCGGCTCGGCCGCGCTATCCGCGAGCTTGAGGAGCGCCGGTAGCTGGACCCGGCCCTTGGCGAGGCCGCCGACCTTTTCCAAAGCGCACTGGCCCACCTGGAAGAAGGGTGCCATACGCTGCGCAGCTTTGCGGACAGCCTAGAAATCGACCCACAGCGTCTCGCCGAACTCGATGAGCAGATCCAGCACCTTCGGGATCTGGCGCGCAAGCATCGGGTGGATGTGGACAACCTCCCGGAAACCCTGGAACACCTGCAGGCCGAGGCCGAGCGGTTGGCAAATGCGGAGGAGCGCCTTGCCACGCTGCGCTCGGAGCGACAAGAGGCGGAGACGCGCTACCGCGATGCGGCTGAAGCGCTCTCCAGGGAGCGGCAACGGGCGGCGGAACGGCTTCAGAGCGAGGTCGGTGAGCTGCTCGGCGAACTCGGCATGCAGGGCGCGGAAGTCCAGCCGCAGGTATCCTTCGAGCCGGAAGCGTCCCCGTCAGTCCACGGCCTGGACCGGATCGAACTGCTGGTGCGGACAAACAGCGGGCAAAGTCTCGGACCGCTGAACAAGATCGCTTCCGGCGGCGAACTCTCACGAATCGGCCTGGCCATTCAGGTGGCCACCGTTAACCGCTCGGCTACGGTGCCGACGCTGATCTTCGATGAAGCCGACGCCGGAATCGGCGGCGCCGTTGCAGAAGTCGTAGGCCGCCTGCTGCGCACCGTCGGCAGCCGCTACCAGGTCCTGTGTGTCACCCATCTCCCGCAGGTGGCGGCACAAGCCCGCCATCACTTCCACGTCGCCAAGACCGACACCGGGGAAGGCACCCGCACACAGGTGTCGCCGCTCAATGACGAACAGCGGGTCGAAGAGATCGCGCGCATGCTCGGCGGGCTGGAGATCACCAGCCATGAACGCAATGCAGCTCGAGAGATGCTCGAGCGGGGCGGCGGGGTGAAGTCCGCATGCTAGGCTGGCCCTAGCCGGCACTGAACTCGTCGGCAGATGCCTCCCGGCAAGTCGCGCAGACCCCATAGAGCACGAGCGAATGCCCGGTCATGCGAAAGCTATGCTCTTTTGCCGTCTCCCGCTGGCGTTGCTCGATCGTCTCGTCGATAAACTCTTCCACCCGGCCACACTCGACACAGACG
>LFFM01001148.1_pt1 | contig 18806 bp, 18 predicted proteins | sample 643131 | NCBI WGS metagenome assembly LFFM01 (sample SAMN03777445, study PRJNA286221) | soda lake metagenome | biome: soda lake; feature: Kulunda steppe; material: water; isolation source: sample Tc-Br brine of Tanatar trona crystallizer | place: Russia: Kulunda steppe | collected 2011-07
ACATCGGACACGACTCACTTCGGTTGTCGCAAAAAATGGGCTCGGGCGGGGCTCGTCCAGAATCTGCTGGCGTGTCAGCCACCCATAATACCAGGATACAGCCGTCAGAACGGCAGACTAGAAACACTCTATTTTTGCCTTCGGAGAAAATCAACCCATGTCTGACGACCTCGAACCCATCGATCCACGCACAGCAAAGCAAATGTATCTCGACGCGCGAAGCCACGAGCTTGCCGACTCCACCATCCAGTCACACCGGTACCGACTGAAGCAATTCGTCCAATGGTGCGAAGGCGAAGACATCGAGAATCTCAACAACTTCTCAGGACGTGACATCCATCAATACAGAGTTAAACGCCGAGAAGAGGACGAACTGGCTACTGCAACCATGAAAGGGCAACTTGCTACTCTTCGCGCGTTCCTGCGGTTCTTAGCTACAATCGATGGCGTCAAAACGGGACTTGACGAGAAAATCATTCTTCCAACGCTGACGAAAGACGACGCGCGCGAGGAGATGCTTGACCCAGAGCGCGCGGAGGCTATTTTTGAGCACCTCGAACAATTTCGGTACGCGACATTGGAGCACGCACTGTTGACTGTCCTGTGGCATACTGGGATTCGAATCGGTGCTGCTGTCGGCCTAGATGTAGATGACTACAATTCAGATGAGCAGTACTTGATTATGAAACATCGCCCAGAGCAAGGGACTTCGTTGAAAAATGGGAAGAAGAGCGAGCGCGTGATAGCACTCCGAGATCACGTTTCCACGGTGCTAGATGATTGGTTGAAAGTGAACCATACTGGGATCAAAGACGAACATAATCGTGAGCCGTTATTTGTTACCCGGCATGGCAGATTGAGTAGAAACCGAGGTCGAACGATCGCATATCAATACACGCGCCCGTGTATCTACAGCGACACCTGCCCGCACGATCGTGACATGAACGAGTGTGAAGCGATTCCGACCTCGAATGCTAATGCGTGCCCGTCAGTGCTTAGCCCCCACCCGATTCGGCGTGGATCAATCACGCACCATTTACGCAAGGATACACCCGATCCCGTAGTTAGTTCACGAATGGATGTGAGTTCTGACGTAATCGACATGCACTACGATCAGCGGTCTAATATCGAGAAAATGCGTCAACGCCGTCGGTATCTCCCCGATGAGTAATTAGGAGCAGTTCTCAGCAGATTCAACAAATGAAGCCCTGTATGGTGGTATTCAATAGAAGAAACAGTCTCACATGGAAATCGAATCGTAAGAGGCGGTGCTGATAGCTGTTCTAATTGAGCCTTGTTGAATCTATTGCGTACTTTGATATGATGATGTTGTGAACTGAACTCCATCTATGGACGAGAACGCGGTTTGCTCATATGTTGGTCAAACGCAGTCCACAATTGAGGCGGTACCGCAAATGGACGAAGCCAATACGAAAGCTGCTGTTCTACGAGACGAAGAGATTCCTGTAACCTTCAGCACGAAAATCTTGTTTATCCAGGCTAATTTGTAAGGCATAATTTTCCGCACCTTCTTAACGGCCAGTCTGTTTTCATTACCTATGACTCTCCAGCAGATCACTGCCGCCGATATTGCGGGCTGGAACTCCCTGCAAGATATTGCTAACTCTTTCGAGAAACGCAGGTTGAAAACACGTCCGAAGCTCGGAGAAGATCATGAACTAGTGCTTCAACTCGCCGACGATGAATTCGTTGTCCTCGTGAACGCTGGGCCAGGAGAATCAGCGACTGATTTCAAACCAGACAACCGCTCGCGGCACACGAACCTCGTCGCTACGAACGACTTCGAAGAATTCACTTTCCTTACCCGGATGCGGAGCTGGGAAGGGCAGCAGCACGGTCGTATCAAGCATCAAAAGATTTCGTTCACGAAAGAGCAATTCAAGAACAAAAGTGGGGAGAAAAATACTGTTCTGAAGAAACTCAATTCAATAGAATACGGTTCCTCTGCGGCTATTTACGACACGTTATACGACACGCAACAAGTCGTCAAAGAATTCTACGAGGAGTTTGAGGAACTTCGAACCCATCTAGTTCAAGAAGTCTCCGGCATCCCTGACGACAGAGGTGATGCCAAGCAGCGGTACGTGCAGGTTGTTCTTGACCGGATGATTTTCTTGTATTTCATTCAAGAGAAGCGTCTACTGGATCGTAATCCCAATTATCTCCACAAACAGCCGGATAAGGTTGTGGACAAGGGTGAAGACCGATATGAAAACTTTTATCAGCCACTATTTTTTGAATACCTCGCAGAAGACAAACAACACCCTGATTTTGGGAGCCTTCCGTATCTGAACGGTGGACTATTTGCTCAGAATCCTGTTGAAGACGACTTCCCTAACGCAAAGCTTGGCGAATCAGCTGAAGAGACAAACGAGCTCTTTGATGATATTCTAGATTTTCTGTCAGACTGGAATTGGAACGTAGACGAACGGCTTGATATCGTTGATCCGAAGAATCTCTCCCCCGCGATCCTCGGGCATATATTTGAACAAACAGTAAACCAGAAAGAGATGGGGGCGTACTATACCCCCGAAGAGATTACGGGATTCATGTCGCGCCGAACGATCCACCCATACCTTCTCGATCAGCTGAATGAGGCTGTAGGCGCTGATTACGGAGAAATAGATGACGTATTTGGATTCCCCGAAGTCGAAACTGGTGACGGTGAAGCCGCGGTTGCAGATGGTGGGGCGATGACTCCACAGGTCACCACTGAGAATGTGGAAACCAACCACGTCGAAACTCTATATCATGATATTTTGAAGACTGCTCATGTGCTGGACCCAGCGGTCGGGAGTGGTGCATTCCTACTCGCTGCACAGGACGTGCTACTCGACATATACATCCAGTGTATCGAGTACTTTCAGCAGCTTGAACAGGAAGGAAAAGGGTGGGAGTTGGAATCCCGAACCCGTGATGAGTTAGAAGATATCAACAATGGCAGTCGAACTGCGTCTCTGTACGCAAAGAAGACAGCTATTCTGAACAACCTGTATGGTGTAGATCTCGATGAGGGTGCGGTTGAGATCTGCAAACTCCGTCTTTGGCTTTCTATGGTCGCGGACATCGAAGATGAGCCGAACGAAGTCGAACCACTTCCAAATATAGACTTCAACATCCGCCAAGGAAACTCCTTAGTTGGATTCACTGATTTGGTAGAGGTGACTGATGACGGTGATGCAGCTCTTACAAATTGGGGTGGCGGAGTCGGAACGGGAGTTAAGGAACTTTACGAAGACGTAATCAACCAAATCGAACGTCACCAGAATGCTACTAGTGCTACAGAAGCACGAAAGGCCCGCAAAACCGCTGAATCACTTGTTGAGACCCATAGCCGTGAACTAAACGAGAAAATACTGGATCAATTCCGCACTGCTGGACTGGACGAAGTTGATGCAGAGAAGCTGAAAGATTTCAGTCCATTCCATTGGGTACTCGAATTTGCACCTGTGTACGAAGATGGTGGGTTCAACATCATCATAGGAAATCCACCGTGGGACCGAATCAAACCGATCCGTGACGACTATTTTTCTAAATACGATGAAACGTTTAGGACACGCCTCCCGGACGATAAAGACAGAATGCAGGAAGAACTTCTTTCAGACGATGATATAACAAAAGGGTGGCAAGAATACCAAGATGAAATGGAGCTTCGAGCGGAGTATTTCAAGAATACTCCTGCATATAATCTCCAACGCCCAGTGATTGATGGGAGAGTTAACCCCAGCACGAACGATCTTTCATCGCTCTTCTTCGAGCGCGTCTTCCAACTCGCCGGTGACTCTTCTCGGGTTGCTCAAATTCTCCCCGGTGCGATTTTTAACGGAGCATCAGGCAAAGACTTGCGAGCTCATCTGTTGAATAATACTACCCTTGACGTACTGACGATCTTTGAGAATCACGATATATTCGAACAGGTTCACGGTCAGTACAAATTCGGGGTCGTGATTTTCAAAAACAGTGGTTCAACAGACTATGTCGCCGGGAAGTACATGGAAGGGGACCTCTCGATCTTCGATAACTTCGATAGAAAATCTATCCGGATCCCGCGGGACGTGCTTGAATCGTATTCCCCTGAGGCAGGAATCTTTCCGTATATTGAGTCCGAACAGAAATTAAATGTACTTAGAAAAATAATCGATAATCCACCACTGGGTGATAGGGATGCCTCTAGTTGGTATATGAAACCCTATCAAGGACTTCGACGGACGAATGACTCTGACAGATTCGTTGACAAAGACGAGGGAGAATATCCAGTATACGGCGGCAAGAATATTTATCAATACTGTTATACTCCCGACTTCATCGAAGATATCAAACCCCCAGAATTTTGGAGCGTTGAGGAATCAACTGACCCTAAACGGAGCGCCAAACAGCGTATGCGAGAAAAAACCATCAGGGATCTCAAGAAGGCCATTTATCAAAAATTCGACGGTACGGGATCGCAGAAATCTTTCGTAAACGAGTTACTTGAGGAATATAGAGGGAAACCCCTGTCCGAGGATGATGTCCTCTTGGATTGCACCGAGTATAGGATTGTATACCGTGCTATTACAAACTCAACAAACGAACGGACCCTGATTGCCGCAGTGATTCCGAAGGGTGTCGTTTGCCACAACAGCATTCGAACTATTCGGAATTACCGAATTGAACCTTATGAGGAAGGCCTGCAAAATAATCTCTTACACGAATTTTACCAACGGGTATTTACTGACCGAGAATTGTTCGTCTGCTTGGGACTGATCAACTCGATTCCGTTTGATTATATTTTGAGAACCAAGGTTGACGCTAACCTTGTCGGGTATAAGTTCAAAGAAACGCAGGTTCCACATCTGACAAAAGGTGATGACTACTTCGAGTACATTTCAACCCGTGCTGCCCGCCTGAATTGCTACGGTGAAGAGTTCGCAGAGATGCGAAAGCGACTTGATGACATCAGACCACCGACTGCTGATCAGGAACGGCGGAAACTGCAAGCGGAGATCGACGCTGCTGCTTTCCATGCATACGGTTTAGAACGGCGCGATGTGAAGTCAGTACTTGATGATTTTCACCGGGTTGAGAACCCGCGAATGATGAACAAAGAATACTTCGAACTCGTGTTTGAAAAATTCAATATGATAGAACACGAAGGACCGTATAAGTAGTGTTAAGTCACTCTCTACGACACTCCGAAGAGCATTAGATGAATATCAAAAAATAACAGATGACAACAAAACCAATGAAAATCGTAAATATTGTTTCGAAGGGCGATATTGACTCTGAGATTGACTTAGCTACCCTATTTGAGGAAATAGACACCGTGTATAAAAAATACGAACCAAAAAAATTTCCTGCGCTTCAGATGCGATTTGAAGATGATGGTCCAATTGTTCAACTATTTCGAAGTGGTAAATATACGATCACTGGAGCGTCTTTCCGCGAGCAGCTTCAGGAAACTGATTGGGTTTTTCACAATAAACTAAAAGAAGTTGGAGTATTTAGTGAAGAAAAAGAACAAATTCAAAGTAAAATAGTCAATATAGTCTGTACTGCAGACTTGGAAAAAAATGTTGATCTAAGTACACTCCTAACTATTGTTGGATTTGAGAATAGTGAATACGAACCGGAGCAATCACCATTCTTGGTTTATCGCCCCCCAGAATATGATTGCGTTATGACGATTGCAGCATCGGGGAAGATTGTGGTTAATGGGGTGGTCAATATGGATACTGCGAGAGAATCTGTTGAACATTTAAAATCTAGTGTAACACAATATTTATAGATTATTTCCTTAACTCCTGATTACTCCCCAACACACCAGCTTAGATTGTACTTCACTTTCCCCGACCAACTTGGTTTGATACTCAGTGGATTCTTCCACATTTTCGGATAAGAAGTTCTCTAATTCCTCTAAGAATTCTACAAGAGGCCAATTCTCCCATTTATTGTATTGTTCGTTATGACGGAACATATCCCGAAGGATACGATCTTCGTCCGTCCCATCTAACTTCACATTTTTAAGCCGTTCTTGCAGGTTATCAGCCCAGTCACCGAGCGTATTGTAGTCCTCACTCGGGACAGACATCCCATCGTAGTTTGGTTTGAGGTAGTGGGTAATGAAATCCAGAATCGTCTCTTGTTCTTTTGAGAACGACTCTCCTTGATTGAACGCCTCCTCAACCTGACCTTCCCGAATCGCTTCTAGCCGGTTGATAAGGATGTCTTCTATTGCGTCACGGTTCACTAGTGCGTTTTCAGCGTCCCTCGTAATATGTTCACCACTTACAGAAGGATCTATTTTGAGTGTCCCAACGGGACGCTCTTTGACATCATCAGAGAACGGTTTGTAGTAGAACGCGCGACGAACACGCCCGAGGGGTGACTCATGATCGTCATCATCGAACCAGAGGTGCGCCAAGGCGAACACACCGGGTCGTGGGCCAGAATCATGATCAGTAACGTTCGTATACAGAAACTCTCGTTCTTCCGGCACTTCATCAAAATAATCCGCCGCGTATTCGAAGTCGTCTCCCGAGAGCCCAAAGTCCTCATTCAACTCTTTCTTCAGCAGGAACCGCTCGTATGCAGCCTGCTCGTTGCTACCGGCATTCCGGAGTAACGGATTTTTACTTGTATCATCAAGCTCATTAACGTCCTCAATTTTACGTGACTTCTGTAGCGAATCCTCGATCTCGTCCACTTGCAACTCACCAATCGTCTTTTCCGTTTCCACGCCGGTTTGATCCAAGATTTGGTCTTCATTCGGGTCGAGAATGTTGTTCTCTTTTCCGACGATGAGTGCGATGTCGTTGATTTTCGCCTGTAGGCGCTTCAAAAGCTTAATCGCCGCTTCGATGTCACCGTCAGGGTAGAAGTTGTGGACGTATTTTTTGACTGTACTTCCGATTCGATCGATTCGACCGACACGTTGGACGATCCGCATTGGATTCCACGGGAGGTCGTACGAGACTTGTACAGACACGTCCTGTAGATTGACTCCTTCTGACAGTGTGTCGGTCGCTACAACGTACTGCAGTTCTGATTCACCGGATTCAGCCAATGTTTGTTGGTACCCTGAGGCTTCAGGCGCGAATCGTTGAATAACAGCTTGTTTGTTTTCGTCACCACCTTTCACAACTGCACTGTTCACCTCTGTTACTGGAGAGTCCGGATTATCGAGCAGTGTTCGGTAGACGTAGTCTGCAGTAGCACGGTACTGTGTAAAAATAAGCACTTTTTCATCGTCGTATCCGTTGAGTACGTCTGCAAGCCGGTCGATTTTCGGATCCCGAAACATGCGGAGTGAGAACACTGCTTCGTAGAAGTCCCGCGTTGCTTCATCCACAGTGCTAAGATCACTGCGTGGGTACAGAACCGGATTCAATTCTTCTTCTGGAACATCAGGGAGTACACCTGCATTGTGATCGTGCAGCCACTGACGCGTTGAAACAGCTTGGTCGCTGACAGCACCTGCGTCACGAGCGACGTCACCGATAAACTGCGAGAGGAAGTACGCAAGGAGTGTCAAATCCTCCTGAATGTACGTTTTTACTTCGCCGATCGTCGCGTCAACCAACTCTTCCATACCATCGTCCTCACGGTCATCATCAGCGCTGACAACAGTATTATCGAATCCGAATTCTTCTAATGTCTGTTCAAGGTCTTCAACCGCGTCTCCACCCTCAACGAAATCGTCGAGCGTTCCGGATTGAGATTCATCCTGCGCACTCCGCAGCATATCGATTTGTGTGTCTTCCGGAAGCCCATCAAGCAATCCGAGAAGTTGGCGTTCACTATGATGGAGCGTTTCGATTGATTGAACAAATGCGTATGTTGACGATTCTAAGCGCTTTAGCAGATTTAATTTGTATAGGGCTTTGAGTGTCCCACCGGCTTTCGGGTTTTTTACGGTGATGTGTGGAAGGTGCAGCGCATCCATCACGTCCGGTAACATCCGGTACACTGGTTGATACGCCGGTGGGAGAGAGTACTCCTCCTTGTAGAGGGTTGGCGGCTTGAAACTCATCTCGAAGTCCTCATCCTCCTGAATCTGTTCTTTCACGTGCTTCCGTGTTCGAAGCACCATCACCTCGTTCAGAATTTTCGAGATTTCCTCCGAGTGACGCTGGAGTTGTTCCGTGATTCTTCGTGGTTCTTCCTCACTGGCTTCCTCTTTCCCGGCAGCGATTTTTTTCCGCGTCTCCGCCAAGTCAATGTATTGTTTGAACGCACTGAAGTCCAGTGATGTCTTGTTTCGGATTTCTTCAGGGCTCGTGAAGAGGCTGATGAGATTTTCAAGATCCGTCGCGGAGTTGTTGATCGGCGTCGCGGTCAACATAATCATTGTTTTGCCACGCAGTTGTCGGAGATTGGCGTGCCGACGTGTGCCCTTGTAGTCGTCGTCGTTTTCGGGTGCTGGTCGCCATTTCCCGTGGTTTCGGAATCGGTGGGCTTCGTCGATCAGGACGACGTCGAACGCGTCTTTGAGTTCCTGGGTTTCGTCGAAGGTGAGGTTCTGAAATTTACTGATGCTCATCACGTCCAAGTGTCTCCCATCGACTTCTAACCCGAAGTACGGGTTTCCGTCTTCGTCAGTGTCGTCTTGCAGCAAGTCTTTCCACTGTTCGGTGAGGTTCGCCGGGACAATCAGCAGGCACCGGTCACCGCGTTGCCGGTAGTCGTGGAGGATTTCTCCGCCGATGAATGATTTCCCGAGGCCGACCGAGTCAGAAACAATGCAGCCGTTGAATTGTGAGAGTTTCTCTTTCGCGCTTTCATACCCAAGTGTTTGGAAGTAATACAGGGGGCTATCGCGGATGTTGACGTTCCCGCTCAATTCGTCGTAAGCGAGGAGTTTGTACAACTCGAACGGTTCAATGTACGTTCCGAGTTCATCCGTTATTTCGTCGTCTTCAGTTTCTTCCTCTTGTTGTTTTTTCCAGTCTCGGTATCGATCATTGTTTTCGATGATGCGGATGAGCTCTTTGCTGAAATCATCGGCGATCGCCCACTGATTGTCGTACCACTCTTCGAATGCTTCAGCTTCAAGCTGGTTTTGACTAGTGAGGTTCAACTCGATGTTGTTTCGGTGACCGCTGGCAGTGAAGTTTGATGAGCCGACGATCGTCGCGCATGGTCGCGTGTCGGTGTTGTCGTCTATTTCCCAGTCGTCATCGTCGTGTGGTGCTCGGAACGAGGCTCCTTTGGCGTGAAAATACCCGTTTTCGGGGCTCCGAACGCGGACGCTAACTTTCCCGTCAGCGATGAAATCCCGCAACCGGTCTAAGCGACCTAACTGGGCGTTGTTGAGATCCTCAATCCCGTTTTCAACTTCTTTTTTGAGTTTGTTACGCAGGCTTTGTCCTTCTCCGATTTCGTCTACTGTGCTGCGGTTTGTTTGCCGACCCATCATGATGCGAAGCGGGGCATGCCCGAGTTTATCTGGATCAGCGAGTTGTCCAAGATCCTCGCGGTACAGGTCAAATCCGGAGAGATAGAAGTAGCCGGTAGCAATTCTTGCTTCCTCAATTTGTGGAATGATTTTCTTGTAAACGTCTTCGACCGTCCGAGTGGCGTTATCAACGAGAGGAGGAAGATGAATCATAGTGTTACCGTACATCACCGTTGCGAAGACTTAGTGTTTAGTGAGAATCGGCTCTATCGAAATCCTACGAATCTGAAATAAATTACGTACTGAATACGACGCAAATATTTTGAGCACTGGTCAGACATATTATGCTCAGAGCACAGCATCTGCGGGTTCAAGGCCTTGCTCGTCAGCGATTTTAACGGCTAACATCCAAGCGCTCGTCAATACCCAAGTGCTGATAACGGTCACTGCCTTTTGACCTCGTAATGCAGCGCTTCTCTAAGGGAGATCGCGTCCGAATCGATATCCCCGATGAAACAGATCCTGATCACCAAATGTATCACGGAGAGCACGGGCAGATTGTTACGATACTGAGTGATGACGCAGATTCAGTCACCGTTGACAAGCGGGATACGCGGATCTACCGGGTTACGTTTGAGTCTGGCGAAAAGGTTGATTTCCGGTGGCGTGATTTACGACCACCAATCGACGACTCACCGTAAACATAATTTCCAGCATCTCTCGATTTTATTGATTCAGGCACTGGAGACGAGATATGGATGCAGAAAGTACCGTCGTGGTAAGTGATCACGGTGTTTTCTGAGACAAAGTTCAATTGAGAGAAACTTTCAAGATGAGTGGAAAGAATTGACAGGTATGAGTTCAGGCGACGAAGCTGACAATGAATCGAATCCACTCGAAGATCTGTATGTAAATGCTGATGCCATAGATCGAGAACGAATACGTGACGCGCTCTCTGGGTTGGTTGGTATAGACAAAAAAACAGGTATTCCGCGTTTCTACGCAGATTTTGATGAGATAAATACAAAGAAGAAATTCACTGCACTACTACTCTATCGCCGTGCACTTTTTGCACTCGGAGATCTTGATGACCAAACTCTTGGTGCTGGTTCAAGTTACTTTGCAGACTTAATCGATGTTGACTCAAGCACAATCCGACATGCCTCTAATGATCTCAACTTCGTAAAGAATGAAGACACCAACGGCGGATACCTAATCCCTGCACATAATATAAAAAGGGCAGTAGAATATCTTGAGAGTACAGATTCCTAATCCATGAACTTTGACAACCCATCAAAAGACGGTTCTGTGGAGAAATTATTGGATCTGTGTGAGATCCTTCGGGAAGGGACAATGTCTCGGGATGAGTTGTACGAAGGGGTAGATCAGAGCAATTCACTTGTTAGTAACAACATAAAATATGGCCTCGATTTAGGGTTTCTAGAGGAAACCGAAGAAGGTATCAAAACAACTCCTCGTGGTGTCGAGGCCAGCTATAATCAAGAAACTCCAGCGGATCTCGCCCTGCAATTTCAAGAGGGATTGAAAGAGTACCAACTGTACAGAGTCGCACTTCAGGAATTGACTTCAGAATACGCACCAACTGATAGTGCTACAATTACCAAGAGTGATATTTTACGTATCTTCCGAACCTCAATTGGTTTAGAGGGTAGTGAATCGACCCTTGGAGACGCTGCAACAACCTATATCCAAACCTTAGAAGCAGCTAATCTTGGAAAATATATTGTCGGCAGGGGTGGAAAGGAAACTCGACTTGAGGTCGCTGAGAAATTTAATGGATTAGTTGAGGAAAATATCATAACCCAGAATTCCTGTACAGAACCGGAATCTACTGAAGAAGAGAGTGAGAATTTGTCTCCTTCTGAAAGGGAACAAGACTTGCAGTCTATTTCAGATGTGGAATCTTCTCTATTTCAGATCAATCTCGACCTATCTGGCGATGAAAACCCAAGCGAGGTTGAGGAACTAATTATCGGTGTTCGTCGAGGTCTCAGCCGTAACTTGAGCAAAGCCGATGCCAGCGGAAGATCTGAGAATTCTAAGCAAGAAAGTATCAACAAAAATGACGAGGAAGGTTCTAAACCAACTGGGGGGTCAGAGACAACCTCGTTAGATCAGTCTTTGGAGACATTTGTGAAATCTGAGCCCAAATCCAAAAGCGAGTAGCAATTTCTTATAGAATTGTTTTTAAATAGCACAATTATGACAAATGTGCGATGGGACTATGTGTCCCGAGAACCCACATATATCAGAGCCTAGGCCATGTCTAACGAGGCCAATCAAGCGAGTCAGGGATCACGCTCCAACGAGACGATAAGAATCAACGAGGAAGGTGACTCTCTACCTGTCGTAGAAGTACTAACGGGGAGAGGTGTAGTTTTGGGTAAATCTGGAAGCGGCAAGAGCAACAGCGCCAGCGTAATTATTGAAGAGTTGCTAGATAGAGGATACCCCGTTCTCATCGTTGACGTAGATGGCGAGTACTTTGGACTGAAAGAGGAATATGAGTTACTCCATCTCGGTGCTGATGAAGAATGCGATTTAGTTGTCGGACCAGAACACGCTGAAAAAATCGCGGAGTTGACTCTTGAGCAAAACATTCCTGTTATACTTGATGTCTCGGGATATCTACACAGTGAGGATCAGAAAGACCTGATCAAAGAAGTGGGTCATCACCTGTTTGCCAAAGAAAAGAAACTAAAGAAGCCTTTTTTAATTCTCGTTGAAGAGGTCCACGAATATATTCCAGAATCAGGACTTGATGACACGGGCCGAATGCTGATCAAAATCGCTAAACGTGGGAGGAAGCACGGTCTTGGTCTCTGCGGGATTTCTCAGCGACCAGCGGATGTCAAGAAGGATTTCATCACTCAGTGTGACTGGCATGTCTGGCATCGTCTTACCTGGGACAATGACACCAACGTCGTCCGTCGTGTAATGGGGTCAGAATATGCAGATGCTGTTCAAGATCTTGATGACGGGGAGGCATTTCTACATACTGATTGGGACGACCATATTAGACGGATGCAGTTCCGACGAAAATACACGTTTGACGCTGGTGCAACCCCTGGACTTGAAGAGATAGAGAGACCCGATCTGAAATCAGTCAGTGCGGACATCTTATCCGAATTAGAAACGATATCCGAGCATCAGAAGACAGAGGCCAGTAAGGTAGAGAGTCTCCAGTCAAAACTTAAAAATCGTGAGCAGGAGCTTGAGAAATTAAAAGAAGAACTAGAACGGTCTAAGGATATTAGTGATCTTGCAGAGAGATTCACCAGTGCTCTCGCACAGAGTGATGTCGGAGGAACATCTTCTAATAATTTCGAAGAGACAATTGAGACGATTCGAGACGAAAAGAATCAGAAGGTTCGCTCGCTTCAAGAAGAGAACCAGCGTATTCAAGAGCAGAATGAGGTGTTACGTAAGCGGGTCAGTAAGTTAGAGGAGAAAGCTGAGAGAGCAGAGCGTTTGGATAGCCTTGGTAAGAACATCGATGAGGTGGCCGAGGCATATAGTAGATTAGGTGAATCACTTGGTCTTGATCCTCAGTATGATGAAGCTGAACGTCTACGAAATCGGGTTCAAATGCTGCGAGATACGGTAGGCGATCTTCGAGAACAGCAAAACGATGAGACGGATGTAGCACCTGATGAGGAGGTATCTGCATATCAACACTTCCTACAGGATGATGCTGTTCAAGATGCAATATCTGATGCTAAGGAAGAAGCAACCTCTCCCAGATACGTGGAGGGCGTTATTACTACGATTGTAACTAAAAACGAGCCAGTTACGTATGAGGAAATTGCGGATGAACTCGGAATAAACTCTACTGGCCATGTTGCTTCTGCGGTGAACGCTCTTTACGATCGAAATATCGTGACTAAGTCTAAAGACGGGCGCGTCAACAAAGTTGATCTCAATATCGAAGATATAAGTGAGATTAGAGCCACTGCTAAACGTCGTGCCACTTCACGGGAACTAATGGGAAGTATCTAACTCATTTCGCTACCGATTCGCTCGTTTCGGCAATGGTTTTAGGTTTTAAATTACCGGGGTTTGTCTCTTCGAAAAGGTCTGTGAACAGGAACCAAGAGTAGAGTCTTTTAGCACGGGTTTGAATAGTTGCTTCACTCCAACCCTTGACATAATCTTCAGATATTTGACTCATCACATCGATATTTTTGAACTCTTTGTCCGGCGCTCTATCACAGTAGGCTTGAACAAGTGGGACTTGTATAAGAGCATCCTGAAGAATCCGCTTCCGGTTCCCAGCACTAGCTTGCTGAACATCTCTTCCACGTTCGGTCAGCACCGGACCATTTCGCGTGGACTCTGCCAGTCCCAAACCATAACAGGTTGACAGAGTTTTTGAGAGTTCTTTGGCCGAGTACCCAGATTGTTTAGCCAGTTTCTTATGAGATTTTTCTTTTGATATTTTCGGGAGGATATGGAAAACTTTCTCTGGCGGTACTCTGGGATAGCTCGCTCCCAGTGGGTTCTCTAACGGCCCAAGATCTTCTCTACTCTTCTCGATCTCTTCGATAGCCACGAATCCTTGTGAGCAATTACCAAGATCAAGATAATCAATCCATTTTCCGTAAACCCGTCCGTAGGTTTTGAATGTGCTTTCTGCCGATGCATTTGATCCTGTTTCGTAGCTGATGACGCGACCTATATCTTCGACACTCATTGGCTCTTTTTCTATTCGATCCAGGATTTTCGATACCCCAGTAAGTTCAAGGAACTTAGTTTTTAGAGGTGCAATATCTTGAAGTTGAACAACTCTTCGTGCATCATCCGCTACCGATAACTGAGAATCATCTCTGTCAACCAATCCGAGAATCACTGGGTCATGAGCTTTGTTCATTGCTGTTCCGTGCTCACAACCCAGGCGATTGGCAAGTTCTTCAGTAGTTGATGCACCGCTGGTTACCTCTCGGAGAACATCTACCGTATGATTAGGTGCTTGGGAGAGCCGGTTCGAACTCATGCACCAGTACCTCCAAATGCATCCTCAATCAGGTCCAATGCTATAGGCAAATTTTCAGTGATTAGACGGTGCTCGCTCTGGCTCTCTTTCTTGATGAGTCCCTCCTCTCGAAGCTCTTGAAGGTAATTCCGGACTGTTCTGTCACTCTTGTCCATTCGGTCGTAGAAGAACGAGGACGTGAGTGTTTCACTCTCAGCCAGTTCTCCCTCATAGGCAAACCGTTTTCCAATGAAGTATATCAGCATCTGGAGTTCAGGATTAATTTTTCTGTATTTGCCCTGAATATTGATTGTTCCATCTTGATGGAGTTGAAACAATTCCTCAACCCGGTCAAAGTTCGATTCCAGGATAGTTTCATCATCCGTGACCATTCGGTCTTGTATTTTGTCTTTAAGCGCCATTGTTCACTTCCTCCTCGACAGTTTCTAATGCAGTTGCTGTAAGCCTCCAGAGTTGGGTATGACCATCTTTTCCATCTCGAAGCAACCAGTCTCTATCCTCCATTCTCCCGAGAACATCACTCATATTGCCAGCTGGTTTCTCTCTGATTTCACGGTATCCCTCTTCGATATCTCCCACGGTAAAACTCTCTTTACCTCGGTATGATTCGAGGTAGTAGGCTATGGGGAGTGAGCGTTCAGTGTGGCTGGAGGGATTGAACGATTCAACGAATTCACGGATACCGTCTGCTACTTCTGGTTTCGCTTGACCATTGAGACGGGTTTCGAGTTCAGTGACTCGTTCTTTCAGTTCCAAGAGTTGGGTTCGAAGTTCATTAACTTCGTTACTCATCGGCCTCACCTCCGTGAATGTATTCGCGTGCTTTGTCAAGTCCGTGGGCAGGGATTCGGTAGCTACCGTCGTCATCTTCGACTAGTCCCTGATTGTTGAGTTCACGAACCGTAGGATAGACAGTTCCTTTCTTTATACCACTCTGTTCGCTGATCTCGGTAGGAGACATCCATTCGCTTTCGACCATATCCAGTTCGTGTCGTGCGCGTTGTGCGAGGAGTACAACTACCGTCTTTTGTTTTGCCGGTAGTTCGCGGAACGGCCTTTGGGGGATAAGGTTTCCACTTTGTTTGCCGATTCGAATGTAGTTGGTGAGGAGATCGTGAAGGATCTCTTCGCTAATCTCTTGCTCATCTACGAGCAAATCTTCAAGGGTTCGCTGGTGTTCGGACATAACTCATCCACACAGACATTCTCTTAATACTTATAATTTGGCATCCTTGGAAAATATCAGTTAGTATCTCTACTTTGGAAACACTACGGTATATAAAGGATGCCAAGATTAGTTTGACTTTGACTTCTGCCAAGCCACCAAGGGGCCAAAATACCGTATTCCTTTATACTTTATCCAAATTCTATTGGTTGACTTGTTTTTTGTTTCTGATATCGGCAGTGCCGGAAATGGGGGAATCTCCCTGGCCTAATATCCAACGTGTGCAAACACAAGATAACACTAGCTCCGCGAAAATGAATGATGGATCCATCATCTATAGATACACTATTTTGCCGTCGATTCAGCATCCACGAAAAAGACTTCTACCCAAACCAGTGGCACTTTGTGAGGTACTGAGATTATTTTAGTTCAATTTCGAGAATTCACATGTGAATTTCCGATTTCGAGCTGGAGAACGGCATCTCCAGGGTCAAGGCCGTGCTCATCAGCGATTTCAACGGCTAGCATCCATGCTTGATTAGCGAGGAGTTCGTCAGCGTCTTCAAACTGGTAAGCCAACCGTCCCAGTGCGGCTACAATGATGCAATCATCCTGAGGTGTCGTTTTCATAAACTCTTGCTGGACGCGTCTTAGTATTTAAATCTAAACATTGGAATTGATATTTACTGCTTCAGAGACGTGGTAGCTAGTAGCGATGACTTCGAATTTCAACATGAGGTATCTAACTCGTTCGAATTAAAATAAGATTTTCCGGCTCTGTTGAAATCCTCCTGCTCTGACAAGAACCGCGTGCTGCATACACAGCGCGAGTCTTGCACGAGGATTTGATCTGATTGAGACTGGTGCGACCACTCAGTAGAGAGAGTCACATCCCGGGATGAGTAGCAATCAATACGAAATCAATCCATCAGAAGACTAGTCATCAGCGCAGGGGTCGGTCATCTGGGGAACTGCAATCTCGTTTTCGCCTATCCGGAACCTCAGTTCGTAGCACGTCCCCATACCTTCCTCCTGCGGAAAAATCGTCCCAGAAACGCGCCTTTCCCCGACGACGGCGTGGTATTCAGCCGAGTCCTGCTCGAACCCCGGTTCGAAGCCCACGACACGGCGACTGTCCGCCCCAATATCGAACTCGTGCCACTGACCCAACCCGTTCTCCGATTCTAGCACGAAGTGAACCGTGAGAGGGGTATCAGTCTGATTGATTAACCGGAGCTGTAACTCTTCGATGGTCTCGGTACTGGAGGATGTCAGGCATCCGCTGAATCCTGTCAGGCCAAGAGCGGAGACAGCCACGAATTGGCGGCGGGTGGGATTCACGTTGTTTGTGCTGTGTTGGAGGGGGAGTGTATTGTACTCCACGCATCACGAGGTATGCTCGAACCGGTCGGAACGCTGTTTCTCGCGCTATGCCCGCAGGTCTCTCTTTTTTAGATGTCAACCCTGCGTAAGTGACAGTTGGTTGGGGGAAAGAGTCTAAATCAACGATGGTCGAGTGCTGTATAGAACCTCTATATTCAGCACGAGCACAAAAAATATCACTCCCTAAGGATTTCAACAGAGCCTTACCATAGTTTATTATCCGGTGAGATGAGAGACGTGGCAAGAGGATCATATAATGGTTAGCGTTGAGAATGTAGTTGCTTCGGGCTCTCTGGGTATAGAATTAGATCTTGAAACTGTAGCTCATGACTTGAGCGAGGTTGTTGACTACGATCCAGAAAAATACCCAGGGGCATATTTCCATCTCAATGATTCTGCACCGCTAATTACGCTCTACCGTACGGGGAAGTACATTATCACCGGGGCTGGCTCAAAAGAAGGTGCATCTGCCACTCGCTCAGAATTCCTCCGGTTACTCACATACCATAATATCCTTCAAGAAGCGGAGGATGAATGGTATAAAATTCAGAATTATGTCTGTATGTCAGACATACATAAACAACTGGATCTCTCGGCACTTGTATCGGACTTGGGTTGGAATTCACTGAGTATGAGCCAGAACAGTTTCCTGGATTAGTCTATCGGCCAATAGATCACGACTGTGTGATGTTGATTTTCGGTTCTGGAAAGGTGATCATCACCGGTACAACCAATGTTGATTCTGCGAAAGCAGCAATAGCTGACCTTTCTGATCAGATTGATACTCTCTTTTAGCTACAAAAACTTCAAATACGTTCTATGGTGCTCAATTGACCTTGTAGGTGGTTCACCATATCAAGAACCTGATTCCATCGATAATGGTCTTCCCGTATGTGAATGTCGGCAATGGGACCTCAACAGCGGGAGATGAGTTCTGAGAATTATTCCGGCTTGTATTCAGTGGCTTTGTTGAAATCTTCACTGTGTGATATATCCTGGTCTAGTTTGGCCAGGACAGGGTGCACACATACTGCGATAAGTGATGGTATGTATAAAATCCCTAACAAGACCGATGTAACATGCAGATATTGAGTTCCATACTATCTACTATATTAATGGAAAACAATCTGTATTAATATGAATGATCCAATCTCTGCCGCAATCGCTGGCGGCGTAGCCGGGAAAGCAACAGAAAAAATTCTAAAGTATATTGATACTGCAGATGATCCAGAACACGTATGGATTCGATCTGGGTTAGAAATAGCAATACAGGCTGAAACATTCTACCGGCAGAATCTCAAGGATGGAATACAGTACAAATCAAATCGTGCTAAAAGAGAAATTCGGGGATATGGTGAATTATCTCAGGAGTTAGCCATTCGAGGAGAGCTTAGAGATTTTGAGCCTGATAAAATACAGTTGCTCGAAGAATTTGGCTATGCCTGTGCATCGTTGATCGACCAGCCGTTTGGGGCGGGGATGGAGTTTGATAAACAATTTGAAGAGGAGTTATTGGATCAAATCAGAACTATCAAAAAAGAGTTCAAACGCTGAATATGCGGTCGCATTCTTGTATATCAGTTCGGATATTATTTTATTTGGTAGTCTCCTCATCAAATAGTCCGAAGTTTTTAGCAACCAGTTGTTTCAAAACAGAAAAATATGAATAATAGAATTTAAATGGGGACAAGCATATTATTCCTCAGGGAGGTATCGGCGTCGCTGACGCATTTTAGCGATACTTGAACGCTGATCGTAGTGCAGGTCAATTACGTCAGAGCTTACATCCATTCTTGAACTGACCACAGGCTCGGGCGTATCCTTTTGAAGGTGGTAAGTGATCGCCCCGC
>LFFM01001149.1_pt1 | contig 18804 bp, 18 predicted proteins | sample 643131 | NCBI WGS metagenome assembly LFFM01 (sample SAMN03777445, study PRJNA286221) | soda lake metagenome | biome: soda lake; feature: Kulunda steppe; material: water; isolation source: sample Tc-Br brine of Tanatar trona crystallizer | place: Russia: Kulunda steppe | collected 2011-07
CCGCATCGCGGCGGCCCGCCTCCTCCCTCGCGCGGTCGCTCGCGGGCCGCCGGCCCGCTCGCGGCGCGCGCCGACCGGGGAACATCTTTGGCGTGTCGCTTCCGGTTTATACGGGCCACATCCGACCGTTCACGCATATTTATAAGCAGAACGTGGGGGATCGACTGTACGATCTGCTCCCGATATCGGGCGGTCGGTCGGGCGGTCGATCGGGCAGTCGGTCGACGGCGGATCGATCGGACGATCGTGGTGGACGACGGACGTCGAGGCGCGTCCGACGGGTCCACGTCCGGGTCGACGAACACGATTAAACCCGGCCGTCCCCTTGACTCGCGTATGCGCTGTCACTACTGCGACCGGGAGGCGGCCTACGAGGCGGAGTCCGGCGGCGTCACCGTCGGACTCTGCGAGGAGCACTTCCGCGAGCGGATCGAGGAGCTGGCGGAGTCGGAAGGGCTCGCGGCGCTCCAGGAGCGGATCGACGTCGACACCGCCGAGTAAAAGACGTGGGGGACCCAAACGCCGGCATGCACCACCCCATCGACCGCCCGCGTCGGCTCCGGACGGACGGGCTCCGGCCGCTGGTGAGCGAACACGACCTGACGGCGTCGGACCTCATTGCCCCCGTCTTCGTCGACGCCACGACCGACGAGCGCGTCCCCATTCCGTCGATGCCCGGCCACGAGCGCGTCCCGGTCGACGAGGCGGTCGACCGCGTCGAGGCGATCCGCGACACGGGCGTCGAAGCGGTGATCCTGTTCGGCATTCCCGAGTCGAAGGACCCCGTCGGGAGCCGGGCGTACGCCGACGACGGGATCGTCCAGCGGGCGATCCGCCGTATCACGGCCGAGACGGACGCCTACGTCGTCGGTGACGTCTGTCTGTGTGAGTACACCGACCACGGGCACTGCGGCGTCCTCGAGGAGACCGCGGAGACGGACCCGACGCTGACGGTCAAAAACGACGAGACGCTGGCGCTGCTCGCCCGTACGGCCGTCTCGCAGGCCGACGCGGGCGCCGACATGGTCGCGCCGTCGGCGATGGCCGACGGACAGGTGGCCGCGATCCGGACCGCCCTCGACGACGCGGGCCACGAGGACGTCGCCCTGATGAGCTATGCGGCGAAGTACGAGTCCGCCTTTTATGGGCCGTTCCGCGACGCCGCCGACGGCGCGCCCGCCTTCGGTGACCGCCGCCACTACCAGATGGACCCCGCGAACGGGCGGGAGGCGGTCCGGGAGGCCCGGCTCGACGCCGAGGAGGGCGCCGACGTGTTGCTGGTGAAACCCGGGCTGCCGTACCTCGACGTCGTGCGCGACCTCGACGAGACGTTCGACCGACCGATCGCCGCGTACAACGTCTCGGGCGAGTACGCGATGCTGCACGCCGCCGCCGAGAAGGGGTGGCTCGACCTGGAGGCGGTCGCGTTCGAGTCGCTGCTGTCGATGAAGCGCGCGGGCGCCGACCTGATCCTCACCTACTTCGCCGAGGATCTGGCGGACCGGCTCTGAGGGAGCCCCGCCGGTCGCGGAGCCGCCGCCGACCACCTCACCGCCGCGTGGCGAACGCGCCGACGAGGGAGGCGTACGCGGCCGCCCCGACGAGCGCGAGCCAGTGGCCGGCGGCGAACCCGCCGATGCCGGGCGTGACGGAGCCGAGTACGTCGGCCGCGAGGGAGGGATCCCGACGGCGACAAGCGGGAACTGGATCGCGGGACCGGCGGGATACGCGACGTCAGTCTCGGAGTACGCCGGGACGAACGCGTACGCCTTCCCGAGGACGACGTGGAGGACGAAGCCGAGAAGCCCGAGCGTCACGACGGCGGGACGGGACACGGCGAGACCGGTCGTGACCTGCCACAGGAGGGGCCACCCGATGCCGGCGAGGCCGTATCGTCGAGACCTTCGGGAGCGGGCGTCGGACATGATCGGAGGCTACGCCACGGACGGACGTTCGTGGGCGGAAGTTACGTTTCCTCGACCGACTCCGGGGCGAGCGGTCGTCGCGGGAGGTCGTCGACGAACTCCCGGACGATCGTCCGCTCGACGCGCTGGAGCGTCTCGCTGCACGTCGACTTCGCAATGTCGACCGCCTCGGCGAGTTCCGTTAGCGTGCAGCGTCGCGGCACGTCGTAGTAGCCCAGCTCGACGGCCGCAAAGAGGGGTTCGCGCTGGCGGTCGGTGAGCGATCCGCCGGGATTGATCCGCTGTTAAACGTGTTCCACGTCGAACTCCAGCCCCAGCTCGCGGAGCTGCTCGCCGAACGCCGCGACCCGTTCGTGCTCACCGGTGACGTCGATCCGTGCGGTCCCCGCGGCGATCTCGACCGGCATCTCGATCGGCACACCGGAGCGCTGGGAAGCGAGCAACAGCAGGGGTCCGGCCGCCTCGATCTGCACGGTCGCAACGTCGTCATCAACTCGCTTGACACCATACGCTCCCGAAATCGCTCGGATCGGATTCGGTACCGTCGTTCGAAACCGGTGTGCGAACGGCTCCGTGGCACGCTCTCCGGTGGTGACGGACGTGACGTCGCCGGCTCGGAGCGGCCGGCGATCCGGCGCGGCTACTCGAGGACGTGTTCGGTGTCGTACGACCCGAGGATCCGGACCCAGCCCTTCTCGGCGATCCCCTCGATCTCCTCGACGGCCGCCTGCAGGTGGTCCTCGTAGAGCCCGGCGTCGACGTCGAAGTGGAACATGTAGTCGCCGAGCCGCTCGCCGCTCGGACGCGACTCGATCCGCGAGAGGTTGAGGTTGCGGTCGGCGAACGCCTCCAGAAGCTCCAGCAGCAGGCCGGGGTAGTTGTCGTTCGGGTAGACGATGAGCGTGGTCTTTCCGCCCGCGTCCGAGCGCGCACTCGTCGGCGCGACGACGAGGAACCGGGTCGCGTTCGAGGTCCGGTCCTGGATCCCCTCCGCGAGGATCCGCAGGTCGTTGCCGGCGTTGTCCGGATGGCCGATGCCGGCGATCCGGGCGTCTTCGCGTGCGCGCTCGACGCCGCGGGCGGTCGAGGCGACTGCCTCCAGACCGACGTCAGGGTAGTGGGTCTCCAGCCAGTCGCGACACTGCGCGAGCGCCTGCGAGTGGCTGGCGACCAGCTCGAACGCCTCGCCCTGCGCGAGCAGGGCGTGGCGGATCGGGGTGACGATCTCCCGGGTCACCGCGACGTCGTGGTCCGCGAGCGCGTCGAGACTCTCCGTGACGGACCCCTCGATGCTGTTCTCGATAGGGACCACGCCGCGCTCGAACTCGCCGTCCTCCACGGCGTCGACGATGGCGGTGACCGACTCCCGGAACGACACCTCGGCAGCGACGGCCCGCGCCGCACGATGCGAGTACGTGCCGGCGGGACCGAGCGTGACGGCGTTCATCGGTTCGCTTTATAAGACCCGGGGGCAAAAGCGTGGCGGGCCGCCGCGACCCGCAACACCGCAGCGGCAGCAACCCTCAAAAGGGCGCCGAGCGAGGTCGATGTGTGAAGCGCATCCAGCTCGACAACACCGTTTTCGAGGGCGAGAACAACGTCTACCTCCTCGGGGAGACGGCGACGCTGCTCGTCGACACGGGCGTCGCGCTGCCGGCGACACGCGAGGAGCTGGCGTCGGGGCTCGCCGACCACGGAGTCGAGTTCGCCGACGTCGACGCGGTCGTACTCACCCACTGGCACCCGGACCACGCGGGGCTGGCCGGGGAGATACAGGCGGCTGGCGGCGCGGACGTCCTCGTCCACGAGGCGGACGCCCCGCTGGTCGACGGACGCGAACCGCGGTTCGCCGACGACCCGGAGCGCCAGCGGGAGACGTTCGACCGCTGGGGTATGCCCGAAGCGGCCCGCGACCGGCTCCGCGCGTTCTTCGGGGAGATGACCGGACTGAGTGGCCGTGATCCCGCGGTGACGACGATCGCCGACGGCGACCGGATCGCGGTCGGCGACGTCGCTCTTGAGGCCATCCACCTCCCGGGGCACACCGCCGGGCTCACCGCGTTCGCGTTCGACCCCCGCGAGCTACCCGGCCACGAGCCCGTCGCCGGCCCGGACGCGACCGATCCCGAGGAGGCGTTCACCGGCGACGCGGTGTTGCCCCGCTATACGCCGAACGTCGGCGGCGCCGACGTCCGGATCATCGATCCGCTTGCCGACTACGCCGCCAGCCTCGCACGGATCGTCGACCGCGACGTCGACGCGGCCCACCCCGGCCATCGGGAGCGGATCGACGACCCGAGCCGCCGGGCCGCGACGATACTCGACCACCACCGCCACCGGACCCGGCGGGTCGTCGACGCGCTCGACCGCCTCGGCCCGCTCACGGCGTGGGAGGCGTCCGCGGAGCTGTTCGGCGAGCTGGAGGGGATCCACGTCCTCCACGGGCCCGGAGAGGCGTCCGCCCACCTCGAACATCTCGCGGCGGCCGACGTCGTCGAACCCGACGGCGTCGCCTACCGCCTCGTCGAGCCCGACCCCGACGTGGTCGCGTTGTTCCCGACCACCCGACTCGACGACGTCGTCGACGGGAGCGACGGCTGACCCCGGAGGCGCCGATCGACTCCCCCGTCTCGAGTCGACGACTCGTCTCGCCTCGCCACCGTCTCACCCCGATTCGTCTCACCCCGCCGCCATGTACTCAGGCTCGCCGGCGGCCGGTCTCGACCCGGCAACGGGCCGGATCGCCGCGGGTCTCGGTCGTGACGAAGCTTTTTGCCTCGCTCGACGTATGACACCATGGATCATAAAGAACTCATCAACGAGCCCGGCGACGTGGTCGACGAGATGCCCGACGGGATGGTAGCGGCACACCACGACTACGTGCGGCGGCTCGACGGGCTGGAGGTGCTCGTCCGCGCGGACGCGCCGGTCGACGGCAAGGTCGGCGTCGTCTCCGGGGGTGGGAGCGGACACGAACCGACCCACGCCGGCTATCTCGGTGCGGGGATGCTCGACGGCGCGGCGGCCGGCGAGATGTTCACCTCGCCGACCGCGGATCAGCTCGGGGAGATGATACGGGTCTGTGACGGCGGGTCGGGCGTGCTCTGTGTCGTCAAAAACTACGAGGGCGACGTGATGAACTTCGACACCGGCGCGGAGATGGCCGCGATGGAGGGCGTCGAGGTCGAACAGGTCGTCGTCGACGACGACGTCGCCATCGAGGACTCCCTGTACACGAGCGGCCGGCGCGGCGTCTGTGGCACCATCTTCGTTCACAAGGCTGCCGGCGCGAAGGCGGCCGCGGGCGCGGATCTCGACGACGTGAAGCGGGTCGCCGAGACGGCCGTCGACAACGTCGGCACGATGGGCACCGCGCTCACCTCGTGTGTGACCCCCGAGAAGGGCGAGCCCGGCACCGAGCGCGTCGACCACATGCCCGCCGACGAGATCGCCGATCACCTGACCGAGGCGGTCCTCGCGGATCTCGGCACCGAGGCGGGGACGGAGGTCGCGACGATCGTCAACGGGATGGGCGGGACGCCCCGCTCCGAGCTGTACGTGGTCAACCGTCGGCTCCAGGAGGTGCTGGACGATCGCGGGATCGAGACGTGGGACGCGTGGGTCGGCGACTACATGACGTCGCTTGACATGATGGGCTGTTCGATTACCGTACTGGAGCTCGACGAGGAGCTGAAGGAGCTGCTCGCCGCGCCCGCCGACACCCCGGCGCTGACGGTCGCCTGACCGGCGGGCCGGCGCAACGCGACCCGATCGTCGACGCTACCGTTCCGGGTGCGTCGGGGCATCGAACCCGCCGCGTACCAGCGGCTTCGCGACGTGTCGACGGGCGCTGGGCGGTACCTCGTACCATCCCGGCTCGAGGTCCCGACCGATCGGCCGCTCGACGCGTCCCGGTGCGGTCGTGTCACACTCCCGGCAGCGGTAGCCCTGATTCCGGCCGGCCGATGACATCGTCCGCTCGCAGTCGGGACAGGTCGGCGTCGTTGGCTCCGTGCGGACGAGCGAACGCACCGCGAACTTCTCGAGTTTGAGCGTGGATCGGCCGTCAGCGGCCGTGTCGGCCGCGGTCGCGTCCACTGACCCCCGACGCAGCTCGTGCTCCCCGCAGACGGTCACGCGGTCGCCGGGGCGAAGCGCACGAACCCGGTCGCGAAACCGACCGGTCGGTGCGAAGGCGACGCAGCGGAGCCGGTCGGCGGCGGACGCGGAACGGTCGGCGGACGCGGGACCGTCGCCGTCGACGGGCGGTGCGACGTCGACGTGGACGTGTCCGCCCCGCTTCGTCTCGGGATCGCTCGCGACGACGCCCGCGACGCGGTAGCCCGCACCGTCACGGAGCGCGCCGATCCGGCCGGCGTCGAGGTGGGCGTCGGTGCCCTGATTCGTCCGGAACGTCGCCGCCCGCTCCACCGGCTCGCCCTCGATCGCCTTGGCGACTCGCCGGCAGGCGTCAGGGTCGTCGCCGCGGATCCCATGGAGGATCGGGCCGGGAGCGTTCGGCACGCAGACGACCGCGCCCGTCCCGTGGTCGACGGTGTCCCAGACGATCGGATAGCCGTCGTCCGCGGCGGCGAACACGGAGTCGGCGTCGATCTCGCGCGGGGTCCCACAGCGGTCGAACTCGCGGTAGGAGATCCGTTCGTACGTCCAGTCGTCGAACGCCAGCGGCGCCCCGACCGCCGCGAGCGCCCCGATGCGACCGCGGCCGACGGCGGCGTCCCGCTCGGGATCCGACCCGAGATCCCGCCCGTCGCCCGCGAGCGGAGCCGCGTGCCGAAAGCCGTGTTCGTCGGCGAGTGCGACCGCCTCCGCGATCGAGAGCCGCTCGTGAACTGCCCGGCCGGCAAACGCGCCGATTGCATCGGGGATCGGCGAGGCCGTGGGGGTGAACGGGTCGGTGCCGACGTCGACGTCGGCGACGACGATGCCGGGGGCGGTCCGCGAATCGCCCGCGACCGCGAGGTCGACGACCACGTCGCGGGCGGTCTCGAAGGCCGCGTCCGCATCGACGGCCGCGACGTGGAGTGCGACCGCCGCGTTCCCGCGCGTCTTGTGTTTCACCGCCGGATTCAGTCTGACGAGGAGCCGCCGTCGAACGTCGCCGCCGGCCGATGCGAGTCGCTCGGCGAGCAGCGTCGCCACGTAGGTCGTACACATCCCGTCAGTCCGGGAGTCGGTATCGTCGACGGCAACGATCGGCACGGCCGCCACTTTCGTCGTCGCGACCATGCCACTTTCGCCATCGCGATCAAGCCACTTTCGCCGTCGTGGTGTTTCCGTTCGGGGCACCGTCGTCGAACTGAGCGCCACGATCCGATCAGTACGGGCTCCAGTCGTCGATCGGCGCCCGAATCGGACCGACAGGCACATGAGTGACGCCCGGGACCAACGGATAGATGCTGGGGTTGGAGCACGGGTTCCGGATCGTCGACGTGCACACGTCCCTCGATCCCGACGAGGCGTCCGTCGCCGCCCACGGCCGTGACATCACTCCGGAGCGACTGGAGCGGGAGATGCACCAGGCCGGCGTCGTCCGCGCCGTCGCCAGTCCCGGCCGTCGGGCGTCGGGACGAAGCTACCTCCGCGCGAACAACGCGGTCGCACGGCTCTCCGTCGACCGTCCCTTCGTTGCGTTCGCCAGACTGAACGGTCCCCGCGACCCGCGGGATCATCCTATTGCGACGCTCCGGAACCTCCGTGCCGAGCGGGAGGACCACCACACGCGGCCCGACGACGTCGAGCAGTACTCCTACGACGACCGGTTTCACGGGTTTACGATGGTGCCGCCGTACGACGGACTGCCGAACGACGACGTCCTCGAGCGTTTGGAGACGGCGGACCTTCCCGTGCTCGTCCACGCGGGCGAGCGATTCCCACCCGCGGCCGTCGAACGGGAGCTGCTCGGCTACGACTTCCCGATCGTGCTCGCGAGCTTCGGCGGCTATCCCCTCGACGTGGAGCTGATGAACCGAACCCTCGACCTGCTCGACGGGCACGACCGGCTGTACGTCGACATGAGCGCGGTCCGGTACCGCGAGGTGCTCGAACGCGGCGTGCTCGAACACCCGGACCGCGTCCTGTTCGGCTCCGGGGCGCCGGACGTTCACCCGAACGTCGGCGTGATGGAGGTGCTCACCCTCGACGTCTCCGAGGACCTGATGCGCCGCGTGTTCACGAAGAACCCATCGCGGCTCGTGCCCGGTCTCGCGGAGGGCGCGGACGCGTGATCCCCGGCCGCGACGGCCGACGGTCCGGCCACGCGGCTACGGGAATTCGGCGTCCCGTTCGACCGCTGCCCGATGTGCGCCCGCGGCGACCGACGCGATCCGGACGGGCTCCGGCCGGCGGAATCCGTCACGAGTGAGGTCCCGAACGACCGTCGCCGCCCGCGTCTCGCCGATCCCGACCGATCGAACGAAGGTGGGTCGCGCGCTCTCGTCGGCTGCCTGTGCGCTTTCGTCGGCGGCGTGCTCGTTCCCGGCGGCGGATCGATCTGTGTCGACCCGTCGCCGGGGCGGGAGCGACTGGTACGTCGCGAGCCGTCGATCGAGCGCGTCGCCGTCGAACGCATCGCGCAACGCGGGCTCCAGTCCGGGGCTCGCCTCGTAGCTCACGGCACAGACCGGTCGGTCGACCGCGGCCGATAGTCGCGGGAGGTCGATCAGGTTGAACCAGGCGGGCGCGACGCCCGAACACAGCACGCGGCGAACGTCCTCGCGACCGAGCCGATCGAACAGTCCCGCCAGCGCGTCCGTCGCGTCCGTCCCGCCGACGGTACACGTCGCGTACGCGAGACCATCGAGCGTGCCGTCGGTCCTGACGACGGCACCGGCGGCGTAGCTCGTGGTCTCGGCGTCCGAAAAGGCGATGCCCAGCGTTCGGCTCCCCGGCCGCACCCGACTACGTCTCCTCGGATTTGATCTCCTGGAGACGATCGAGCAGCTCGTCGTTCGACGCGCCCGGCTCGTACTCGACGGAGCCGTGGTGTGTCTCTTGGGCCGCGCGGACCCCATCGTCGTCGTCGAAGTCCGCATCCAGGTCCTGGTTCTCCTGTTCGGTTTCGTCGTAGCTCCCGAAGCCCATATTCATGCGCATCTTATAGATCGTGACGGATAAAACCCGGGGAGGAAGCGAGTGGTCCGCCGCTGTCGGCCCGAAGCGGGGCCGAGACGGGCGTTCACTCGATCCGTTCCGGGGACGGCGAGGGATATCTCCCATCCGGTCGGTCCCGGCTCCGATCGTGGCTCCACCTTTTTTACCGGCCGCGGTCTGGAACGGATATGGAACCGGTCAACGTCACGGCGGAGGCCACGGAGTTCACCTGCAACGCGTATCTCGTCGCTGGCGACGCGACCACGCTCGTCGACGCGGGATCGATGCCGGGCGTGGCGGACGTCGTCGCGGAGCACGTCGAGGCGCTCGACCGCGTCGTCCTCACCCATCAGCACGGCGACCACGTCGCGGAGCTGGAGTCGGTGGTTGACGCGTTCGACCCCCGGGTGTTCGCGTACGGCGACCATCCCCATCGCGACGTCGCGCTCGACGACGGCGACGAGATACTCGTCGGTAACGAGCCGTGTGAGGTGGTGTATTCGCCCGGACACGCCGCCGACCACGTCGCGCTGCTCGGCGACACCCGGCTGTACAGCGGCGACGTCGTCGTGTACAACGACGGCGCGTTCGACGACGGCTCGTTCGGTCGAACCGACATGGCCGGCCAGTCGCGCGAGCGACTGATCGAGAGCCTCCACACGATCCTCGACCGACTCCCGGAGACCACGGCGGCGATGTACCCCGGCCACGGCGACGTGTATCTGGCCGACGACGGCGACGACTCCGTCCGTGACGTCATCGAGCGGGCGGCCGAGCGCGCGGAGCGACGCGAACCGAAGTATCCCGACGAGTAGGCGAACCGAAGTATCCCGACGAGCAGGGCTCGCCGCAAGCGATCACCCGTCGGTCACGGTGAGCCGGAGCGTGACCGGTGCGCCGTCGGCCAACGCAGCGACTAAGTCGCGATCGAGATCCGCCGCGGCCACGTCGGCATCGACGAGTATCGTGCGCTCGTCGTCGGTGTAGCTGCTGGTGCGCCCGACCAGCGAGCGGTCGTCGAGCAGCGTCAGATCCGGATCGCCGCGGCCGGTGACCGTCGCCTCGTGGGTCGTCGTCGGCCCATCGACGCGGATCGTCGCCGTGATCGTCGCCGTCGGGTCCCGACACGCCTCCCTGAACGCGGACCCGAAGTCGCGGGGGGCGCGGTCGGCGCCGATGCCGAGAATGCAGTCGCCGGCGGGCGTGAGCCAGTCGTCGGTCGTGAACTCGAACGTGCTCGCGTGTTCGGCGGTGACGTGTTCGTGCCCGCGAGCCCGGATCGTCTCGACGAGCACGTCGCCGCCGTCGACGGTCGGGCTCGTGTTCCGCTCTCCGGTCATGCGATCCGCTCAACCGCGGGAGCGCAAAGCGCTGGCGGTATCGGACCGACGCGACCGCCGTGTGCGTCGGGCGCGACCGTCGGAGGCTGCGGAAACGACGCGTCGTCCAGCACTGCTACAGGAACGACGCGTCGTCGGCCAGTACTCGCTCGACGATCCGGTCGATCTCGCCCTCGATCGCGGCCAGTTCGGGGATCGTCGTCGCGTTGTACGCACGCTTGCTGCGGTCGGTATGCTCGGGCACGATCCGGTGGGCGCGGCGCGACAGCTCGACGAGCCGCCTCGTCTCCGGAGTCGAGCGCCACTCCGGCAGCCGGAGCCGGGAGACGACCGCCTTTGAGAGCCCCGACTTCCCGCCGGCGGTGAGCTCCCGCATCGACCGGCGATACGGCGCGGCGTTCAGGAGCGCACACAACAGATGTGCCTCCCGCTCGTCGTCGGTGGCGACGAACATGAAGTGGTCGCCGGGAACGACGGGTTTCGTCCCCAGATCCGGGTCGTCGACCGTCGAGACGACCGCGAACTCCGGTTTGAACCCGAGCCGACACCAGACCACCTTGTAGTCGGCCCACGTGTACGCCCCGAGCCCGAACACGTTATAAAACGATCCGCCCTCCAGCCACGACGACGACCGGTTCTCGAGCGCCTCGCGGCGCTCCGTCAGGTAGTCGTACGTTCGCGGACAGCGCTGCTGTAGGGCGGTTTCGTTGTCCGCACCGGTCTTCGCCATCGGAACGAGCCGCAGCTCGTGGCCGAACAGCCCGTAGCTCACGACGTGTCTCGACTTGAGATACGGGTACACGTGATCGGGCTCCAGCTCCGCGAGCGTCGACCGGTCGATCGAGAAGACGTCCTCCGCGTCGTCCTTCACGCCGTGCCGGATCTCGTGGGCACAGTCGCCGATCGCGGCCCGCTCAGCGTCCCGTCGGACCCACGCGGACCCCGGCGCGTCCGGATCGAGCCGCACCAGCGCGGTCGACTCCGAGCGCAACGACGACCGGATCGCGGCCGCGCTCGTGAAATCGCCACCGGTCGGGAGGTCGTCGCCGTCGTCCCGCGGGTCGTCGTCCCGCGAATCGTCCTCGTCGCTTGCGGCCCACGAGGTGGTCTCGACGGGAAACGAGGGGTCGGCGTCCGCACGGACGGTGTACACCGCGGCGTCGGCCGCGACCTGGTCCCCGAACGGACGGAGATCGGTGAAGTCGTGGACGTGGACGGGGTCGAGCCGTCGGTCGCCGACGGACAGACGGCGGAACGTCGCCCCCGCCGGCCCCTTCGTGAGCCCCCGTTTCAACACGAAGCTGGCGATCCCACCCGTCCGAAGATACCGGTGGATGCAAGTCCAGACGAACGGGACCGCGACGTCGTCGTTGGCGTGACCGAGCCGCGACTCGATCCCGTCGTGCGGGAGGAGACCGAGTCGGTCGACGTACGTCTCCCGCCAGCGTCGTTTCGTCGCGTCCGGCAGCCGGTCCCACGTGATCCACGGCGGATTGCCGACGAGCCGCGTTGCGGTCGGGTCGTACGGCTCGCCCCGAAAGCGGATCGCGTCCTCGCGCGTCAGCCCGAGCGCGTCCGTCAGAAACACCGGCACGGCGACGCGCTCCGCGTCGGCGTGTTCGAGGACCGGCCCCAGCGCGAGCAGGTAGGTCAGCTTTGCCCCCCGGACCGCGACCGGGTTGAGGTCGATCCCCGCCACTCCGTCCGTGAGAGCGGACACGACGGCGTCAGTGTCCCGTTCGCCGTCGACCGTCGCCCGCAGTCGGTCGAGACACGCCTCGAGGAACACCCCCGAGCCGCAGCCGGGATCGAGGACGGAGACGGCGTCCGGATCCTCGATTCCGGCCGCCTCGACCGCGAGGTCGGCGACGCCCCGCGGCGTGTAGTACTCGCCGAACGCCAGCCGACGCTCCCGCGGGACGATCGACTCGTAGAGCGACCGGAGGTCGTCGGCCCCCGCCGCCCGGAGCGTTTCCGGATCGACCGCGCGCTCGAACCGCCTCGTGGCTCGCTCGACGTCGACGATCCGCGGGTGGAGCGTGCGGAACGCGACCGGCAGCGCGTCGGTGTTGTCGCGTGCGTCGGGGTTCGCGAGGGTGACGTCGAACGTTCGCTCGGCGACCGCGAGAAGCCGGTCGACGACGTGATCGAAGTACAGCGCGTCGAGAAACGCCGTCGTCGCCGGATCGATGGCGGATCCGTCGTCCGGATTCGCGTCGACGCGTCCGGCGAAGGGATCGCCGTGGCTCGCGGTCACGAGCGACAGCCACCCGTCCCGGGCCCGCCGGAGCTCCGCGTCGACCGCGATCGCCCGTGACGCGCGGGAGACGTACCGGTCGTACGGCCGGCTCTCGCGACCCCACCGGTCGAACCGACCGCGCTTGGTCTCGTTCCGGCCGGAATGCCCGCTCACGCCAGCGCGTCAAGGCGGAACTCGAACGCCGCCACGGGCACCTCCAGATCGTGTTCGACGAGCACCGCCGGATGCACCTCGCCGATCACGCCGACGCGCTCGCCGTCGATCACGACCGCCGCGGTCCGTCCGTCGAGGAAGGAGGGGTGTTCCGTGCGGGGCGTCTCCAGATCGACGCCGAAGTCCGCACAGAGCGCCTGTAGCCGACTCTTCGCCGCCTCGTAGGAGGCGTCGCGACGGGCGAGCGCCGCGGCGACGTGGCGCCGCTCCGCGACGTTCGTGTTCTCGGTCGGGTCGCGCTCGGCGACGAAGCCGATCTCCGCGATGTCCTGCGGGTACGCGTTGTGGGTGTTGCGCTCGAGCAGCATCGTCAACGAGGGCAGCGCCCACGTCCGCAGCTGGGTGTAGTCCTCGCTGTACGGCTCCGTGATCTCGACCGGCTCGCCGCCGCCGAACACGGCGTCCGCGGGCGGGTCAACGGCGTCGTCCGTCGTCACGTCGACGGCGTCGCCGACCGTCCCGTCGGCCGCGTCGCCGGCGGCAAGCGCTGCGACCCGGCCGCCGGAGCCGGGTTCGATCCCCATCCGGTCGTAGTTCTCCTCGCCGGAGATCATATGAAAGTTCAACAGGTCCTCGAAGCCCAGCCCGATGAGACTCGTCCGAACCGCGTCCTCCAGCCGCGAGCGCTCGTGTCGTCCGCCGACGGTCCCCACGTCCGGATACCGCGGTTCGAGGTTCGCGAACCCGTAGGCACGACCGACGTCGTCGACCAGGTCCAGCGGATGGAGCACGTCGACCCGATACGGCGGTATCTCCACGTTGTACACCGTCTCCTCGTCGAGCGAGTACGTCGCGTCGAGCCCGGAACGCTCGAAGCAGTCCACGACCGTCTCGCGGTCGAGGTCGACCCCGAGCAACGTCTCGATCCGGTCGTGGCTCACCGACTTCTCGTCGATGGACAGGTCCGGACGACGGAGTTCGGCGCCGTACGCCGCGGGCGCGACGGCGTCGTCGGCGTACGTCACGTCCACCGCCTCGATCGTCGCGCCGCGGGCGGACAGCGCGTAACAGATGATCGTACACATCTTGTCGATCGTCCACTGGTCGGTGCCGGTGAGTTCGACGAGCAGCTCCCGGGATCCGGTCGTCACCTCCGTCCGCTTTCCATTTATCACCGGCGGGAACGAGAACAGTCCGAGCTCGTCGTAGATCGCCGGATAGCGGTCGTATTCGTTCACAAGGTCGGCGTACGTCCGGCCGGTGTCGTGTTCCGTCAGGACGTCCGCGGGCGTCAGTTCGTCGTTCGAGTCGAGCGGGACGAACGTGTCGCCGTCGGGCTCGATCCCGCGGTACGTGATCGAGCGGTCGCCGCCGTCGCCGAGCGCCTGCCCCTTCAGCATCGTCAGGTCGTGGATGCCGATCGCTCCTTTCGCGCGACCGCGTCCCATCGTCGCGTGGAGCTTCTCCTGCAGCTGGATCAGCGACTCGAGCCCACGCTCGTCCAGATCGACACCGCGAACCACCGCCCCGGTGACGTACGGTCGCTCGTCCGGCACGGACGCCGCGACCTCGAACGTCCACTCCGGATCGTTCGTCTCCGGGACGTACACGCCGCGGGCGTCGCCGTAGTGGTAGCGCAGCGACCGGGCGATACCCTCGACCGACAGCCGGTCGAGTCGATCGGGCGCGAACTCGAACTGGAGCTCGCCGTCGTCCGTCTCGCCTTCGAACTCCAGTCCGAGGCCGAACAGGTCGTCCGTCAGCTGGGCGTCGTCCATCTCCTCGCGGCCGATCAGCTCGCGCAGCTCGTCGGCGTCGACGTCGACGACGGGCATCAGTGCGTCACCTCCGCGTTCCGCAGGAACTCGATGTCGGCGAGGGTTCCGTGGAGGTCGCGGATGTCCTCCGCGCCCGTGGTCAGCATGGCGAGCCGTTCCAAGGCGAGCCCCCACGCCATCACGTCGCAGTCGACGCCGAGCGGCGCCGTCACCTCCTCGCGGAAGATCCCGGAGTTGCCGATCTCGATCTCCTCGCCCGTCTCGGGGTGCTCGCCGAACAGCTCGAAGGAGGGTTCGGTGTACGGGTTGTAGTGCGGCTTGAATCGGATCCCCTCGATGCCGAACTGGTGATAGAACTCCTCGAAGGTGCCCATCAGGTCGCGCACCGACAGGTCCTCGGCCATCACCCACCCCTCGATCTGGAAGAACTCGAGCAGGTGCGTCGGGTCGAGCGTGTCGTTGCGATACACCTTCTCGACGGAGAAATAGCGCTGTGGCGGCTCCAGTTCCGCGCCGGCGACGCCCGAGAGATACCGCATCGATAACGACGTGGTGTGGCCACGGAGGGCGACCTCGCGGGCGAACGCCTCGGACCACGGCGAATGGTACCCGTCGCCGTCCGCTCCCCAGCCGTCGCGGTGGGCGGACTCGACCCGGTCGATCAGCTCGGGCGGGATGTCCGCCATGGGGTCGACGTCGAGCGCGAACCGGTCCCAGTGGGTCCGTGCCGGATGGTCCTGTGGCATGAACAGGCAGTCGTTGATCCAGAAGTCGCTGTCGGCGTGGGGGCCCTCCATCTCCTGAAAGCCCATGCCGACGAGCACGTCCTTCACGCGGTCGGCAGTCGCCCGGAGCACGTGTTTCCGGCCGCCCTCCATCGCGGGGGCGTCCGCCTCGACGTTGTACGCCGCGAACTCGACGTCGCGCCACTCGCCGCTCGCGAGGAGTTCGGGCGTCAGCTCGCCGACCGTCTCGGCGGCCTCGACGCCCGCCATCAGCGCGTCGACGCCCGCATCCGTCAGCGTCACCGACCGGGTGGTTCGCTCGACGAGATCGACGAGCCCGCGAGCCGCGAGCCGGTCGAGCGTTTCCGCATCCGCGGGGATACCGTCGGGGGCCACCCCGGCGCCGTCGGGGTCCATCCCGTCGCCGTCGGTCGCCTCGTCAGCCCCGTCGGCGGTCGCCTCGTCAGCCCCGTCGGCGGCGGCGGCAAGCGCTGCGAGCGCGGCCGCCTCGGGATCCGCATCGACGTCGGCGTCGGGATCGATCGACAGCGAGCCCGACTCGATGGTGCCGTACCCCTTCCGCGGGAGGTTCGACAGCGCGATGTCGACCGCCGACCCCGACAGTCCGGACGCGTCGATGGCCTCACCCATCGGCACTTGGTCGTCGCCGTCGCTCGCGTCGGCGGCCGCCCGGTAGAGCCGGATCTCGGGAAGGCCGTCGTCGACGTACCGACGCCCCTCCGCGGTGAGTTCGGCGTCCTCCGCGGTCGTCTCCGACACCGCGAGCAGCCCCTCGTCGCGCAGGTCGAAGGCCGCCCCGGTAACCGTCTCGGGTTTGAGCCCGGTGTCGTCCGCGATCGCCGCGATCGTCCGTTCCTCCGTCGCGCTCGCGGCTTCGAGCACCGCGAGTTGTCGTTCGGGGAGTCGCATTCGAGTTGTCACAATACGCGTGGGCCCGGTTGGTAACGGTTCCGGCACGCGCCGAGCGCACTGCGGTCCCGAATCGACCGGAGCCTCGATCGAGCCGAAGTCGGACGTGACCATCCGACGAGGGCGACCGTTTATCGCTTCCCGAGCGCCGTCTCGAAGACGCGCTGTGCCCGCTCGTATCCCTCGTTCCGGTCGACGATGGGGTCCGGATACTCCGGGGCAAGTGACGTCCGTCGCTCGCTCGACAGCGTCGGCCAGTCGATGATGTCGTCGGTCGGGACGTCGCGGAGTTCGGTGACGTACTCGCGAACGAACGTCGCCTCGGGGTCGTACTTCGACGCCTGACTCATCGGATCGAACGTCCGCACGTCGACGGAGTCGGTGCCGGTCAAGGCAGTCCACTGCCACCCGCCGTGGTTGGAGGCTTGACATCCGCCCCGCGCTGAAGCGCGAGGCTTTCTCCTCGATTCTCCGTAATCGTAGTCGATCAGCTGTTTGGTGAAGTATCGAGCACCCTTGCGCCAGTCGATGAGCAGGTGTGTCGTCAGGAAGCTCGCGACCACCTGTCGCGGCCGGTTGTGGACGTATCCCTCCAGTTTAGCTGCCGCATTCCGGCGTCGACGAGCGGATACCCCGTCTCGCCGCGCGTCCAGGCCTCGAACCCGGCGTCGTCGTCCCGCCAGGCGATCTCGTTGGGGAACGACCTGTAGTTCGCGACGGTGAGATCCGGGTTGTAGTACAGGAGGTGATACATCTGTTCACCCCACGACAGCTCGTACCGGTACTTGTCGACCACGAACGCGGGAACCACCGGTCCGTCCTCACGCGCCGCGGCAGCAAGCCCCGCGTTGTCCCGGGTTCGCGGGTCCCGGCGGTGCCAGAACACAATCACGGCGGTTGTAGGGGATACACGGCGGAGAATCCTTCGGCGCGAACCGGACGACGAACGGCGGACGGCGGCGGTTCGGAGACGGTTACAGTCCGGTGGTTTCCGAATTATTAAACAAATTCGGAGGAGAAATTAACATTTAAATCCGATGCCGAGCCAACCCGGGGGTGACCCGAGTGACCAGACGTGAGCGACGGACCAATCCTGCGGATCGGCGACGGAGCGAGCGAGCCCGACGGGTCGGTGCCGGCTCCGGTACCGCCCGACGACCCCGAAGCGTGGTACGCGCCGCGGACGCGCGCCCAGTACACCCCGGCACCGGGCGTGGTCGCGACCGTCCGTGAGTACGACGACGGGCGGTTCGCGTACGACGTCCGCGAGCCACCCCTGTCGGCGGCCGACGAGCGCGCCCTCGAAACGGTGCGGAGCCACTTCTCGACCGGTCGGCACAGGCGACCGCTGACCCGAGCCGGCGTCGTCGAGCGAGCCGAGGACGGGTTCGAGCCGAAGTACGAGCGCGCGCTCGACCGACTGCTCGACGTGAGCGCCGCGTCGAGACGCCGAATCGACCATCACGCGCTGAGCGAGCTCCGACTCCTCGATGACCTCACGCCGGTCGCGCTCGACGACCGGATCGAGGTCGCCGACGTCGGCGACGACGAACAACTCATCGTCCACACCGAGTCGTTCGCGCCCCTCGAGACCGGGATCGATACCAACGCGCCGTACGTTGAGCGCGTCGCCGGCGAGCGCCTCGCCGGACACGCCGTGGCGTTCGCCGGGTTCGAGGTCGACGTCGTCGTCTATCGTGAACGACTGCTCGGATCCGACCAGTTCACGACGAAGTACGCCGTCCGGGAGCCCGACCTGCTGCCGGGCGACGAGGCACTGATCCGCGAGTGCAAGGAGCGGATCTGGGAGACGACCGTCGACGACGTCGTTGAGGATCGGGAGGCGTTCGTCGCCGAACGAGCCCGCGATTTCCTCTCCCGCCGACTCACCGCCCGCAACACCCGGGCGTGGCTCGATGCCACTCGGGTTCGGGCTCGATCGCTGCTGGCGGAGTACGATCTGGCGGTGCCGCCGGTCGACTCCAAGTACGCACGCGACAGGCTCGACGACCTGGTGTACTACGTGCTCCGTGACCTGGTCGGCGAGGGGATCCTCACGGTTCCGATCCGCGACCCGCACCTCGAGGACGTCGAGGCGAACCGCGTCGGCGAACGCGTAAAGGTCATCCCGCGGCCGTCGATCCGCGACGCCGCGGAGCGGGCCGACGGCGCGGTGAGCGGCGACGACGCGGTCGGCGGCCCGAGAAACGTCGACGATCGAGTCCCGACGAACCTCGCGTTCGAGGACGAAACGTCGTTCATCAACGTCGTCACACAGCTGGCGGCACACGACGGCACGGAGCTAAACGCCTCGACGCCGTCCGCAAAGGTGAACCTCGATATCGACGGCGTTCCCGAGACGATCCGGTGTGCGGTCGCGCTTCCGGCGATCTCCGAGGACGGACCGCACGTCTCGATCCGGAAGCAGGCGCCCGAGGCGATGACCCCGGTCGACCTGGTCGAGCGGAACGCGCTGTCGACCGAACTCGTGACGCTACTCTGGCTCCTGTATGAGCACCACGGAGTCGTGCTGTTTTCCGGTCCGACCGGAGTGGGAAAGACGACCTTGATGAACGCCCA
>LFFM01001150.1_pt1 | contig 18802 bp, 21 predicted proteins | sample 643131 | NCBI WGS metagenome assembly LFFM01 (sample SAMN03777445, study PRJNA286221) | soda lake metagenome | biome: soda lake; feature: Kulunda steppe; material: water; isolation source: sample Tc-Br brine of Tanatar trona crystallizer | place: Russia: Kulunda steppe | collected 2011-07
AAGCCATGGCAACGAGTACCCGACGGGGAAGCTTCGGCTTTTTCGACCGGTTGAAGACCGGCTGGACGCTCACGAAGGACAGTGTCGGCGTCATCAGAGATCACCCGAAACTGTTGGTGTTCCCGCTGTTGGCCGGTCTCTCGAGTATTGTCTTTCTCGTGCTCTTCTTTCTCCCGCTGGTGCTCGCGAACGTCGTCGGTGGCGGCCTCGAGTACGTCGTCCTCTTCGGTCTGTACTTCGTGACGACGTTTTTCAGCACCTACTTTTCGGCCGCGCTCGTCTACGCCGCCAACGAGGCCTTCCACGGCCGCGAACCGGGGATCGCCGACAGCATGCGGGCGATCAACGGCAGTCTCGGGCCGATCGTCGTCTGGTCTCTGATCTCTGCGACGGTGAGCATCCTCTTTCGAGTCCTCGAGAACTCCGATAACCCCCTCGCATCGATACTGCGGGCGCTTTTCGCGCTGGGGTGGTCGATCATGACGTTCTTCATCGTTCCCGTCCTCGTCTTCGAGGACGTCTCGGCGACGTCGATGTTCGAACGCAGCGGTTCGACGTTCAAAGAGACGTGGGGAGAGACGCTCGGTGCCGGGTTCGGCATCACCGCGATCGTCATCGGGATCGGGATCGCGCTCGTGGTGGCCGCACTCGCCGTCTCCGTCCCGGTGGCCGCGGTGTTCCCCGGCCCCGGGATCGTTCTGGCCGTCGTTCTCGTCGCGCTCGCGCTCGTGTTCACGTATCTGATCAGCCAGACCGTCTGGGGGATCGCCAAGACGGCTCTGTACGTTTACGCCGAGGAGGGAATCGCTCCCGGCCAGTTCGATAACTTCGATTTCGAGACGCTCGGCGGCCGAACCGAACGCAAGGCCACGCCGGGCCATGGCGACCGCGGGACGCCGAACACGCCGCTGAACGATTGATCCGCGGCGCGGAACGGATATGGTGAGGGATCGGATTCCGCACGTATTTTTATTGTGATCCGACGAGTCCGCACGAGCAATGCCACACCGAAACACGGCGGTACCTGAATCCGGAGGGCGCCGATGGTGAGCCAGTTCTCCGTCGACGGCAAAACGGCCATAATCACGGGATCGAGCCAGGGAATAGGTGCCGTGACCGCCAAGCAGTTCGCCGCGGACGGCGCGAACGTCGTCGTGACGTCCCGTTCGCCGGACCGGATCGAATCGGTCGCCGCTGAGATCAACGACAGCGATCGTCCCGGGGATGCCATCGCCATCGAATGTGACGTTCGAGATCGAACGGCCGTCGAGGCACTCGTCGAGGCCACCGTCGAGGAGTTCGGCCAGCTCGATTCGATGGTCAACAACGCCGGCGCGTCTTTCATGGCCGATTTCGACGACATCTCGGAGAACGGCTGGGAGACGATCGTCGATATCAATCTCCACGGAACGTTTCGCTGCTCGCAGGTCGCGGGCCAGCGGATGCAGATACAGGGCGGCGGCGGGACGATAATCAATCTCGCCTCCATCGCCGGGACGATGGGATCACAGTACATGAGCCACTACGGCGCCGCGAAAGCCGCCGTGATCAATCTGACCACGTCGCTTTCGGTCGCCTACGCCGAGCACGGGATCCGGGTCAACTGCGTCGCGCCGGGGCTCGTCGGAACGCCCGGCGTCGCCTCCCAGATGGGTCTCGACCCGGCCGACGTCGACCGGAGCGACGTCGCCAAGGAGATGGGTCTTCCGGCGGAGATCGCCGACGTCATCCAGTTCCTCGCGAGCGACGCTTCCTCGTACGTCGTCGGTGAGACGATAACCGCACAGGGGCTCCCGCCGCTCGAGGACGCCAACCTATGACCGTGAGCACGACAGACCGCGACGTGTTTTTACCCGTGGCCGCACAGCCGAGCGTCGGAGCGCTCGTCGACCAGGCGCAACTCGGCGAAGAGCTCGGCTACGACACCGCCTGGCTCCCCGAGACCTGGGGGCGAGACGCCGTTTCGACGCTCGCCTGTATCGCCCAGCGGACCGAAACTATCGGAATCGGAACTTCGATCGTGCCCGTCTACTCCCGATCCCCGGCGCTCATCGGACAGAGCGCAGCCACGCTTCAGGAAATATCGGAAGGTCGATTCCGTCTCGGACTCGGCCCGTCGGGACCGATCGTCGTCGAGAACTGGCACGGCGTCGATTTCGGAAACCCGTTGCGGCGTACCCGCGAGACGGTCGAAGTCGTGAAACAGGTTCTCTCGGGTGAGACGGTCGACTACGACGGCGAGTACTTCGAACTGGAGGGGTTCAGACTCCGGTTCGAGCCGCCGGAGCCGGTTCCAGCCGTCGATACGGCGGGAATGGGACCGAAAGCCGTCGAACTCGCGGGGCGGTTCGCCGACGGATGGCACGCCATTCTGTTCACCCGCGACGGCCTCCGCGATCGGATCGGCGATTTCGATCGCGGCTCCGAAATCGGTGGGCGGAACCGGTCCGAACAGCGCGTTTCGCTGTCGTTGACGTGCTGTGCCCTCGAGGACGAAACGACGGCCAAAGAGCTCGTCAAACAGCACGTCGCCTTTTATATCGGCGGAATGGGATCGTTCTATCGGGACAACCTCGCAAGACAGGGCCACGAGGAGGTCGCACACGAGATATACGATCGCTGGCAGGCGGGGAAAACTGACGCTGCCATGGCTGCCCTCTCCGACGAGCTGCTCGAGGAACTCGCGGTCTGGGGCACGCCGCGGACGGCCCGCGAACGGCTGGAGCGCTTTACCGATATCGATGGACTGGCCGCGGTTTCGGTTTCCTTCCCTCGGGCGGCACGGGGAGAGCAGATCGAGTCGACGCTACGGGCACTCGCTCCGGAGTAACGTCGCCGGCTGGTGACCGACCGAACGATCGCTTCGATAACGGGTGCCGTCCCCCGATTATTTATATACCAGAACGGAGCCACCGTCCGTATGCGTTGAACGACTGTCGACGGGCCGCCGAGGCGGGAGAAGGACGATCGTCCATCGTATCGGGGCGAGAGACACGACGTTCGTCCACCGTGACCCACGGCTCGTCGGATGCGTTCGGGTCACCTGTTCGCTACACCTATCGGGGATCGATCCCGAGGATAGCGTCGCTCGTGTCGATCCGGAGCCTATCGGGGAAGCTCCGACACCGCGGCTTCGATCGCTTCGTGTGGAACCCGATCGATCCACCCCTCCGCTTTCCAGACATGTCGAGCGATACCGTCGCTATCGAGCACGACGACTGCACGACGGGCAGTTTTCGTGCCGGCCATCCCGTCCCGTTCGATTAAAATCCCGTACGCCTCGGCCACGTCGCCGTTGGGGTCTGAAAAGACCGAAAACGGGCTATCGAGCTGTCGAATGAACTCGTTGACGGAGTAGGGTCCGTCCCGAACGACGCCGTACACCGGGACCGAATCGAACTCGTCCCACCCGTACGTTTCGTATCGAATCCACCAGTTCCACGCGATGGCCGAAAACAGAAAGCCATCGAAAACGAGCACGGCTCCCCTGTCGCCGAGCGCCTTCGAAAGCCGACACGCGCGGAAGGTCTCGCCGTCGCACAGTAACGCTTCGAACTCCGAGGCCGGTTCGTCGACGGACAGTGTCATATCCAAGCGTCTCACGGCGCTCAATTAAAGACGGGGTCCGAGTCGGGTGGAACTGATACTGTCCCCTTCGAGGGACGACCAGTTCAGCGCTGTCGAACCGCCCGTCCGGCCTCGGTCGTTCCGTGGCGTACGAATGAAAGATAAAACGGGCGGCCACAGCCCTCTGCGTCAGGATCACGGGTCGATCCGTCAGCCCCACAGACGAACCGAACCCCATCGGCGTCCCTAGACTCGTACGCCCCGTCGACGGATACGTACGTCCACCCGTCCATCGGATGCGGAGTCACCGACTTATCGGCGAGATATCCCTCACGTTCCAGCTCGACGACCGTCTCACAGTGCGGACAGTAATACGTCACGGGGTAGCCCATACGCCATCTACGGGCGGCACGCGCTTGGACGTACCGCCCGAGGCAGCCCGCTCGTGGGGAATCGGCTTTTTGTCTCTCGAAACGTAGGGACCTGTATGTCGATCACCCTATATCGGCTCGAGGGCTGCCCGTATTGTGAACACGTCGTCGACAAGCTCGAAGCGCTCGAGATTTCGTTCGACAGCGTCTGGGTCGAGGGGCTTCACTCGAAGCGAGATCGAGTAAAGGATATAACCGGTCAACGACAGGTTCCGGTTCTCGTCGACGAAAACTACGGGGTCTCGATGAGTGAATCGGAACGGATCATCGAATATTTGAAAAGGACCTACGGGGACGCCGCCGAGCCGGAACCGGATACCCCCGAGAACTGATCGGTGATCCCGGCCGGTCAGTCCTCGAGGCCGTGTGGATCGAGGCCGGGATCCTCGACCGGCGGTGCGCCGAGAGCCAAGACGACACCCTGGTCGTCCCCGACGCACCGGTGTCCGTGTCCGATCTCCGGACCGGCGGCCCAGAACGTCCCTGGTCCGGCCTCGACGTACTCCTCTTCGCCGGAACGGCCGAGTTTCAACGAGAACTCGCCCTCGAGAACGAAAAACAGCTCCTCCTGTTCGCTGTGGGCGTGATACTGGATCTCCTCGCCGGGATCGAAATACCAGACCGTCGCCCGCATCTCGTCGAGCCCGAGTTGCTTCCCGACCGGTTTGATGTCAAGATCGGGCGGCACTTCCTCGATCTCCGAGAGATCGGTCAGCGGCATGTCACCGAGGTCGACCACTTCGTATTCCATAGCGGACGAACCGAGAGGGCGCGACAATAAAAACGTATGGCCGATCCGACGATCGACGGATCACCCTTCGAGAACGGCTTCGGTGAGTGCCGGGAGCACGTCCGTGACGTCGGCGCGGAAATCGTAGTCGGCACGGTCGGAGATTTCAGTACGGTCGAGGTTGACGATCACGAGCGTCCCGCCACGATCGAGCGCGTGCCGCGGCAGCGAGGCCGCCGGTTCGACGGCCAACGAGGATCCGATCGCGAGGAAGACGTCGGCGTCCCGTGAGGCGGTCTGAGCTTCGAGGAGATCGGCCTTCGGCAGGCTTTCGCCGAAGAGCACCACGTCGGGTTTGAGGATCCCGCCACAGTACTCGCACGTCGGCGGTGTCTCACCGTTTTCGACACGTTCGACGATCGGTTCGATATCGAGACGGCGATCGCAACCCGTACAGACGACCCGCTGTCCGTTCCCGTGGACTTCGATCGGATCCTCGCTGCCGGCGGCCTGATGGAGACCGTCGATGTTCTGGGTGATGAGCGTATCGAGGTATCCGTCGGACTCGAGTCGGGCAAGCGCCTCGTGAGCGGCGTTCGGTTCGATGGCCTTCCCGAAGAGCTCCTCGATCAGTTCGACGCGCTCGTTCCAGAACCCCTCCGGATCGCGCCGAAACCGCGAGATGTGGAAGTCGTTCGGGTCGTACCTCGTCCAGATCCCGTCGTCGGAACGGAAATCGGGGATTCCGGAGGCCGTCGAGACACCGGCGCCGGTCATCGCCACGACCGAGTCGGCTTCACGGATCGCCTCGACGGCAGACGGGAGCTTTCGGCGGTCCATATCGACATCTGGGTGCGGCGAGCACAAAACGACTGCGACGCGGTGGTTGCATACGGAATGAACCGTTTTTTGCGCGTCAAAAAGAGCCCGAATGACGGGGGTGTGGAGTAAAGTGGGTGCCGAAGGGGTTATTTCAGCCGTTCCTGTAGGAAAGACGGGTGGGCGGCTTCGACGCCCTCGATAGAGAGGATCTCCTCGCGGATCGCTTCCCCGACCTTGTCGCCGTCGGCGGCCCGAACCTCAGCCATAAGCATGTGATCGCCGCTCGAGGTATAAAGGGAGTCGATGACCTCGAGCCCTTTCAGTTCCCGTGTGACCTCGACGTAGCGTTCGCTCGCGACGTCGATCCCGACCATCGCGATGGACATCCCGGAAAGTTTCTTCGGGTCGACATCCGCCGAATAGCCGACGATAACACCCTCCGATTCGAGCTTTTCGATATATTTCCGGACCGTCGGTTTCGAAACGTTCGCCTGTTCAGCGATCTCAGTATAAGAGGCTTGGGCGTCGTCCTCGAGAACGGCGAGTATCCGATCCTCCGTATCCGCGCTCATACTAACTTCTTTACGCCAATGAAAAAATATCTTCCGAAGACGAAAAACCACTCACGGATGGCAAAAGCGACGCTCACACCCGCATCGGGGTATTTACGATGGCTGCTGTTTTTCCCCGTGTGGTTAACGAAGTTCGAACCCGATCGCTCGTCGAAACTGGAGGGCCGTGTGAACTCTGGAGAAGGGTTTTAGGACCGCGGCGACACCGATCGGAAGTACGCGATGATAAACACGGAACACCGCGAGGACGGACTGTTGCGGATCGAAATCGATCGACCACGAAAGCTGAACGCACTCAGCGAGGGGCTGAAAGACGAGGTCGTTCGGGTTCTCGAGCGGACCGACGACAGCGAGGTTCGGGCCGTTCTCTTAGAGGGCGCGGGCGATCGAGCCTTCTCGGCCGGCGCCGATATCGACGGTTTTTCCGGACGAAAACCCCACGAAACCGAACCCTCGCGTCTCAACCGGCTCGTCGACGAGTACCCTCGCCCGACGCTCGCGAAGATCGACGGCTTCTGTCTCGGCGGCGGATTCGAGCTCGCCTTGGCGTGTGATCTCCGGATCGCGACGACGGACTCGGAGTTCGGCTTTCCCGAGATCGACATCGGACTGCTTCCCGGCGGCGGTGGAACACAGCGCGCGATCCGGATGCTCCCGGAAGCGAGAGCCAAGGAGCTCGTCTTCCGCGGGACCCGTCTCGACGCCCAGACGGCAGCCGAATGGGGTCTCATCAACCGAGCGGTGCCCGAAAGCGAACTCGGGTCGACCGTCGAATCGTTCCTGTCCGATCTTCTCGAGGGACCGCCGATCGCCCTAAAAAAAGCCAAACGGGTGATGAACGAGGGCCGCGACGTCGGTCTCTCGGCCGGCCTCGAGATGGAAGCTCAGGCGTTCGGACTGGCGCTGTCGAGCGAGGACGCGACGGAAGGCACAACCGCTTTCATGGAGGACCGAGAGCCGAAGTTCGAGGGAAACTGATGAGCGAGAACGATGAGATCTCCGACGACGACATCGATCGCCTCGAGGACGAACTCGAAGCGCACGGGCTCTTCGAGTGGCTGGACTTCGGCTTTCTCGAGATCGAACCGGGGCGCGTCGTCTTCGAGGTCCCGTTCGACGAGAAGTTCGCGAACCTCGTCTCGGGGGCGGTTCACGGCGGCGTAACGGCGACGGCGATGGACACCGCATCTGCGTTCGCGCTGCGGTCGACGTTCGAGGATCCGGTCGCGGCGCAGGTGACGACGACCGATCTCGACGTCCGGTACGTTCGTCCGGCGAGAGACGACCTCCGCGTCGAAGCGACGGTCGTCCGGGCCGGATCGAGTATGGGATACACCGAATGTGAGGCCACGACCGTCCACGAGGGCGCACGGAAAACGGTCGCGAGCGGCGGCACGAGCTACAGACTCTTCAGAGCATGACCGACAAAAACAGCGATTCCGAACCCGGAAACGAGAACCGAAACGACGGCGTCTTCCACCGCATCGAGGAGGGCGATTCCTACGTCACGCAGGGGCGAACGATCACCGACGCCGACGTGATGAACTTCGCCGGAGTCTCCGGCGATTTCAATCACATCCACACCGACGAAGAGCGGATGGCCGACTCGACGTTCGGCGCCCGGATCGTCCACGGGTTGTTCGTGTTGAGCGCGGCGACGGGGCTCGTCTGGCAACGCCGGACGGTCGCGGAACGCGAGGCGGTCGTCGCGTTCTACGGGATCGACGACCTCCGGTTCCGAGCGCCGGTCTATATCGGCGACACGATCCGGGTCTCGATGGAAGTCATCGAGACCGAACCGAGAGCCGACGGCCCCGGAAACGGGACCGTCAGATACGCAATGGGCGTCGAAAACCAAGACGAGGAGACCGTACTGTCCTGTGAGATGATCTCGCTTCTGGAGTGAGCGACGCTATTTCGTTTCGCCCCAGTCGCGACGCTCCGTCGGCCGCTCCGAGAGCGACAGCACGTCCAGCGGCTCCTCGGTCGTTTCGAGCGCCTCGAGCGTGGCCCGCGAACTCGGAACCGTCGAGAAGTAGGTGATCCCCTCCTCGACGGCGACCTCGAGGATATCACGGTCACGCGAGAAGATCACGTCGATGTTCCCGTCCCGGATCTCGCCGACGAGATCCTCGAAGTCCGCTTTGGCGTGCACCTCGAAGTGGCGCGCCGCACCGTCCCACACGTCCGAGATGTCCTCGTCCTTCTGTGACATCGCCCCGAGCGTGTCGAGATCGACGACCGCCGTTCCTTCCGTCGGGATCGCCTTTCCGGTCGCGGACTGGGCTTTCAGGTACGCTTTCCCGAACGAGCGGGCCGTTCCCATGACTTCGCCGGTCGATTTCATCTCCGGACCGAGCCGCGGGTCCGAGCCGGGAAGCCGATCGAACGGGAGGACGACCTCCTTGACGGAGACGTGCTCGGGGATCTGCTCGTGGGTTTTGAGTTCCGCGAGCGACTGTCCCGACATGACCTTCGCGGCGAGCTTGGCGATCGGGACCCCGGTGGCCTTCGAAACGAACGGGACGGTCCGCGAGGACCGCGGGTTCGCCTCCAGGACGTACACCTCACCGTCACGGACGGCCAGTTGGACGTTCAGAAGTCCGACCGTGTCGAGCCCCTGGGCGATGTCGAAGGTGACCTCTCTGACGCGTTTGAGGACCTCCTGTGAGAGCGATCGTGGAGGGATCATACAGGCCGAGTCGCCGGAGTGAACCCCGGCCGCCTCGACGTGTTCCATGATACCGCCGATCAGGACGTCCTCGCCGTCCGCCACGGCGTCGACGTCGAGCTCGACCGCGTCGGCGAGGAAATCGTCGACGAGAATCGGCTTGTCGGGGGCGACTCGAACCGCCTCCTCGATGTACTCCTCGAGTTCCTCGTCCGAGTAGACGACGTCCATCGCCCGACCGCCCAACACGTAGGAGGGTCGAACGAGCACCGGATACCCGATCCCGTGGGCGAGCTCGAGCGCTTCGGCCTTGCTCGTCGCGGTCCCACCCTCCGGTTGACTGATCCCGAGTTCGTCCATCAGGGCGTTGAACCGATCGCGGTCCTCGGCGAGATCCATCGCCTCGACGGCGGTGCCGAGGATCTCACAGTCGAGATCCCTCCGTTCGAGCTCCGCTTCGAGCGGTTCGCCGACGTTGACCGAGGTCTGCCCGCCGAACTGGACCATCACGCCGTCTGAGTTCGTCTCCTCGACGATATCGGCGATCTCCTCGGCCGTGATCGGCTCGAAAAAGAGGCCGTCGGAGGTGTCGTAATCCGTCGAGACCGTCTCGGGGTTGTTGTTGACCACGTGAGCGTCGATATCGCTCTCACGGAGCGCCCGGACGGCGTGGACCGCACAGTAGTCGAACTCGACACCCTGTCCGATTCTGATCGGGCCGCCGCCGACCACGACGACGCTCTCGACGTCGCGATCGACCTGAACCTCGCTGGCCCCGCGTCCCGTCGGCGGTTCGCGTGCCGAGTAATAATACGGGGTCGACGCTCGGAACTCGCCGGCACAGGTATCGACCTGCTTGAACGTCCGGCGTGAGGTGGCGGCTTCGACGTCGTCGACGGCGACGCCGGCGCCGTCCGTCTCGACCGTCCGATCGTCGGCTTCGGTCGCTTCCGAGGGGATCCACGACGCGTCGGTGTCGTTGAACTCGCCGCCGGCCATGGCGGTTATCTCCTGGTTCGTGAACCCGGCGTCGGCCGCCGCTTCGAACTCGCCGTTCCTGGCGTCTTCGGCGGCGTCGGCGACCCGGCCGAACCGTTCGAGATACCACTCGTAGATCCCGGTGAGTTCGTGGATCTCCTCGAGGTTGTAGCCGCGGTAGAACGCCTCGAGGATCGCGTAGGGGCGATCCGGCGTGGGTCGCTCGAGGTACTCGGATTCGAGCTCCTCGTCGCCGACGTCGTTCCAATCGACCGCCGGGTCGTACTCCGAGGAACGGAGCGCCTTCAGAAGCGACTCCTCGAACGTCCGGCCGATCGACATCGCCTCGCCGGTCGATTTCATCGCCGGACCGAGTTCGAACTCGACGTCGGAGAACTTGTCCTTCGGCCACCGGGGGACCTTCGTGACGACGTAGTCGATCGCGGGCTCGAAGGCGGCGGTCGTCTCGCCGGTGATCTCGTTTTCGATCTCGTGGAGGCGCTTCCCGAGTGCGACCTTCGCCGTGACGCGTGCGATCGGGTAGCCGGTCGCCTTCGAGGCCAGCGCCGACGAACGGGAGACGCGCGGGTTGACCTCGACGACGCGGTACTCCCCGGACGGCGTCCCGTCGTCGCGCCAGGCGTGTTGGATGTTACAGCCGCCCTCGATACCCAGCTCGCGGATGACCTTCAGCGCCGAGTTCCGCATCTCCTGGTGGGCCTCGTCGGGGATGACCTGAGAGGGGGTGACGACGGTCGACTCGCCGGTGTGGATCCCCATCGGGTCGATGTTCTCCATGTTGCAGATGATGATACAGGAGTCGTCGGCGTCCCGCATGACCTCGTATTCGAGCTCGACCCACCCGGCGATCGATTCGGTGATCTGGACCTCGTGGTTCCGCGAGAGCTGAAACCCCTTGCGGGCGATCTCGCGGAGTTCGCCCATGTCGTCGACGACGCCGGAGCCGGAGCCGCCGAGCGTGTATGCGGTGCGGGCGATGACGGGAAGCCCTCCGACGGCCTCGACGGCCTCTTCGAGTTCGTCCATCGAGCCGATGGTCTCGGAGCGACAGACCGGCTCGCCGATATGTTTCATGCGCTCGCGGAACAGGTTCCGGTCCTCGGTCGCGTAGATCGTGTCCAGCGGCGTCCCCATGATCTCGACGTCGTGCGCTTCGAGAACGCCCTCTTCGGCGAGTTCGGCGGTGACGTTCAACCCCGTCTGGCCGCCGAGTCCAGCGATGACGCCGTCGGGCTGTTCTCTCCGGATCACCTCGGCGATGGCCTCGGTCGTGATCGGCTCGACGTAGACCTTGTCGGCCATCTCCGGGTCGGTCATGATCGTCGCGGGGTTGGAGTTGACGAGGACGACTCGGGCACCCTCCTCCCGGAGCGCTCGGCACGCCTGTGCGCCGGAGTAATCGAACTCGGCTGCCTGTCCGATCTGGATCGGCCCGCTGCCGATGAGCAGGATGGTGCGGTCCTCGTCTAACATTACTCGATTCGAGCCTGTACATCCTAATAAGCCCGGCGAAAGCACACGGCAGCCGGTGTCTGCGCTCGGACTCCGAGCGTTTCGGTGCCGGGACCCGTGCCGTTGGATGTGTCGGCAGATATTTGAGCGAGGATCCCCGAGTCTACTTTACAATGTTAGTCATGTCCGGCGGTGATCCCGTATGACGGACGCGGACGCCGAATATTTCGGCCGGATCGTCGACGAGGCCGCACTCCGGGAGTATCTAACAGACGAGCTGGGCCCGGCGGAGCGGTACGACGTCCGTCACCACCAGGAGGGTCATTCCAACGAGACGCTGTTCGTCACGTGGGGCGACCGCGAGCTCGTGTTCCGACGACCGCCGCCGGGAGATATCGCGGAAAACGCCCACGACGTGCTCCGGGAGTACCTCGTCATCCACTCGCTTCAGGACACGGACGTCCGTGTCCCGACGACCGTCCTCGCGAGCGAAGACCACTCGATCATCGGGAGCGACTTCTACGCGATGGAGCGCCAGGAGGGGGACGTGCTCCGTGACGAGGAGCCGGAACGGTTCGCGAACCCCTCGGCCAGGGAGAAGATCGGTCACGAGGCGATCGACCGACTCGCCGAGATCCACCAGGTCGACAACGAAGCGATCGGACTCCAGGAGGGCGATTTCGGCTATCCGCCCGGCTTCACCGAACGGCAGGTCAGACGGTGGTCCGAGCAGCTGTCGTGGGCCTTCGAGGTCACGACCGACGAGCGTGAGATCGAGGAGCTATACGAGGTCAAAGACTGGCTCTACGACAACCTCCCGGACGACGAGGAGGCCCCGAGCACGCTCGTTCACGGCGATTACAAGCTCGATAACCTCATGTTCGGCCCGGGAGAGGAGCCGGAGATCGTCGCGATCTTCGATTGGGAGATGTCGACGCTGGGCGACCCGTTCACCGATCTCGGCTGGATGCTCTTCTATTGGCGCCAAGAGAAAGATCCCGATCCCGCGATTCCGTGGCTCGATCAGCCCTTCATCACCAGCGAGGGGTATCCGAGCCGCCGCGAGCTCATCGAGCGCTACGAACGCAACACCGGCTTCGAGTACGATAACCCGCGGTTTTACTGGGTGCTCGCGACGTACAAACTCGCCGGGCTCGGCGAGATGTTCTTCCGTCGGTACCTCGAGGGCAACTCCGCCGATCCGATGTACCCGAAGATGGAGGCGGGCGTCCCCAAGCTCGCCGAGCAGGCGCTCGCAATCATCGACGGCGAAATGACGATTTAAGTGCTATTAACGGCCTACTGAGGTTCTATCGGTCGGCTTCGCTTCTGACAGTGCTACCGATCACGAGCGCGGCGCCGATAATGACGAGATTCTTCACGATGTACTGCCCCTCGACCGTGAGTCCGTAGGGAAAGGTGGTAAACACTACCTGTGGAAGGAGAACGAGCGGCAGAAACGTCCCAGGAAGCTGTAAAAAAAGAAGTAGGATACCGAATCGGATGAGCGGCCGATAGAGCAGGCTCAGCCCGATGAGTATCTCCCAGACGCCGAGGATCGGAACGAAAAGCGTCGGTGAAACCACGTATACGGTCGCCCCGACGAGGTCGGCGGCCGGTGAGATACCGAAGAGTTTGAGCGCACCGAACCAGACGAACACGACCGAGACCGCGGCTCGTAACACCGGGACGCCCCACCGATCCATCTCCGCTGTGACTCTCGCGTCGACCTCGTTGAACCTTCGCAGATACACTCGAAGTCGACGAAAGATTGGCTCCAGTTCCATTGGTACGTTCGTAGAGGCGGGTTCTATGGACAAAAACTACCCACCGTGCCGCCTCGAACGCTCTATGGAGGCCAGCCCTTTCCCCTAACAACGACTTATTTGGTGATCCATCCCGTCGACCCCGTATGGATCTGCGGGTCGCGCTCTGGTATCTCATCCTGTCCGTGAGCGTGGCCGCCTCTCTCGCCGTCCTCGTTTATCTGGCACAGCCTCGCGGCCGTTGGCAGCGGACGCTTCGGAGGCGTTTTTATATGGGCCTCCCGTGGGGGACACTCGTCGCCGTCGCCGCCGTCGCCGCGTTCTATCTGTTCGTTCAGGACGGGCTCTCGAACCCACACAACCCGGTCGAGCTCCCGTTTCGGGCCTACAGCTACTTCTATCCGCTCGGAATGCTCACGTCGGGGTTCGCACACTCTGGGCTGGGCCACGTCACGAGCAACCTGCTTGCGACGCTCCTTTTCGGCTCTTTGGCCGAGTACGCCTGGGGGCATTACCCACAGAACCGCGGCGACCGCGTGGTGCGGCTTTCGACTCCTCTCTCCCGGATCGCGGCCTGGATCGGTGCGATCGCCGTCGTCGGGATCTCCACGTCGGTGTTCGGTCTCGGTCCGGTCATCGGCTTTTCCGGTGTCCTCTTTGCCTTCGTCGGATTCGCGCTCGTTCGGTATCCGATCGCCACGATCGTCGCCGCCCTCTCGACGCGGGTCGTCACCCAGCTGTACAACGCCGTCCGGACGCCGGAGCTCCGACAGACCGCCTCCGAGACGTTCTCCCAGCCGTGGTGGTCCGGGATCGCGATCCAGGGCCACGCGCTCGGGTTGCTCATCGGCGCCGTCGTGGGGATCGCGCTGTTGTATCTCCGCGACGTCCGTCCGAAACCGGAACACGTCTGGCTCGCCGCCCTCGCCTTCGCGGTCGACCGGGGCCTGTGGGCGATCTATCTCCCGGAGGGATCGGGTACGTTCCGGCTCTTCCGCGCGCTGGGAATGGCCGCAGTCTTCGTGTTGGCCGCCCTCCTGGCGAGCGGCGCGACGGCCACCGTCAGAGATCTCGTTCCCAGTCCCAGCGTCGAACTCACGCAGCGCGAACTCGCCTACGGACTCGTGATCGCCTCGTTGCTCGCCATCGCGTTCGTCGCGGTTCCGCTGAACTTCTACACGGTCGAGGATCCCAAAGCCGGTGTCGAAGACGTCGAACACGTCGAAATCGAGGATTACACGGTCTTTTACGCCGAAGACATCGAAAACCAGTTCGTCCCGTTGATCGAACCCCCAGGTACGGAAAACCGAACCGGTGGCGGTGTCGAATCGAGCGGGCTCATCGTCGTCTCCGAGCGCCGGAACATCTGGTGGGAAGAGGTCTCCCAGCGCCGACTCGCCTCACAGCGGGCCGCGACCGTCCGGCTCGGCGGGCTCACGTGGAACGAGGACGTCCGGGTGAACCGGACTACTTGGAACGTCGCCGGCGGCAACTCGACGTATCACGTCCGGCTCGGGCGGGCCGCCGCCGCCGACCGACCCGTGACGTTCCGTGCGGATCCAGCGGACGCGGACGCGACGATCGACGGTCGGAACGTCTCGATCGAACCGGTCGAGGACCGATTCGAAATCAGCGTCTCCAGAGACAACGAAACGATCGGAACGACGCCGGTTCCGGCGGACAACGCGACGGCGACCGCCGGCGAACTCACCTTCGTCCGCGAGGATCGAAGCCTGTTCGTCGAACGCGACGAGACGAGAGTCCGGATCGCCCAGCGTTCGCGTTGAATCCTGGGTCGATACCGGCCTCTTCGAGCGCTATCGCCACTCGATTCTGAAGACCTCGGTGTCGATCGATCTGCTCTCGTCCGTGTGGTGGTCGAACTGTCTGGGGAGATCGAACTCGGCGGCGAAGGCGTCGGTAACGGCGCCGCCGTGGTCGGCGGCGAACGACTCGACGAACGATTCGCTGCCGGCGTTGTGAACCGAGTAGGAGACCGTCGATATCTCCGCGGCGGTCTCGAGGAACCCGCGGTCGGCGCCCTCGTTACCCGACTGTGCGCCGAAGGGGGGGTTCATAAGTACCGTCGTCGGCCCCGTGGGCGAAAACGGTGCGGCCGTGGCGTCGCCCCTGACCCACGCCACGTCGGTCATCGCGCCGACGCGACGTTCGTTCTCGCGGGCGGTCGAAAGCGGTGCGGGATCGATGTCGAGCCCGACGACCCGCTTCGGTCCGCGAAGCGCCGCTCCCAGCGCGAGCATCCCCGTCCCACAGCCCAAATCGAGCACGGTTCGGCCCTCGATATCGCCGCGGAGGTCAGCGACGTGAACGATATGCGCCGCGAGATCCGGCGGCGTGTGGTATTGCTCGAGCGGCGCGCGCGGATCCTCGAACCCCGCCACGACTGCGAGCTCCTGTGCCAATCGCCGTCGGGTCGCACCGGTCATCGTCCGGAATACTTCGCGAGCATACATATAAATTCATGTATTACCTGAAATAATCAGGGAGGACGGCCGACGGGCCGTAGGTTCTTTTTATCGGCCCGGTAACAGTCGAGCATGGAGTGTCCTCGCTGTGAGAGCCCTCTAGAGCGGTACACGCTCGGGGACCGCTCGGCAGTCACCTGCGGGAAGTGCGGGTACGCTTCGATCCCTGTCGATCACCACGGCGAACCACAGTCCGCCGAGACCTGGACGGAGGCGCTCTCGCGGGTACCGGACGCCGCCCGGATCGAGTCGGTGACCGTCGAGACGGCGAGCGACGATCCGACCCTCGAACTCGTTCTCCAGTCGCCGCCGGAGGCGGACAGCGAGGCTCCCGAACCGACGACGGTCCGCGTCGAGCATCCCGATCCGGCGCTGACCGCGGCGCTCGAGGCGGCCGAGGACGACGACGAGGAGTTCGTCTGTGGCGTCTGTGGCCGAATTTTCGAACAGCGCGAGCGGTTTTATAATCACCTCTCGGCTCACGCCGGCAACGACGGCGTCGAAACGTGAGTTCCCGCCGGCCGAGACCCACTCCGGTTTTTATTACGAACGGCGTCGAACATCGGACGAAACCACATGTACGACAACATACTGGTCCCGACTGACGGAAGTGACGGCGCACGGAGCGCGTTCGAACACGCTCTCGAACTCGGGGAGCTGTACGACTCGACGATCCATCTCCTCTATGTGGTCGAACCAATCCACACGGCGGACGTCGCGACCGAACAGGTCCTCGACGCGATGCGGGCGGAGGGTGAACGGTCCCTCGAGGAACTCGTCGAGGGGATCGACTCGGACGACGTCGACGCCGTCACCGAGATACGAGTCGGCACACCCCACAGAGAGATCCTCGAATACGCCGACGAGGAGGGGATGGACCTCATCGTGATGGGGACGCACGGACGCACCGGACTGAACCGTTATCTCCTGGGCAGCGTCACGGAGAAAGTCGTTCGGGCATCGGAGACGCCCGTCCTCACGGTCCGTCGCGACGAGGACGTCCCGGAGTGATCTCGGGGGCGTTCCGACGGTTTCCCCGAGGTCGAAGAGCTATCGCTTCGCTTCGGTTTCGGCCTTGCGCGCCAACATCACGGAACTCGAAGCCGACCGTCCGACACCCTCGGCGACCGATCCCACGAGTTTCCGTCTCAAGAACGGATCCCGCGTCGCCCCGAGCACGGTGAGATCGTGGTGTGCGGTCTCGTCCGTGATCGCTCCGGCGACGTGATCGCTTTGCAGCACCGACGATTCGACGTCGACGGCACTCCCTTCGAGCCGCGAGGCACGATCCGCCAGCAGCGTTTCCGCTTCCGCCTCCGCGGAATCCGATGCGTCGGAGTCGATGACGTACAGGAGCCGAACACTCGCGTTTCGCTCCGAAGCGATCCGTCCGGCCGTATCGACGGCCAACTCTGCGTGTGGGCCTTCCGAGACCGGAACGAGGATCGAGTCGATATCTCTCGAGACTCTCCTGATCCGCTTGACGATGACGTCACAGGGCGCCCCGCCGAGTATCCGGTCGAGGAAGCTCCCGAGCACGATGTCGCGCCGTCTGGGCCGCCCGCGCCAGCCGGCCAGCAACGTCTCAGCGTCGTGATCGTCGACCGCGCCGACGATCCCCGTCGCGACGTCGCGGGCGTACCGGATCCGCGAATCGACCGCCACGCCGGCGTCGCCGATCCGATCGACCGCGTCTTCGAGCAGCCGTTTCTCCGCTCCGTCGTCGTCGAGCAGGCTATCACCGTCCGAAAGCGGTAGCTGTGGTGGAACTTCGACGACGTGGAGGACGACGATCCGCATCGATCGCGCCCGCGCGATGTCGATAGCCGAATCGAGCAGGCGGTCGGCCGTCTCCGGGTTCGCGAGGGGGACGAGCAACGATCCGTCCGTTTCTGTGTCTGTCATATGTAGTTCGTCTCGAGAGCTACTGATTAACGCTTTGTCTCGGCGGACCGATACATCGACGCCCGGCGCCGATCAGTCCTCGGCCGCCGCTTCCGCGTCGGACGCTCCGGCCTCGGAGCTGTCGCCTTCCTCGGTTCGGGAAGCGACCAGCGCGCCGCGGGCGACGCTGTACAGCGGCTCGTTGGCCTTCCGGACGTCGCTGATCGAGAACGGGATGTCCGCCTTCTCGATCCGCTCTTCGAAGAGCCGTTCGAAGCCCGGCGGGCTCGACGTGCCGCCGGTGACGACGACGGGCACGTCGAGTCCCTCCTCGACGTCCTCCTCGTTGACCTCTCGGGCGATGTTCTCGATCACGTAATCGAGCAGGTTGTCGTAGTAGATCGACAGGGCCCCCTCGACGCCGCCGGCGTCGGTGGTGAAATCGAGCCGGAAGTCCTCCTCTTTGATCGAGGTGACCTTATCGACGTTCTCGCCGGTGGCCGTCGCGGTCTGTTCGTCGATCCAGTCGCCCCCGCGGGCGACGCTGAACGTCATGACGGGGACGGCGTAGTACGACAGACAGACGTTCGTCATCCCCGCGCCGAACGAGATACCGAGCCCCGTGAAGTTGTGATCGGCCAACTCGGAGTAAATGACGGCCATCCCCTCGTTGATCGGTTCGGGGTCGTAGCCGATGTCACCGAGGAACGACTCGAGCGTCTTCTGGTGGTACAGCGTCGATAGATCCGAATCGATCGGATCGGCCGGCGTCGAGAAGTACACCCGCTCGTTGTGGCGATCCGGTTCGCCGATGACCTGTTCCAGGATGAGCTTTATCATCGGGATGGCGGATTTCTCCTCCGAGGAGAGGATCCCGTGTTTCATCGGTCGGCGGGTCTCCTCGTTGAAGATGTTCGCGAAGTTCAACGCGTCGTCGCCGACGACGTAGACCTTGTCGTCTTTCCTGATGTGGAGGACGTCCGAGCGGCTGAGCATCCGCTCGGCCATGTCGCTGTACTCGATCTCGACGAACGAGTTCCGCTGTGATACGAAGACCGTCTCGCTGCCGTCTTGTTGGGCCGAGACGATGTTCATCGTCCCGACGTCAATGCCACGGGCCATATCGGAATCGCCGCTCGGGAGCTATTAAAACTACTCCCCGAACGCGGCTCGCTTTATCCGGGGAGCGAGCTATCTAATGCAGCGAGAGAATCCCGTCGTTCACGACGGGCGTGAATCGCGTCACTTTCACTCCGCTTATGCCGGATTTATCACCATTTGATTCGTACATAGTCACAGCAACTCGGGAAAAGTGGGTGTGGTTTGGCGTTCACCCGTTATCAAAAACGCGAGCCTGCCCGAGTCAGACGCGGACGCGAGTCCGAGTCAGGTGGATGGCACTGCCCGCACGGGCCAAGCGGA
>LFFM01001151.1_pt1 | contig 18794 bp, 21 predicted proteins | sample 643131 | NCBI WGS metagenome assembly LFFM01 (sample SAMN03777445, study PRJNA286221) | soda lake metagenome | biome: soda lake; feature: Kulunda steppe; material: water; isolation source: sample Tc-Br brine of Tanatar trona crystallizer | place: Russia: Kulunda steppe | collected 2011-07
CGGGGTCGGCCCGCCGCGACGCGGCCGCTCATGATGCGATCGCTCATGATGCGATCGCTCGTGACGCGACCGATCGCGACGACGACGAGGGGGATACCGACCGCCGCCATCCGCCGGTCGGGACGGTGAACCTCCTCGTCGGAACGACCCGCGACCTCGCGCCCGGGGCGCTCGCGAACCTCGTCGCCGTCGCGGCGGAGGCGAAGGCGGCGACGCTGCTCGCGACGACCGGCTTCCCGGGGACGACGAGCGATGCGATCGTCGTCGGGTCCAACCCCGACGGGGAATCGACCGAGTTCTCGGGGTCGGCGACCGCCGTCGGGGCGGCCGCTCGCGCGTGCGTTCGCGACGCCCTGGTCGCGTCGCTCGGCTCGCGATACGAGGACGGTGGGGTGCCGGGATCCGTCGCCGACGCGAAACACGGGGTCGTGACGGATCGGTGCGCGGACGTGTCAGCGATCGGTCGCTGACCCCCCGCCACCGATCGCGCCGGCGACCGCCGATCAGTCGAACCGACCGATCAATCGAACCAACCAGTCAGTCGAACCGACCGTCGATCAGGACGTACCCCCAACCCAACGTCAATCCCCAGATGCCGTGAGCGAGGAGACCGACCGCTGGGAGGTTCGGAAGCGGTGCCGGGAGCCCGGTGGCCCGGAGCCAGAGGGGCATGACCACCCCCGCGGCCACGAGCCAAAGCAGTCCGCCCCAAGCCACCCCGACGACGCTGGCCCGCAGCGGTCGATCGACCCGATCGAACGCAGGCGACCACGAGACGCCGCCGACGAAAAGCAGCGCGAACACGACGCTGTGAAAGAGGTGTGTGATCCAGCCCATCGCGACGCTCTCGACGCCGTACAGCGCGCCGATGACCGGCAGTACCCCGCTCGTGAGCCAGTAGACACCGCCCATGACGACCCCCGCGCCGATGCCCGCGGCAATCGTCCTGTGAAGGTCGGGATACGGAACGCCGACCGTAGCGGTCGCGGCGTCAGCGCTCGCTCGGGGAAGTCGCAACGTCACGCGAGTCCCGTCGCCGTTGCCGACCCGGATCCGGCCGTCGTATTCGCCGACGAGGAGGGCGACCGCCTGAAGGGCGAACCCGCTCGTCGGGTCGTCGTACTCGGGGAAGACGCCGCGTTCGAGGACGTCCCGCTGTCGTTCCGGAAGTGGGGTCCCGTCATCGACGATCGTCACCGTGACGGCGTGACGCGAGACGCTCGCTTCGATCCGGACGTGTTCTGCGCCACGAACGTCCAAAGCGTGTTCGATCAGCCGTTCGAACGCGATGGAGAGCCGGTCGTCGGCGTCGACGTCTACATCGGCCGCATCGGCGACCGCGACGGCATCGTCGATATCGACGACCGCCGTCCCGCCGGCGTCGTCGCGGGCGTCGAGCGCGGACCGGATCACGTCCGAGAGCCGGATCGAGTCCGCGACACGCTCCTCGGCGATCGTCCCGACCCCGTTAACGGTCGACTCGATCCGGGCGGCGCTGCGGCGGATCGCGTCGACCGACCGGTCGCGGTCGACGCCGTCGTTTCGCAGGAGTTCGGCGTGCCCGTCGACGATCGTCGCCGCGTTCAATACCTCGTGACGGAGGAGACGGTTGATGAACCGGGCCCTGTTCGAACTGCGAACGATCGTCCCTTGGTGAGCGCGCAGCGACGCTCGACGGTGCCCGTTGACGAGACCACCGACCGCGCCACCGAGGAGGACGTTGGCCACGAGGAGTCGCGTTCCGGCGGTCTCCCCGACCGTTCCGACCCCGGTCGCGGCGGCCGTGACCAGCAACACGGCGGTCATCGCTCCCGTCCCGAGCAGACACCCGCGGCTAACGTCGGCGACGTATCCCTGAGTGAACGCGCCGACCGCAAGCGCGACGCCGGCGACGGTGAGCGCGAGCCCGATGACCAGCGGCACGACGGTCGCAACGACGGCGATCGGCGAGCCCGAGAGCACGACCGTCTCTGCGACGAAAAAGCGGGTGATCGCGAACCCGATCCCCACGACGACGATGCCGCCATATCGTCCTAACAGGCGGGTCGTGTCGGATGTATCGTCGTGTTCGCCCCGGTCCATAGGGGGACCTGCTCCGCACCCGTTCATAAACGTACGGCACTGGGACGCGGCGACCGATACCGACGACCACGAGCTAGCGACGGGACCAGGACCGGTCGACCGAGCCGTCCGCGACCAGCTTGTCGACGTGTGCGACGACCGTCCCGCGCGCAAGCGCCTCGACGCCGGTCAGGTCCTTGTCGTAGGCGGCGTCGACGACGGCGTCAACGTCTCCCGCACCGCCCTCGATCGCCGCGAGCACCCGTCGCTCGCGGTCGAGTCGGTGCCTAACGAGTCGGTCGCAGGTCGCGCTCGGATCGTCGATCGGCGGGCCGTGGCCCGGATACAGTCGGGCCGCGTCGAGGTCCCGAACCCGCTCGAGGCTCGCGAGGTACGCCGAGAGGTCGCCGTCGGGGACCGCGACGGCGACGCTGCCGGTCGCGAACGCGAGGTCGCCGACGAGGACCGTCCGCGCCCCGGGATCGTCGCTTGCGGAACCCACGTCCCCCGTCCCGCCCCCCTCCGGCACGACGAACGCGACGTGATCGGGCGCGTGGCCCGGGGTGTCGAGCGCGATCACGTCGCGTCCCCCGATCGCGTCCCCGTCGCGGAACGTCGCGTCCGGGTCGCTCCCGGTCGCCGCGCGGAACCGGTCGACGTGGTCCGCGTGGGCGTGGACCGTCGCCCCCGTCCGCTCGGCGTAGGTCGCGACCGCTCCCACGTGGTCCGTGTGGGTGTGCGTGACCGCCACCGCGTCGACCGGGTTCCCCGCCGCCTCGACGGCGGCGATCGCGTCGTCGAGTGCCGAGGTTCGGGCGGCCGGGTCGACGAGGAGCGTCCCGGCGGCCGAGCGGACCAGATACGCGTTCGTCGACCCGCCGGGGACTCGCGCCTCGACGGGGACCCGAACGTGACTGATCCGGCCCGCGTCGGACCCGTCCGCCACCTCGGGATCCATCAGATCCCGCGGCCGAGGGCCGACCCCGTGACCCCCGTCCCGGGGCCGGCCGCGGTGCGATCGAACCCCTCGGCGTCGGCTCCGGGGATCGGCGCGTCGACGTCGCCCGCGACCGCGAACCGGGTGAGGTCGGCGACTCCCGCATCGACGTCGGCGACCGTCCCGTACGGCCGGCCGACGACGATGTCGCCCGCGGTCCCGCGGTTGATCCCGGGGATCGCGGTGAGCTCGTCCATCGACGCGGCGTTGACGTCGATCGGGTACGGGACGCCGGTGACCGACCGGTAGCCGTGGTCCGTGATCGCGACGTCGAGGGCGGTCCCGAGCTCGCGCTCGCCGGGGACGGCGACGAGGAGCGCGTACGTGCCCAGCTGTCGGCCGAACGTCTTGCCGTCTTGGTGGTACTCCAGGTGGACGTCCGGGAGGACCGTTCCCGGCGGGACGACCCGGTCGAGCATCGGGTTGTCGATCGTCTCGCGGACCTCGCGTTTGTACGCCTTGAACTGCCGTTTGTGGTCGTGAGCGATCTCCGCGCCCGTCTCCGCCATCTCCGTGCCGGCGAACGCCATCACCTGTCGGATGTTGATCCGGCGGAGCATCAGCCCCTCGTCGTAGACGGTCTGGAGGAACCGTTTGTTGTGCTCGAACGTCTCCTCACGCTCGCCGGTCAGCCCGTGCACGAGGTTGATCCCGGGCAGGAGCTTCGGGAGCCGCGGCGAGGCGTCCGGGCCCGTGGAGGGGCCGCGGCGGAGCCCGTCGTCGTCCGGGGGGTCGCCGGGACGCCAGCCGCCCTCCTCGTTGACGACGCGGACCGCCTCCAGACACTCCGCGGCGGAGACGAGCAGGTTGTTCTCCTCGCGAACGACCGGATCCGCGGACTCGAGGCCGAACGCGGCCGTGTCGCCGGGGGTGTTGTGCTCGGCGATGACGCGGATCGCCTCGCGGGACCGCTCGGGGTACTCCGTGATCGTCACGGGGTTCATGTTGTCGAGGTGAAGCGTCTCCAGGTCGGGGGCGACCGTGCGGATCCCGCCGTACAGCTCGCGGAGCGCGTCCGGGTTCGGGGCCTCGCCGTCCCCGCCGAACGCGAGGATGTCCGCCTGTCGGCCGAGCCGGAAGTGTGCGACCCCCCTGTCCGAGAGCGCGTCGACCTCGTCGACGACCGAGCGGGCCGCGCGGAACGCGGGGTTTCCGTACAGCGGCTCGGTGCAGAACGAACAGCGGTACGCACAGCCGCGGGAGGTCTCCATCTCGCAGATGAGGTAGTCGGGGTGGTTCGGGTGCTGTTCGACGACGAACGCGCCCGCCGCGGCCCAGCGGTCGACCTCCGCGTTGTCGCGCATGCGGTCGCCGAACCCCTCGAGCCCGTTCGCGACGAGGTCGTACGCGGCGGCCTCGACGTCGCCTTTCGCGACGAAGTCGTAGTCGAGGTCGTCGCGCTCCGTCTCCTGTGCGCCCGCGTTCTCCTCGCCGACGCCGAACCGCACGGGCCCGCCGAGCAGGGTGACGCCGTCGGCGGTCCAGCCGAGTTCGCGCACCTCGTCGGGCTCCGCGGGGGTCCCGCCGACGTACTTGCCGGGGACGGTCATCCCGCCGACGTAGACGAACAGGTCCGCGTCGGCGACGTCGGCGTGTTTGCTCCGATCCTCGCGCAGTTCGTCGATCGTGTGGTAGGTGATCGACGGCTCGGGAACGCCCGCGTCGACGAGCGCGCCGGCCGTGTACCGCGGGTACGTCGAGAGGTACGGCGGCACCCCGAAGTGCGCCGGCTCGTCGACGTACCCATCGACGATCGTAACCGAGAGGTCGGCCGGGTCAGTCATGCGCCGCCGTAGTCGGCCGAGACGGAAAACGCGTGCGGATGGTCGGTCCGGCCGGCCCGGTCGATCCGCCGGTTCAGTCCGGTCGACCGCACCCTTAAGGGACGCCGAGGAGACGTCTCGGGCATGCCCGCCCTCCAAGCGCCCTCGACGGGGACCGTCCTCGGACTGCTCTCGATCGGACTGCTCGCGGGGATGAGCGGCGTCCGGCTCGTCGGCACCCCCGACGCGCCGTGGATCGGCGTCGCGCTCGTCGCGCTCGTCACCGGCCTGCTCTGCGGTCCGGTCGCGTGGCTGGCGCGGGACCGCCTCCCCGCGGACCGCCGCGGCCTGCTCCTCGCCGGGTTCGCCGGCGCGGTACTGCTCGGCTTCCCTCTCGCGCTCGGTGCCGCGCTCGTGCTCGAGGTTCCGGTCCGTCTCGCGGGCGACGTCCTGATCCTCGGCACGTTCGTCGGTGGGGTCGGCGTCGTCCTCGCCGAGGCCACGGTCGTGCCGGCGAGGCTGCGGAGCGGCGGTTTTTAAGTCCTCCTCGCACCGCCGTCGTTCGCCGCCGCCCGCCGTCCGGACCGCCGCCACGTCGTTTAAGCCCTCCCCGACCCAACGGATCGGTATATGCCCGCGACGAAGGAGGTCAAATGCGAGAGCGCCGATTGCGAGCTCGACATGTTCGAGAACCACTACACGTACGACGTCCCCGACGACCACTCCGTCGCGGACCTGACGTGTCCGTACTGTGGCGGAACCCAGCTCTCCGAGATCGAGGTGTAGCCGGGTGACACGATTCGTCGACGCCGGCCGCTCGGCGTTCCGCAAGGCGCTGGAGCGCGTCGGTCGCGGGTGGAGCAAGATGCAGGAGAAGCGACCCCTCTCGTACGACTTACTGGAGAGCGAGGAGGCGTACCTCGTCGTCTTCGACGCGCCCGGCGTCCGCGGCGAGGACATCCAAGTGAAGTTCCTCGATCACACCGTCGAGGTGCGGATCGACCGCTTTCGGGACTTCTACGAGGGCTACGAGATGATGTTCCCCGGACGCGGGCTCACCCTGTCCGGGAGCGCCGACCTCCCGCACGACGCCGACGTGACGCCGCACGGGTCGAACGCGACGCTCACCCGCAACGGGACGCTGGAGGTCGAGATCCCCAAGGACGAATCGACGCGCCGCGTCGACGTCGTCGAGGAGAACGGGGAGGGCGACGACGCGGGGAACGGCCCGGGCAGCGACGAGCGGTAGCGGAGGCGGCCGCGGCGGCTCTTGAACCACACGCCGCTTATAAGTGATCTGTCGAGAGCGTACGCGACTTATAAATGATCGCTCCAGGAGCGCGGGCCATTTATAAACGTAACCCGGCGACGCCGTCAGTCGCCGCGGCTCCGCACGGTCATCCCCTCGCGGATCTCGAACGACTCGTCGCCGTCGAACCGGGTCGGGTCGAACGCGTCGATCCACGGTGACTCGGCCTCGCGGTTCTCGTCCTCGCTTTCGCTCACATTCCCGTCCCCGTTCTCGCTCGCGTTCCCGTTCCCGTTCTCGTCCTCGCTCTCGCCGTCGTCCGCCGAGAGCGTCGCGAGCACCCCGATCGCGAGGTGCTCGCCGAAGGCGGGCGCGCGCATGAACCCGTGACCCTGCCAGCCGGCGGCGACGAAGACACCGTCGGCGACCGGGCCGACCAGCGGGTCGCCGTCCGGGGTTGCCGTGCAGAGCCCGGCCCACGCGCGGTCGACGGCGGGGCCGTGGCGGGCCCGCTCGCGAAGGGTCGCCGAGACGTCCTCGACGAACCAGTCGTCGCCGTTGCGGTCGTAGTCGTCGGGGTCGGCCTCGACGGGAACGGTGCCGTCGCCCGCCAACAGCCCCGCCGGGTGCGGCCGGAAGTAGACGCCTGCGGTCGCGTCGTACGTCATCGGCCCGTCGTAGGCGGCGTCGCTCACGAGCGCCTGCACCCGATACGGCTTGACCGGGAGCCGGATCCCGGCCGCCGAGAAGAACCGCTCCGTGTGCGCGCCGACCGCGACGACGACCGCGTCGAACCGGCGGGGCGTCCCGTCGACGCAGAGGGTCGGCTCGAGGGTGTCGTTGCCGCCCTCCGCGAGTTCGGCCTCGACGCCCGTCTCGATCGTCACCCCCGCCTCGCGAGCCCGGTCGCCCATCGCCGAGACGTAGCTCCCGGGATCGGTCCAGCCGGCCCCCTCCGCGACGGCCGCGACGGCGAGGTCGTCGGTCGCGAGCGGGAACCGCTCGCCGAGCGCTTCGGGGTCGACCACCGAGACGTCCCGCCCGTGTGCGCGCATGCGATCGACCATCGCCGGCACCGCCTCGGCGTCGTCGTCCCCGTCACGGACCGCGATCACGTACGGGCACGGCGTGAACTCGAACCCGGGAAGCGACCCGGAGAGCTCCCGGAAGCGTTCCATCGCGCGGGCCGCGAGCGCGGCGTCGACGTCCTCGGCGTACGCGTCGTACAGCACGCCCGCCGCGCGCCCGGAGCTTCCGTCCCCGAGATCGCCGCGCTCGAACAGCGTCACCGCCGCGTCCCGGGCCGCGAGGTCGGCCGCCGCCGTGACCCCGACCGCGCCGCCGCCGACGACCGCGACCGTCGGCCCTCCCGCCCGTGGCTCCGTCGTTCGGCTCATACCGTCGCTCCGGCGGCGCAGGATAAAACACTGGGGGCCGTCGTTTCTTAGCCCCGCGAGACCGCCCGGTAACGGCCGCGTCCCCGGTCCGATTATTGTCGTGGAGGCCCTCCGATCGGTATGAACCAGCTCGTCGACGGGGAGTGGCGGACCGACGCGTACGAGTCGACCGACGACGACGGGGCGTTCCAACGGGGCGAGACGACGTTCCGCGATTGGATCGCCGGCAGCGACGTCCCTGCCCATATCGATGCGGAGCCGACCGACCGGTATCAGCCCGAGGCGGGCCGCTACCACCTGTACGTCTCGTACGCCTGTCCGTGGGCCCACCGGACCCTGCTCGCGCGGTCGCTGCTCGGGCTGGAGGACGCCATCGGCGTCTCCGTCGTCGACCCGTGGCGCGGCGCGGACGGCTGGCAGTTCTCGCCGGAAAAGGAGGGCTGTACCCCCGACCGGGTCCACGACAGCGACTACCTCCGGGAGCTGTACGTCGCCGCCGACCCCGACGCGACCTGTCGCGTGACCGTCCCCGTCCTCTGGGACACCGAGACGGACACCGTCGTCAACAACGAGTCGCGCGAGGTCCTCCGCATGCTGACGACCGCCTTCGACGACCTCGGCAACGGCGTCAGCCTCCTCCCCGACGATCCCGCGGGGGTCGAGCGCGTCGACGAGTTGATCTCCGCGATCTACGAGCCGGTCAACAACGGGGTGTACCGCGCGGGCTTCGCGACCTCGCAGGCGGCGTATGACGAGGCGGTCGACGACCTGTTCGACGCGCTGGACCGCTGGAACGACCACCTCGCGGACCGTCGCTACCTCGCCGGCGACCGGCTCACCGAGGCGGACCTCTGTCTGTTCACCACGCTCGTGCGGTTCGACCACGTCTACCATACGCACTTCATGTGTAACGTCCGGTACGTCCACCAGTACGAGCACCTCTGGCCGTACGTCCGCGACCTGTTCGGGACGCCGGGCGTCGCCGACACGGTGAACCTCGCGCATATCAAGGAACACTACTACACCACGCATCCGGAGGTGACTCCGACCGGAATCGTCGCGCGCGGGCCCGACCTCGACTGGGACGCCCCGCACGACCGCGACCGGCTGGGCGGGTCGCCGCCGACCCCCGACGCCACGGACTGATCGCGGCGGCCGTATCGCCCGCTCTATCCCGCGGCGGCCGTATCGCCCGCTCTATCCCGCGGCAGCCGTATCGCCCGATCAGGCCCCGGGCGCCGTCACGCCCAGGGCTGTTCGGTGAACTCGCCGGACTCGATCTCGCGTTCGATCTCCGCGAGCGTCTCGCCGCCGACGCCGACGAGGTGACAGAGCGGGTGTCCGGGGGCGGCGACGGGGTTCTGTAACACGCCGACCAACAGCCCGGTGAACGGGGCCCGGACGATCACCTCGCTCTGGCTGAAGTGCCCGGAGATCCGACACACCGCGTCGCCCTCGTGGACCAGCGGATTGTCGTACAGCATCTCCACCAGCCCGCCCTGGTCGGCGCGTAGCCACGTCTTCTCGGTGGCCGAATCGATCACGCGCCGCCAGCCGGGCCAGTCGACCGCCTCGCCGGGCAGGACGTCGAGCTCGGCGAGCACCGACTCGATCCCGTCCAGCGCGCGGTCGATCAGCGGCAGCTGGAAGCGGTGTGCCTTCCCCATCTCGACGGTGATCGTCGGCGTTCCGTTCCGGGTCGCCACCGAGCGGAGGCTCCCCTCGTCGGCCTCGCCGGCGAGCACGAGGTTCGAGCCGAACGCCCGTGCGAGACGGTTGACCTCGGGATCGGCCATGTCCGCGCGTACGTGATACATGGTCGTGCGGTTGCGCGTGGACGTGTGGAGGTCGATCCCGTAGTCACACGGCTCGATGAAGCGTTTGTACACGACGTTCGCGATCCGCTCCGCGGTGTTCGACCGCGCCCGCCCGGGGAACGACCGGTTCAAGTCCTGGTCGTAGATGGGGATGTAGCGCTGTTGGGCGAGGTAGCCGGGCACGTTCACCACGTGTAACAACACGAGCGTACCGGCGATCTCGTCCGGATCGTACCGGGTCGCGATCTCCTGAACCACCTTCACGCCGTTGAGCTCGTCGCCGTGGAGCGCCGCGGTCACGAACACCGTCGGCCCGTCACGCTCCCCGTTGACGATCGTCACCGGGATCTCGACGGAGTCGCCGAGGTACGTCTCGGACACCTCCGACCGGAAGTGGCGTTTCTCGCCGGCTGGGACCTCGTGCTCGAAGCGGAACGGACTCGGCTCGTCCCGGCCCGTGGCGTCGGTGTCGTCTGCCATACCACGATGGTGACCCGCTGCCGTATCAACCTTGCCCGGGAGCCGCCCCCGACGGCCCGAACGGCTCAGTCGTGCTCGCCGCCGGCTCCCGCCGCCGCGTAGTCGACGACCGCGCTCGACGCGACGTAGCCGATCGCCCCGACGATCAGGCCCGCGATGAGCGCGATCGCGAAGTCCTCCGCGACGACGAACGCCGAGAGGAACGCGACCATGCCGACGGCGTTCGCACAGAGGAGTCGCAGCGTCAGGTATCGGGGACCGCTCGACGTCGTCATGCCCCGACGGTTCGCCCCCGATCGCTTAAAAGCACCCGACTCCGCAACGACGATCGCGACCCGTCCGCCGCCGGTTCCCCAAACGTTCATCCCCGATACCGACGCCACCGCGGCGTATGTCGATCGACAGCGACCCGACCGGACGGGAGCAGATCGAAGGTCCGGCCGTTCGTGGCCGGGCCCACGACGACGACGAGGGGCGGGTGCGTAGGGGCCGAACGACGACACGAAACGGCCCTCGGCGCGGTCGCGACGACGGGTACGCCCACGAGCGGGTCGCCGGGCGGTCGTCCGTGCGGCCGGCTCGGGTCGGGGTGGTTCTCGTCGCCGCCGGCGGGGTCGGGGCCCTCGTGGTGGTCGTCGCCGCCGCGCTCCTCGGCTCCGTCGGCTCTCTCGGTTCTGCGATCGGGGACGGAATCCCGCTCTTCGCCGGCGGCGACGCGACCGCGATCGACCCCGCCCCGCTCGTCGCCGTCGTTCGTCTCGTCCGGGACGCGTCGCTGGTCGTGAGCGGGATCACGACGGGCGTCGGCGGGTGCCTGTTGGCGATCGCCGCGGTCCGCGTCAGGGGACGGCGGTGAACGCCCCTGGAAAACCCCCGAAACGCCCTCGGAACGCCCTCGGAACGGCTTTGGGTTCCGCGGCGCTATCGCCTCCCATGGTGTTGACAGAATCCGATTCCGAGCTCGACCGCGGGGACGCCGCGCCGGACTTCGAACTTCCCGGAACCGACGGCGAGACGTACACGCTCGACTCGTTCGACGGCGACGCGCTGCTCGTCGTCTTCACCTGTAACCACTGTCCGTACGCGATCGCGAAGTTCGACCTCCTCAACGGGTTGGCGGCCGACTACGACGCGCTCGACGTCGTCGGGATCAACCCCAACGACGCCACGGAGAAGGCGGACGACTCCTTCGAGGCGATGCGTGAACACGTCGCCGACGGCACGATCGCGTACGACGCGTACCTCCGCGACGCCGACGGCTCCGTCGCCGAGGCGTACGGCGCGGTCTGTACCCCCGACCCGTTCCTGTTCGGCCGCGAGGACGGTGGGTGGCGGCTCCGGTACCACGGCCGGCTCGACGACGCGCTCAACCCCGACGACGAGGCGACGGAGTACTACGTTCGGGAGGCCGTCGAGGCGGTTCTCGCCGGCGACGAGGTCGCGACCCCGGACCGCCCGTCGCAGGGCTGTTCGATCAAGTGGCCCGACGGGGACTGAGGGACTGAACGCGAGCGGTCGACGCGCGGACGATACCGTCCCCGAAAAGGCGCTGGAAAGGAGGAACCGACGTCTCAGGTAGTCCCCGTCTCAGGTAGTTCCCGCCTCGGGTACGTCTCCGGAGATCTACGTCTCGTCGCCGGCGGCGAGCCGTTCGAGGGTCTCACGGGCGTTCGCGACGGCCGCCTCCTTCTTCGCGGGGTACGCCTCCACCTTCGATCGGAGCGTGATCCCCGGTCCGAGCCGCACGTCGCCTTTGAACGCCGCCTGTTTGTCCAGCCGGAGGAACAGCGCGCAGTTGTCGTCGACGCGGTCGTCGAGCTCGTCGAGGACCCGGTCGAGGTCGTCGAGCGTCGCGAGCCGGTCGAGGACGTGTCGCATCTCGTCGGCGGTCTCGACGCGGGCCGAGAGCACGACGATCCGGTCGCCGTGGTGGCCGACGTTCTCGACGCGATCGAGATCGACCGTCTCCGGGAGGAACGTGCGGAGGGCCTCCTCGACGCGCTTCTCGTCCTCGGTCGCGTACACGAACGTTCGGAGGTCGACGTAGTGGAACGGAACTCTGGGCATGCGGTACCTCGTGGTGGGGCCGCTGTTACTCCTCGCTCTCGACGAGGCCGAGCGCGTCCTCGGGGACGCCCGTCTCCTGACCGTCCTCGAAGCTCACGGTGTAGGTCGCCTCCCCGAACATCGTCTCCATCACCTGCGTGATCGTCCCGGTCTCGCCGTCGTAGTCGCTGTGTTTGTCGTGGAACGTGACCGTGTCTTCCTTCTCGAAGCTCATGGGTTCCGTTCCGCCGGGACACCTAAAAGCGCGCGGATCCCGGATCGACGCGGACGCGGCGAGTCCGTCCCGACGCGTCGGCTCGGCCGTTCAGAACCGCCGCGAGACGGACTCACCACAGCACGAACAGCGCCGCCGCGAACGCGACGCCGACCACGACACCGATCCCCAACAGCACGATCACGCTGTCGACGGCGACCGCGACGGCGACCGCGACGACGACCGCGAGCAGCGCGAGCCCGAGCGCCGGAAGCCCCCCGTTCTCGACGGCGCGATCGAGCGCCGTCGCCAACCGCTGGGTGACCGGCGGCTCCGGCGGGCGTTCGGGGGGCGTCGAGAGCGACTCGTCGACGACGACGTCGTCGGCCGAGCGGTCGACCGGCGGGTCGATCCGCACGTCGACGTACTCGACGCCGGAGCCGTACCCCGTCACGACCTTGAGTTTGCCCTGGACCGGCTCGTCGAGCTCGTTCACGGAGACGTGAATACGCCTGGTGGCCTCGTCCTCGACGTAGTGGTTCGCCGTCGTGAGCGACGCCACCCGGTCGAGTTCGTCGTCGAAGTGCAGGTGGACGTGCGTCGACCGGCCGAGGTTCTCGAGTTCGATCGAGAACGGCCGGTTCGTGGTGAACCGGTCGGGGGCCCGGATCGAGTGAACGGCGTCCCCGTTCAGTTCGACGGAGAGTGTCGGCACAGAGTCCCTGTCGAACCCATCATAGAAAAAGATTCAGTCCACGGAGGGGTTACGCGGCCTCCTCGCGCATGTCCGGCGGCAGAAGGTTCGGGATCCCGTCCTCGATCGGGTACGTCTCGCCACACTCCGTACAGGTGAGCGTCCCCTCGAGGATCTCCTCGCCGTCGCGCTCGTCGACGTCGAGTTCGAGGTCGTGTTTGTCGAGCGGGCAGCAGATGATGTCCATCAGCGACTCCTTCATAACCGCGGATTGTCGGCGGGCGTCAAAAGCCTGCGGGTTGTCGGACGGAGGCGCCGTTCACGACGCTCCGCCGACGATGACAATACCTTTGCCGCGGCGTGTCCCCCGACGAGGTATGGGGATCCCGGCAGAACGGATCGAGCGCCTGTTCGCGTTAGCCCGCGAGGCGGTCGTCGACGACGAGTACGACCGGGCCCGCGAGTACGTCCGCCTCGCGCGACGGATCGCCGAGCGGAACCGCTGTGGCGTCCCCCGGAAGTTCGAGCGGCAGACCTGTGACGCCTGTGCGGTCTACCTGCGGCCGGGCAAGACGAGTCGGGTCCGGCTCCAGCCCGGCCACGTCGTCGTCCGCTGTCTGGAGTGTGGCGAGACGGGGCGATACCCCCACGAGTGAGCCGCGCGTTCGCGGATCGAAGCATCGACGAGGAGCGACAGGGCTCGGCGAGATGCGGCAGGGCTCGGCGAGATGCGGCAGGGCTCGGCGAGGAGCGGCAGGGCTCGACGAGGAGCGACAGGGCTCGGCGGAACTACCGGTGACAGTGACGAACCCATCGGTGAAGGACCGGTGACGAGGACGAAGACGACGATGACGACGTGTCGAGACGGACGCCGATCGTCTATCGGTCGGAGCGTCGTGAAGAAGTAGCGGGAGGTAGATTTGAACTACCGATCTCCGGGTTATGAGCCCGGCGGAATCTCCTGGCTATCCCATCCCGCTATCGTATTCAAACCCCGTTTCACGGTTAAGGGTTCTGATCCGGTCGCCCGTATGCGGTTTCTTCCCGCACCGGTTTATAAGTCATCGTCGTCCGCGACGCGCCACGTGAAGAGGCTCTCGGCGACGTAGTTGACGAGGAACGCCGCACCGATCGCGATCGGCATCGTCAGCGCGTCCCAGACGTTCGTGCCGGCGACGGTCACGACGACGTCCAGCCGCGTGAGCACGAAGACGACGGCCACCTGGATCGCGACCCCCCCGGCCCGCACGAGGTTCGATCTGAGGAGCCGCCGGAGCTTCGCACGCCCCCCGCCGACGCCGTGGTCGGGGAACGTCCACCGGTCGTTGATGAGGAACATCGTCACGATCGCGGCCTCCGCACCGACGACCTTCGCGAGCTCCGGCGGCAGCGCGGTCGCGAGGGTGAGCGTCGCAGAGATCGACAGGTCGACGACCGCGCCGACCGCGCCGACGGACGCGAACTTCCCGAGCCGCCGGCCCGTCGCCAGCTCGTCGAGCACGCCGGTCATCCCGGCCCTCGCCCGTCGACTCCGGGGTCGACCGCACGATCGGTCGCACGGTCGCCGCCGGCGGGATCGGTCGCACGGTCGTCGCCGGCGGGATCGGTCGCACGGTCGACCAACGGGGGACCGGGGTCGCGGGCGATCGACCGATGAACCGCGCTTCCGGAGACGATCCCCGCGCGGTGGCGCGCTCGGAGGAGCCCGGCGAACATGGCGGCCGTGTCGCGCACTGGCGCGACCGTCGACCCGGGCTTGTCCTCCCACGTGATCGGGACCTCGCGGACGCGGTAGCCGCACGCGGCCGCGACCGCGACGAACTCGAGGTCCCACGCGAACCCCGGCTGGTGGAGGTGGTCCCTGACCGCTCGCCACACCTCCGCGGTAAGCGCCTTCGCGCCGCACTGATAGTCGTACAGCCGCGCGCCGGTCGACCCCACGACGCGTCGGGCGAGCCACGCGAACCCGTCGCCGAGGAACCGCCGGAGGTGACCCTGATGCATCGTCACGTCCGCGTCGGGGTGGCGACGGGAGCCGACCGCGACGGACACGGCCCCGCGACGAACGGGACCGATCACGTCCACGGCCGACTCGACCGGGGTCGCGCCGTCCGCGTCGACGAACGCGAGCACGGACGTGTCGAGCGCCTCGAAGCCGGCGGTAACGGCGGCCCCCTTCCCCCGCCGATCGGGGACCGCGTTGACCGACACCGCGTCGAACGCCCCCGCGAGGTCGTCGAGCGCGGCCGCCGTCTCCGGGTCCGCGGCGTCCGACTCGATCCGGATCCGCTCGGGCGAGAGCCGGTCGTCGAGCGCGCGAACGTAGTCGCGGAGCGCCTCGACGTCCGGGCGATAGGCGGGGACGACGATCCCGAGCGACATGGGAGGCCATCCGTCACGCCGGGTAAAAAGGGGTGTGACTCGCGGGAGCGAGGCGGCAGGCGGGAGCGAGGCGGCGGGCGGGAGCGACGTCAGTCGTGTCGTCGAACCGACGGCGTGACGACCGGGCAGGAGGCGTTGAGGAGGATCGACTGGGCGACGCTCCCGAACAGGGCCTTCGCCGTCGGAGACTTCTTCCGGCCCATCACGACGATGTAGCGGGCGTCCTCGCGGCCCGCGTAGTCGACGATCGACTCGTCGGGGTCCCCGATGAGCCCGACGGTACTGACGTCGACGGAGCCGTCGACGCCGGCGTCCTCGAGGGCGTCGCTCGCCACCTTCCGGGCCATCTCGCGGACCTCGTCCATCGTCACGCGGTCGTCGCTCTCGACGCTCCGTAGCCCGAGGTCGATGAACTCCGCACGGGTCATCGAGTGGACGACGTGAACGGGGTCGCCGAACGCCTTTCCGAGCGAAACCGCTTCGCTGACGACTTCGTGTGCCCGATCCGACCGATCGACCGCGGCAACGATCACCATGTGCGACCCACGTCGCCACTCCTTATAAATCTCGGACGGCTCCGGAGGGAGCGCCATCGGGCCGACGGTCGATCGGACGCGACGTATCCGCCCGCCGAACCCGACACAGCTGCCTGTCGAACCCGACACAGCCGTCCCTCGAATCCGGCACAGCCACCCGCCGAACGGGGCAGGACGACCGGGAGAAACCCGAAGCCGTATAGTCCCGGGGTCGTGTCTCCCTCCCATGGAATACGTGTTGGTCGCGTGGTGGCTCCTCGCGTTCCTCGCGCTCGCGGCGCTCGCCGCCCCCCTCACCGCCCGGGTGTTCCGGGCGTTCCCCGGGGCGGGGATCGGCTTCGCGCCGACCGTCGCGCTGTTGGTTCTCGTCCTCGTCGGCTACTGGGCGGGCCGGATCGGGTTCGGTCGGCCCACCCTCTGGCTCGCGCTGCTCGTCCTCGCCGCGCTCTCCGCGGTCTTCGGGCTCGATCGTACCGCGCTCCGGCGGCGCGAGATCCGCCTCGCGCCGGACGTCGGCCCGGTCGACCGGCGGTCCGTGTGGGCCGCCGCCGTCGTCTTCGTCGGCGCGTTCCTGCTCGTCGTCGCGATTCGGGCCGCCGACCCCGCCGTGAACGCGATCGGCGGCGAGAAGTTCCTCGATTACGGGCTGCTCCGCGCCACCCTCAGGGCGGACGCGGTGCCGGTCTACGACTTCTGGTTCGCCGGCGAGTCGCTGAACTACTACTACGGGGGCCACCTCGCCGCGGCCCTCGTGACCATGCTGACCGGAACCGCCCCCGAGTACGCGTACAACCTCGCGCTCGCGGGTTTTTACGGGTGTCTCGCGGCCGCCGCGTTCGAGCTGGCCCGCGGGATCGCCGCCGGGCGAGCCGCCGACCGCGGGGCCGACGCGGCCCGGTCGCGCGAACACGGGTTTCGGGCGGGCGTCGCGGCCGTCTTCGTCGTCGCGCTCGCCGGCAACGCGGTCACCGCGATCCAGGTCGTGGCGGGCGTCCTGCCGGGCGGGGCCGGCGACCGCTTCGCGGAGGCCGTGGCCGCGGGGCGCGTCTCCGCGGCCGACCTCCGTGCGGGGGCGGACGGGTTCTTCTACTGGGACGCGAGCCGCGTGATCGACGGGACGATAACCGAGTTCCCGCTGTTCGCGTTCCTCAACGGGGACCTCCACGCGCACATGATGGGGCTCCCGTTCCTGTTGCTCGCCGCGGGCGTCGCGTACGCCTACTGGCGGACGCCCGGCGCGGAGCGCCGCCGCCGGCGGGTGCTCGTCTTCGGGGTCGTCCCGCTGATCGGCGGCATGCAGGTCGTGATCCACACGTGGGACGTCCCGACGACGATCGGGATCCTCTGGCTCGCGCTCGCGTTCGCGCCCGCGACGCCGCTGTCACTGCTCCCCCGCGGGTCGGCCGTCGCGGCGGCCCTCCGCGACCGGGTGCGGTCGCCGACCGTCGCGACCGAGATCGAGCGGACCGGTGGTGCCCTCGTCGTCGCCGCGGTCGCCGGCGGCCTCGCCTTCCTGATCGGCGCGCCTTTCCTCCTCGCCGCGTCGACCGGACAGGAGCCGACCCTCCTCGACGCGGCGGACCGGTCCGGCCTGGGGGAGCTGCTCCTCGTGCACGTCCTCTTCCTTGCCGGGTTCCTCGCGTACCTCGTCGGGCGGCTCGGGGCCGACGACGGCGGGGGTGGCGATCGGGGAGTCGTGGCCGTCGGGATCGCCGCCGTCGTCGCGGTGGCGGTCCTCTCCGGGTTCCCGGCGCTCGCGGTCGTCGTCCCGCTGCTCGCGCTGGGTTGGGCCGCGCTCCGGCTCGGTCGTGACGTCGGGTTCGAGACCGCGCTGCTGGTCGGGGGCGCGGGGCTCGTCGGGATCGTTGAGCTCGTCTACGTCGTCGAGGCCGCCGGCCCCGGCCGGCTCAACACGGTATTTAAGGTGTACTCGCAGGTCTGGGCGGTCTGGGGCGTCGCGCTCGGCGTCGTCCTCGCCGAGCTGTGGGCCGGCGGGTTCGACGGAGTCGGCAGGTTCGGCGGAGTCGGCAGGTTCGGCGGAGTCGACAAGTTCGGCGAGTCCGGCGGATCCGGCCGACCCGGCGGACGTGAAGGGACGGCTCCAGCGGGGACGGCTCCGACGGGAGCGGATCCGGCGTCCGGGATCGGGTCCGTCCCCGTCGCCCGCCTGTTCGTCGTCGCGATCGTGCTGCTCGCGGCCCCGTACGCGGGACTGGCGCTCGCGGACCACTTCGACCGGCACGACGCGGGGACGCTCGACGCGACCGCCTTCGCCACGGCGGAGCACCCGGCCGAGGCGGCCGCGATCGACTGGCTCGACGCGACGGCGACCCACGAGGACACCCTGCTCGAGGCCCCGGGCGCGAGCCGGTCGCCGGAGGGGCTCGCCGCCGACCCCACCACGCCGGGAATGTACGACTGGCGGGCGAACCCCGCCTCCACCCTGACGGGAGTCCCGACCGTCGCCGGGTGGGCCCATCAGGTCGGGTACCGCGGCGAGGAGGCGTACTACGGCCGGGTCGCGGACGTGGATCGCGCGTACGCGGGCGATCCCGACGAGCGCGCCGCCGTCCTCGACGCCTACGACGTCGACTACGTCTGGGTCGGGCCGACCGAGCGCGCGCGCTACGGCGAAGTCGACTTCGACGACGCCGGCGAGGTGGTCTTCGAGAACGACGCGGTTCGGGTGTACCGGATCGACGGCGAGTGAGCGACACCGGGACGGCTCGGCCGACGCGGCTTCGGACGTTTTAAGCCCGCGACCAACCCTGTGGGGAACAATGAGCGACGACGACCAGGACCTCGGCATCACCGAGTCCAAGTCACACAACACCGGCGAGTGGTACGCCGAGGTCGTACGGAAGGCGGGGCTGGCCGATTACGGCCCCGAGGGCATGAGCGGGTTCATCGTGACGCGCCCGCGCGCGTACGCCATCTGGGAGCGCCTGCAGGGGTTCCTCGACGCGAAGTTCAAGGACACCGGCGTCCAGAACGCCTACTTCCCGCTGTTCATCCCGGAGTCGTACCTCGAACGCGAGAAGGACATCGTCGAGGGGTTCGACCCCGAGGTCGCGTGGGTCACCGAGGCCGGCACGAAGGAGTTAGAAGAGCGGCTCGCCGTCCGGCCCACCTCCGAGTCGATCATCACGCCGTACATC
>LFFM01001153.1_pt1 | contig 18768 bp, 12 predicted proteins | sample 643131 | NCBI WGS metagenome assembly LFFM01 (sample SAMN03777445, study PRJNA286221) | soda lake metagenome | biome: soda lake; feature: Kulunda steppe; material: water; isolation source: sample Tc-Br brine of Tanatar trona crystallizer | place: Russia: Kulunda steppe | collected 2011-07
ACAAGTGCTTAAGGCGTAGAAACCACCCCGGTGGGCGTTTTTCAGCCCCCGGAGACCCGGCCCGGTGTCTCCCGAACATGCCTACCCGAAGAGTCGGTTTGAACCCGACTCCCGCAGCGCCCGGTTGAACGCTGCGCCGCACCGGCGCGCCCCGGCACCAATTCCGAGCCCGTCCACCCTAAACGATGGATTGGGACCCGGAGACTTCGCCTGACTGCACTCATACACAGGGGCCGCCGCCCGTCTCGGAAGGTCAAAAGAAATCGCAAATTGCGTTTCTCGTCTTCGCGCGCTCCTCCGGGGCGGGCCCTTTGGGTTGAAGAAGTCACCCCGGAGTGTGAGCGAGTTCACAGAGCAAGCGCTCGACATCCCTTCCACTATTATTATCGACGATTCGGGGTTAGATCTTGCGTATATTCTCAAATTTTGCTCCCTGACGGCCTTAACTCGCCGGGGCCGCACGAGGTTGCAAAGGCGCCCTTCCCCGGGACGGGGAAGCGCCCCAACCACCGACAGGCTCCCCCGCCGATATCTTCAGGCGACAATTTGCAAACGCCGCTGTTGGCCTCAGCTCGACGCTGCGCTACACTTCGCCATAAGATGATTCGCCACCGCTTGCGTTTTGCACACCTGAGGCCACCATGAAATTTGGGCAGATTATTGGACTGCTTGTCACTGCCATCGTCTGTGCGCCGGCTGCCGCTGTGGCCGGCGACGCGCCGTACGCACCGGAACGACAGTCCGTGGCCGACCTGGTGGTCACCGATCGATTCGACGACCCTCCACTGGCCTTTCCCTGGGATGAGGTCGCCGTCGACCGGGTCGCCGAAGATCGGCGCGTCGACTTCGCGATCACCTACGACGTCGACTTCCAGACCGTCTACGACCGACTTCGCGAGGCCTATGGAGATTCCGAGGATTTTATTGCACTCCGCAGCGATGCCCTGCGCTATATCGACATCCCGGAGCTTCGCATCACAGGCCATCAGCTCGGCAGTGACAGCGGGCGACTGACCGTCGGCCACCCCGATATGGAAGCCACCTTCTCGGTGCTTTTGGAGGCCGATGGCTCGCAGACGACGGTGACGATTCAAAACCGACTTCGCTCGCGACAATTCAGTGGTTTTGTACCGGCCCGGGTCGGTTTTCAGCCCGTCGATGCCGCGCCTGTCCCGCTTCGCTGGGACTGAAGCAAGGATCGAATCCGTTGTGTTCAAAAAACGCCCCTCCACAGACGATTCGGGGCGTGATCGTTGAAAATTGTCATTTCGTCGACTCGCTTACGAACTCGGTACGCCGTGCCCGCTGACCTTGCCCGACAACTGATCTCCAACGTCACCAAGCGGGCGGGAACGATGCTCAACGACGTCGTCGACCGCTTCTACAACCCGCCAAATCCCATGACGAAGCACGCCATCGAACGCGCCGCCACAACCCTTGCCGACGCCTCCGAGGTGTTGGTCTGCGCCGGCAGTGGGCTCTCCGTCGAATCCGGGGTCCCGACCTTTCGGGGCGAAGACGGTGTCTATCAGGACTCCGACATCGCCCGTCTGACGCGGGCCTCGACCTTCGACAGCGACCGCCGAGAGATGATGCAGTGGTACCAGGATCGCCGAGACCAGATCGACGCCCTCGATCCGAATCCGGCCCACCGGGCACTGGTCGAATTGGCGGCCCGCGACGGCAACTACGTCTTCGCCACCCAGAATGTCGATCATCTGCTGGAGGCGGCGGCCGATGACAACGGCTACCGCCCGCCGATCTACCATCTGCACGGCTCGCTTCTCGAAGTGCGCTGTGACGACTGCGGATACGCCTTCGAAGATCTGACCCTGGATCTCGGCGAATTGCCGCGCTGTGAGCGCTGCAACGGCCCCCTTCGGCCGGGCGTCGTGTGGTTTGGCGAGGCTCTTCCCGAACAGGCCCTCGAGCGCAGTGCGGAAGCTGCCAAGAGGGCCGATGCCTGCATTGTCGTCGGCACCAGCGGCATGGTCCACCCGGCGGCCTCCCTCCCCAAGATTGCGCGCCAGCAGGGCGCAACGCTCATCGAGATCAACCCCAACTCCTCGGCGCTCTCCGACATCTGCGATATACTGATTCGCGACAAGGCCGGCGTCGCCCTGCCCGATTTGGCCAAGCAAGTCCGGGCACTGCGCGACTAAGCGCCTGCCATCACTTCTCCTGATCGGCCAGCTCGTACAGGCCGAGCCCGACCTCGCGGGCGATGGTATCCCAGAAGAGATGGCCTCCAAACCCGGTCCACCACAGCCAGTCGGTGCCGCGCTCGACTTCCACCGTCAGTACCCCCCGTTGCTCCCCGGAAAATACGATCGGATAGGACAAGGTGGCATACGCCGACTGGCGGGCCGGTTTGTAGTAGTCGGGAAGCGGCTGGCATTGCTCTCGCAATTCGGCGACGGTCCGATCGACGTCGCGGCGGTCGTACAGTTCACCGGCCGCTTCGTCGACCCAAAGGTGGTTGTGGAAATTGTGTTCCGCCCCCTCTCCGTAGCCACCGGCCAGGGCAATCGGACGGTCCAGCCGCAAGGCCAGCGCTGACACCCCGGAGTCGACGCGCCGCCCGGGGGGGACATCGACATCCAATTCCAGGTCTTCGAAGCGCGTCCAACCGTGGGGATGGACGTAACGCAGCCGCCGTCCGCTGCCATCGGAGCTGTCTTTGAGATAGCCAATGGCAAACGATGGTACGGCGACGTGTTCGGCGACCAGTTGGCTGACGGCACCGATGGCCTCCTCGATGGCCTCCACACCGCGTCGCTCCTGTGCGATGGCCTCCTCGATGAGATCGCGAACCCGTCGAGCGACCCACAATTTGCGGACGCTCATCGTGTACAGCGGGGACTGACGCAGCAATTGCCCGAGTTGGTGCCCCACGGCGGCGACGACATCATCGACGGCCGGCGCCAATTCGACGGCATCGCGCCAGGAGATGACGACAAACCCCAGGAGGTCGCGGCTTCCACTGGACCCCGCCGTCAGGGGAACGAATGCCACCGTCCGATGCTCCGGCCTCCCCTCGATCCGATGCCACGGACGATAGCCCCCCTGTTCGCCGTCAACGGCCCGCCAGATGGTCGACGATTCAGCCCGTCGATACAGGAAGTACGGTCGCTGCGGTGACTGACGGTGGCGACGCAGTGCATCGTCGACGACCGATAGCGCCTGCCCCCTGGTCTCCACGGCCATGCCCACCAGCCGATCCGATTGTTCGCCGTCATCGCCGAAATAGACCCGTTCGGCCAGCACATCGAAGGCGCCCTGCCGAGAGTCCTCCAGCGTCATGGCGTCCAGATCGTGGGTCAACAACACCGATGCCGCATGATCGCTGCCGCACCACTCCGGCAGGCGCTCCATGATCGCATACAGCAGTGATTTGGCGGGCAGCTCGCTGTGTTCCTCGAAAAATAACCGGGTCGAATTTCGCCGCGCGACCTCAATGGCCTCCGCGACCTGGCGGCTCAACCGCTGCAATTCGGCATCGTCGAGCCCCTGGTCTTTGCGCACTGTGGCAAATGCGACGACCTTCGACGACAGACGCTCGTCGCCCTCTGCCGATTCGCCATAGACGGCGACCACATCAAATCCGATGGCCTCGCCTGACGGCGCCTCCCAGACGATCTGACCGTTGCCAAAGCGCCAGGCGTCCTCCAGATCGGCGTAGGTCCAGCCGGTGCGCACCGACGACGCGCCGTCGGTGCCGACCCGATAGGCGCCCAGATCGGCGTCACTGGACGGGAATCCGACGGCGACCATCACCTGGTTGCACCGAACCTCGCGAAGCCATCCCGACAGATATCGGTGCAGATGAAAGGTCATCACCTCCCGGCCCTGTCCGGTGATCTCGGGGCGTCCGCGGGTCCGAATTGGTCGGCGCTGATCGTCATCCATAGTGCATCCGTCGCTACAACTCGACTGCCACGCCCCGCGCCACCACAAACGGTTGGCCATGGCGTCGGCGCCCACGGGACAGCGTACTCGACACGGTTCCAGTGGCAGGGTGAGCAAATTTACACAGATCGCAAGCCATCCGCATCACCATCGGCAATCGATGACCGTCCATGACGAACCCCAGACGCCATTGGAATTATGGCCCCCGCATCGGCTATTATCGACGATGTCGATCTGACCTCGCGCCTGTGCACCTGCAACCACAAAGCCCGGCGACCCCCGATTGGATTTAGTGACCGCTCACCGACAGCGATCGTTTCTCGTGGCAGGCCTCAGTCCGCCTGTCGTGGCCCTGTGCGCTGCGCTCGCAGTCGTGATGACAACTATCGGCGACGCCGGCGCCCAGAGTGACGACGTCTACGTCGTGACCGCCGGGGCCATCGATGAATTGCCGGTCTTGTATGTCGATCAACCTCCCGACGAACCGGCGAGTATTGAGGGAGGATCGGCGCTGCCCCTGTCGCTGAGTGACGCCGACTGGGCGACCTACTCCGACATCGCCGTATTGCCCGGAGGCCATCTGATGGTCGGCGACGGCGACGGGCGCCGGGCGGTGATCTTCGATGAGCAGGGCCACCAGGTCGATGCCTTCGGCGACGCCGGCCAGTACCGCCGGCCACCGGGCATCGTCGCCGCCGGCTACATTGCGCCGAATCAACCGGAGCTTCTGCTCTTTGGAGATGAGCTGTCGGGCCAGTTGCTTCTGTACGACACCATCGACGAGACCAATATCTGGAATTTCGGTCTGACCCATCAGGGCGCTCCCGGGCATATCGAGCAGGCCGTGGCGCTTGCCGACAACCGGACGGCCGTCGCCGTCGAGTGGCCAGAAGACGGGCTGTCATCGGTCCAGGTCCTGCCCTTCGATGACGGCGCTCAGCCCGAATTGACGCTGGTCTCCGATGCCGACACCGAGTTTTCGGATACCACCGTCGTCGATGATCTCCATCCGGTGCGCGATGTCTTCGGCGACGGCGACGGTGGACTGTTGATCACCAGTCGCGACACCGTCCAACGCGTCGACGCCGACGGCGATGTGACCTGGCGCTTCGATATCGGCGACGACACCGACATCGGCGGCCAATTCGAGGCGGGCCGCATCCTCGAGTCGGGCCTTATCGTTGCCGCGACCCGCCAGCCCGGCGTCTGGAACGAGGCCCATACCAACCACCGACTCCACCTTCTGGATCCAGAACGCGACGATCCGCGCGTCGACACTTCGCCGGTCCTCGATGGGGCCCCTGTGCAATTTGACGTCGCCGGCGGCCATGGCGGCACCGGCACCCTTGGATACTACGCCGACGCCTTTGGCGATCCCGGCCCGTCGCCATCGGCATTGACCGTCGAGCCCGGCCCCGACCTGACGCCGCGGCCGGTGGCGTTTGACGAATCCGCGGAACTGAGTTTTTCACTTCGCAACGACACCGAGGAGTCCATTGCGCTGCGCGGCATCGAGTTGCGCGTCGGCGACGCCGGCTGCGACGAGCTCGACGACCATCACGAATTTGATTTCATCTGGTGGTCCGACGACGAACGCCGCCACCTGGAGGCCGGCGAGTCGCCGGTATTTTCCGAATCGGGACTGGCGGCCGACGAATTGATGGTCGGCCACTGGTGTGCCGCCCTGGTGGTTATCGGACGCGACGGCCAGCCCCATCGGGTCGGCGACGGGATCGATATCGAGATCACCCCACCCCGGCACGGCGCCGATGAACCGGTGGTATCCGACGACCCCGGCGACGTCACCGGGCCCGATGCCGGCTTTCCGGCGCTACCCGATGACGAGCCCGAAGGCGCAGGCTGCGGCTGTTCGCAATCCGCTACCACGCCCACCGCCATGCTGGCCGCAATCCTCATGATCCTGGCGTTGTCCGCCGCCCGCCCCCGGTCTCTTCAGCGAACCCTGCTAAACGGGTCCTGACCTGTTTACTTGCAGGTGGTCACGGTCCGCCGGCGTTGTACAGTCGCTCGATGCTTCGGGCCAGTGCCAACTCATCGGGGGTGGCTTCGCCCTCCACGCTCTCCCGGGACTGATCTTCCCACTCCACACCTTCGTCGCCGTCGACCTCTCGCTGGTACTCGGCGGTGATATTGACTCCGATGCCGCCCCCGGCGGGCACGATGCGACCGACAAAGCGCCGGCGCCGCTCGCTGTCGACGGCCTCGTAGTGGCTGATCACCGACAGGGTCTCTCTGGATTCGCTCTCCACCCCCTCGGTGTCCTGGCGAAAGACCTCGACCATCGAGTCGTAGAGCTCAAACGCCGCCTCCTCACCCTGAAGCTGGACCTCTTCATCGGCCTCGGATCGAACATTGGGATCGAAGCCCGTACAACCCATGGCTCCCGCGCCCCCAACAAGCACAATCAACAAGAGCAGGGCCACTGACCTTGTGCTGACCGCCGGAAGTACATGGGTGGCCCCGGCGAGGACTGGGCGACGAGGGCAAGGCGCGGTGACGAGGCGATGCCTTAGCATCGTCGAGGAACCGCAACGCCGCCATCGTCGTTCAGCACCGCCGAGAGCCCCGGCGTAATTTCGAAGGGCAGCACTTGTTTGCACTGGGCATACTCGATACTTTTGTCTCATGTTGTGGCCTCTTATCAATTCCGATGTTCGGCGCCGTCGCCGAGTCCTCAAATTTAATCCGTGGAGTTCCCCGTGATTCGCCATATTGCCGTTGTCCGCCTCGGTCTCGTCGCCCTGTTGTCGCTGTCGCTCGGGATGGTCGGCTGCGCCTCGACGGGAAGCCAGCAGACGGAGGCAACCACAACCGATGGCGATCCGCAACAGCTCGCTCAGGAGCAATTTATCGCCGGCAACGACGCCCTCGACGCCGGCGACTGGCAGCAGGCCATCGATCACTACGAACGAGCCGTTGACGCCGATCCGGACCGCTGGGACGCCCATCTCAACCGCGCCATCGCCCTCACCAACAGTGGACAACCCCAGGATGGTGTCGACGCATTCCTGGCGGCCCTCGAGATCGACGGTGTCGATAAGTCCGCCGTCTATTTTAACCTGGGCAATCACTACCAGGATCGCAGCATGTACGAACCGGCCATCGATGCCTATCGCGCCTCCATGGGTTACGGCGACGGCTTAGACTACGAGACGCTGCTAAATATTAGCGCCTGTTTTGCCTTTCTCAACGCCTTTGATGAAGCCCGACAGACCGCCGAACGGGCCATCGAGATGCGCCCCGACGACCCGCAGGCCCGCGTCACCCTGGGAGTTGTCAGGTACTCCGAGGACCAACCCGATCAAGCGCTCGAGTTGTACGACCAGCTGTTGGCCGACCACCCCGACTTTGCCCCGGCTCACTACAATCGGGCATTTGTCCTGCTTCGCATCGGCGAATTGCAGGATGCGCGTCGCTCCTTTGAGAACTATCTGGACCGAGCCCCCGACGGGCCCTATACCCAGCAGGCCGAAAACCACATCCGCACCATCGACAATCGTCTCGACCGCTAAAGATTTGAGGGGCAAGAGACACCTGCCCTGATCTCCGCGATTCCACGCATCCGCGACTCCGCGACTCCGCGGCTCCGCGACTCCGCGACTCCGCGCTTCCGCGCCTGCCTACTCCGCGCTTCAGCGGTTCTCCGCGCGCTCTTTCGCGCCTCCGCGCTCCAGCGATTCAGCGCCTCCGTGCTTCCGCGATTCCGTGCTTCCGTGCTTCCGCGCTTCCGCGATTCCGCGAGGGAGCCAAAATACAACTGAGCTGAAACTTTACACCCCCACTTAACTTACAATGCTATTTCACTATTTATGAAACTTTCCCTGTAAATATAACCCCCATAAAACTTGACGAAACAGCAAGCGAAAGCACTATACTTAGCTGGAAGATGGTTCTGTGGGAGGTGGTCATCCACGGATGGATCCCCCCCATCTCGCCCCGACAGGGAGTCGGGTGGCAGAGAGGAATCTCGGCGGTTGTTGCCGCCGTCTTCTCTGAGAACATGAGCAGACATTTTTTACTTGGTTGTTTCAGCAGGAGGACATCAGTATGGCTACGGGTTCAGTTAAATGGTTCAACAATGCCAAGGGTTTTGGTTTTATTACTCAGGGAGGAGAAGAAGACATCTTCGTCCACTACAGTCAGATCCAGGAGGAAGGGTTCAAGACCCTCAAGCAAGGCGAGGTTGTTGAATTCGAATTACGTCGTGGACCCAAAGGCCTTCACGCGGCCAATGTCGTTCGCATGAACGCCCACCACGATCAGCCTTCGGCGTAGTAGACCCGCCGGAGAGGCGCTCTCGTCCGGCCGGGGGCGCCCCCAAACACCAAAGCCGCCTCCCTGACGGAGGCGGCTTTTGTCTATTCTAGTGCTGATTGCCCATGATGCCCGGAACTCACCGGAGACCGCCAGCGAGGTTCATACATTGATCTCGATGCGTACCAATTCGCTTCCCATAAAGACGTAGTCACCATGTTCCAGTGGTTCTTCGTTTTGCAACCGGAGAAATGTGCCGTTTTTGGAATTGAGGTCACTCAACATGATCTTGCCGTCTTGCCATTCCACGCGAGCGTGCTCTTTGGAGATGTGGCGATCGTCAGCAAATAATACATCCGTGCCTTCACGTCCGATGGTCAGCGAATTATCGGGATGACAGTAGGCATCGCCGGGCTTGCGTCCCTCTACGAGATGCACGAGCCGAAAGCGATACTCCTCGGGAGGGCTGATGTACATTCGGGTGGCGTCTTCTTTCATGTACTCGTCGTCGACGTCCAGCGTTTCGACGCGAAATCGCTGGCGGCCGACCAGAAACTCATCGCCATCCTGGAGTTCGCGGGGCTGACGGATGCCGATAAATGTCCCGTTGAGGCTATCTTCGTCGCGCAGAAATAATTCGTTGGAGCGATAAAAGAAGGTGGCGTGTTCGTCGTCGAGATGCTGGTCGTCGGGAAATAAGATGACGCCCGATTCTCGACCGGCGACGTGTTTCGTGGAGTTGAGATGGTAGCTCAATCCCTCCAGGCCCTCGCCGGAGATCAGGATCAACTTCGCCCGCCCCGGCGCCTGCATGGCCCCGAAAAAGAGGGTCTGATTGGCCTCCTCGCGGCCCTCTTCACCGTAGCTGGCGCCGCAGCGACCGCAGTAAAAATGCTCTTCCGGCACTACTGCCTTGCAGTTGCCACACAACCGGGAGCTAGACATCGTCGGGCCTCCAGATTCAGATGAATCGGTATTGGTTTCGTTGAGGCGCCACGTCGTGGCCGCCAGTCATTCCATCAAGATCGCCTCGAATCCTACGCCGAACCCCGGGCTGCGATCAACCACAGTCCCCAATCTGACGCCGCATCCGGTGCTCTGGGTGGTGCCGTTGACCGCCACGATGGGGTCGTCATTGAGCGCCGTGTTGGCTGTCGAGAACTCTTCGGGTCTGGCGAATGGCTCGCCGAAGGATGGGACGCGCATCGGCTTCCAGGTCATCGAGGCGTTCGTCGGCGCCATCGACCTGGAAGTGCCCGACGGCCTGCACAGCCGCCGTCTGCACCTCCAGAGCGTCGTCGCCCAGTCGTCCGACCACGGCGTCGCGCAACGCCGGGCTAAGCGGCTGTGAGGCCGTCTCCATCAACACTGCGAGTCCGGTCCGTCGGGTCGCGCTGTCGTCGTCGGATAGCGCGTTAAGGACGAATTCCTCGATGTGTTCCGTCCGCTCATCGCCGCCATCGACCGATAGTAGACCGGCCGACAAGGCCTCGATGGGCAACACATCCGACGCATCGAGTTCACCATCACGCGCCGCCTCGACGCCGTCTCGAAGCGTCACCAGATAGGCCTCGACGTCCGATTGGAGTTCCCCGGCGCTGTCGTCGACGATCACGTCGGCGATCCGGGCGATCCGCTCCCCTCGCCACATCACCGGTTGGTGATGGCTGGTTAATCGCTGTCGGATGTCGGATACCGTCCACCTCGCAAGCTGCTGTGCGCCCCCATCTGTCACCACTTGCCTGAGCCCGGTCTCCACCGTCTCATTCCAGGAGGATGCGGCATCACTGGAGCGAAGGAGTTGCGCATTTCGCACCCGGTAGTCGATGAGCCGTTCGGCATCGAAACTGCCGTCGGACCAGTCGAAAAATCGCATCTCGCGGCTCCACTGACGGGACTGGGAGTCGTCGTCGCTCAACAGTTGCACAAGGCCCTCTTCGCCCCGGCGCGCCGTCGACGGATCATTGGAGAGCGCAAGCCTCCACAATTTTTCGGCGGCCTCGACGTCATCTCTCATCCCCAGCGTACGCGCCGCCCGAATGCCGATAGAACCATCGACGTTGGCCGCAATCTGTGCCAGCGCTTCGCGCAACGGCCCCGATTGCTGGCCGTCCATATCTTGACCGGCGTACATCAGCAGCAGTGTGGCCGAGCGCAGCTCCAAAGAAGCCGGCGACTGCCCGATCTCATCGAGCTGTGAGACCACCCATGTCCATTCGTCGCCACCCGTCGGCGCCTCCATCAGCCCGATCAGCGCCAGGTCGCGGTCGGTTCCCGGAACATCGGAGACCGCCCGCTGGCGAAGTGCCTGACGGGCGGAGTCGGAGTCGATGTAGCCCAGGGCCCACAGCGCGAGAGCACGAGTTGTCGACGAGTTCCCGCCCATCACTTCCGCCAGTGGCTCCACGGCGTCATCCTGTCCCAGTCGGGCCGCTGCAACGATCGCCATATGACGCAATTGTTCGTCTTCGGTGCGCTCGATGAGCCGACCGATCTGGGAGGCGGCGACGTCCACATCGAGTTCGGCAGCCATGCGAACGGCGCGGGCCTTCGTCGACACATCGTCGGAGCGTAGCTGGGCAACCACCAGTGTCGCCGCCCGACCGCCGAGTTCGAAGAGCTGCTCTGAGGCACGTTGTCGATGGTCCGCCATTCCGTGGTAGGCCTCGAGCAAAAGCGGACCGGCGATGCGGTCGTATAATTCGAACATCAACTCGGCGTGAACCCGTCGCAGCGGCATGCGAAATGTCAGCGGCACCCACCGGGTCTCCAGTGCCTCCAGGCGACCGTGATCGGCGGCCAGGCTCAGCATCAACTCTCCGGCGTCGCGCACCAGTTGGTCGTCCGAAGAGTCCTCGACAACATCCAACAATGTCTCTTCGGCCTCCGCAACTTCACCGAGTTCGACAAGGACCTCGCCGAGCGACAATTGAACGTCGTCGGCCCGCTGGTCGATGTCGATCGCCGTGCGGTAGTGCCGCGCCGCCGCCTCCCGATCGCCGATCTGGCGGTAGACGTCGCCCAGACGGCGTTGAGCGTCAGCACTATCCGGGTTGGCCTCCACGGCCATTGTCGCAAATTCCACGGCGCGCTCGTCGTCACCGTCCTCCAGTGCGTGCTCGGAGCGGCGTTGCCACAACTCCGCGCGCTGGTCGGACACAATTCCAGCGAGTCGGTCCAGAATATCGACGGCATCGCCGTAGCGCCCACCGCGCACATAGGTCTGTTCGAGCAACTCGTAGACCGCCACCTGTTGGCCATCGGTCATCTCCTGGCTGTCGTCGAGCCGCTGCAGGACCGTTTCCGCCTCCTCGTAGTCGCCGCGTCGAATATGGGCCTGGGCCAACAAAAAGCCGGCCTCCACGGCACCGTCGTCGAGTTCGCCGTCGAAATCCTCCTGCCAGTCGCGGATCCGGGCCGGCAATGCGTTGAGTCGATCGTAGATCTGGATCATGCGCGCCCTGGCGTCTCGCTGATCACGAGGCGACTCGGCTATTTCCAATAATTGCTCCCAGCGCTCCAACGCCTCCTCCCACCGATCAGCGCGCTCCAGCGCACGGGCCATCGACTGCAATAATCGCCGATCATCCGGCGTCTCATCGAGCAATTCGTCGTAGGTGTCGATGCCCTCCTGAATTAGATTGCGCTCCACAAAGACTTCCGCCAGACGGCGGCGTCCGTCGCTCTCGCCGAGTTGTGAATCGGGCAATGTCTCCCAGATGTCGACGGCCCGACTTCGATCTCCAGTATCCAGATAGTAATCGCCGACATCGATAATAACCACGTCATCATCCGGTTCGCGCTCCAGGACCCGATCGTAGGTTTGACGGGCCCGATTTTGGAATTGCCACCGCGCGTAGTGCTCGGCCAATTCCAACAGCACATACGATTGCTCCGAAAACTGGCCGCGAATCTCGTCGAGGACCTCCTGTGCACCATCTCGGTCGCCGGTCTCGATGTAGAATTGGGCCAGCTCAAAGCGGTACGTCTCGTCGCCCGGTGCAGTGCGGATGAGATCGCGGTAGGCCGATGGAATCTCGGATTCTCGTCCGATCCGCTCCAGGGTGCGAATCGTCTTTTCACGGCTTTCGATATCCGATGGCCGCTGCCGGGTCAGGCGTCGGTACTCGTCGAGGGCCTCGTCGAGCCGTCCCAACTCGGCGTATACGTCAGCCACCGCCATCTGCTGGTCGAAATCGCCACTGCGCCAGGATGGTGCGTAATCGTCGATAAATTCGTCGAGCCGACCGGCCTGGCGATAGACGTCGACGATGCGACTGCGCACATCGCGAGCTATCCAACTGTCGGCCCGGACCAGATCGCCGATCTCTTCGTACAGCGCAATCGCCTCGTCGGTCTCGCCCATCATTTCGTAGACGTCGGCCTTGTCGCGCAGCAAATTGGCCTTGCTACGCGGGTCGGCGCTGACGAGCGGTCGAAGCTCGTCGTATTGCTCGATGGCGGCGTCGACCTGGCGATACTGGACGAGAAGTTCGACGTAGGCCATGCGCAGATATTCGTCGCGTGGATGCTCCCCGATAAGTCCCTCGAAAAGTTCCATGCCGCGCTCGAAGTCGCGCTGCGAGAAGGCGAGTTCGCCCAACTCTTCCATCAACTCGCGGCGGCGCTGTGCATCGTCCTCGCGCTCCAGCGCCTCCTCGAAGTCCTCCATGGCCTGCCGGCGGTCGCCGCGCATCAGCCGCGCCGTTCCCCGTCCGACCCACCCGGCAGAATCATCGGCGTCTAGTTCGAGGGCCCGCTCGTATTCGTCGATGGCCTCGTCGTAGTCACCGCGAGCCTCCAGAAGATGACCCAGCACCAGCCGCAGATTGGCCTGCTCCGGCGCCGCCTCGACGCGCTCCCGGTAATCGCCGATCATCTCATCGAGACCGGCGCCCAACCCGATATGGCCCAACAGGCGATCGAGAGCCATCTGCGACGATGGATTCTCCTCGAGCATCGACTGGTAGCGATCCACAATTTCGGTCTGTCGCTCGTCGCCGGAATCGACCTGCCAGTCATCGGCCGACGCCGGCATCGCCACCGCCATCCACACCGCCGCCCCGATCGCGGCCGCCAACGCCGCCTTCCACCGCCGCCGGCCCGCCGTATTCGCTGTCGGAGATGCCATGAATTATCCTCCGTCGCCGCCCTGGTTGTCGTCGTTGGTCTTGAATTCGACCTGATAGCGCTGTCGCTTCAGGAAGTCGAGAATCTGCTCGCCGATGGCCTCGATCTCGTCACCCATCCCGTGGCCCGAAAATAGGACCTCTCGCTCTTCGCCGGCCTCTTCGGAATCGATGACAATCGCCACCTCGCTGCTTCTCGGCCATCGCTTTGTGATGACCTCCAATGTCTCCAGCTCTCGAAGACGGGCCTCGCCTCGGGCCGGCTCTCCCCACAGCGTTTTGACCTCGGCAATGATCGTGCGATCGTCGCCGTCGAAAATCCAGCGGCCGCGCCGCACCACCCGCAACACACCCCACAAAAAGCAGCCCAACACCACCAGCGCCACAATCGATCCCCAGAACATCCCCGTCACCGGCTCCTCATCGGAAAAGCCACCGATATAATCCGGCAAAAAGAAGATCACGGCGATCAGCAACAGCCAGGGAAAAATTTTGATCCCCCGGTACATCCCGGCGACGATCCGCCCGTACAGCGACCAGCGAATCGTCAACACCGAACCATCTTCTTCGACTTCGAAGAGTGAACTCATAAAATCTTTCCGGAACGCAGGGAATGGCGTGTCGTGGACGTCATGTCCGATCGTCAGCGTCGTGATGCCCGAAGGTTCAACACCGACACCGGCGGCGACACACCCTTATGTAATCGCTTGTCGATCCTCATTATTCATGGCCCCCGACAGACCGCCGTTCATGACTCGTCGATGATCGGGGTTAACCATCGAGCCAATTCGTAGTAGGTATAACGGAGAAGTCTGGCGGTCTGTTCATTCCGTCGTCCCTCCTGCCCGAGTTCGTCGAGCATGGTCGTACGAATACGAAAACGCGGCGTAGAAGTCCTTCCGTACCGGGCGATGCTGTGGACGATCGTCGCCGTATTGTTGGCCGCCGGCTTGCTTCACGTAAATCCGGTCACCCTCGGCGAAGAGCTCGACGCGGCCGACGGCACCGAAATTACACACGAAGGCGACGCCGACATACTCGTGGTAGTCGACTACGAGGCCATCCGTCAAAGTGGCGAAAGCTTCCAGCAACGAGATTTCAGCGCCGCCTGGATCGATCTGATCCATCGAGAGGTGGGCCCGGCATCTGTGGCCACACCAGAGACCTTTTCCGCCGATCTGCTGGATTCGGCGCGCGCCGTCATCCTCAGCCACAGCGTCAGCACCGAGATGCCCGACGCCTCCATCGACCGCATCCGCGAATTTGCACTCGACGGCGGCACCGTCGTCGTCGAGCGGCCCGATAATCGACTGCGCGAACTCTTTTCGGCCGACGGCGAGGTCGGGCCCCGCAGCGGCCGCCAGATCACGCACGCCGAGGGTGTGGCCGACGACGTGGCCGGCCAATTCGAGCAGATGCCCCTGTTTACGGACTACATCGGCTCCACTTCTCCGCGCGACGACGCGACGACACTGCTGTCGATCGACGGCGCCCCCGCCATCTACGCCGCCGACTTCGGCGATGGAAGCGCCGTCACCGTCGACTTCGATCTGCCCCGCCAGCTCGTGACCCTGCGCCAGGGGCGACCGGACGACGACTTTTCGCTTCGCATCGATGACGACCGACAACGACCGCCGACGACCGCCGAGCTGGTCGCCGATGACGAGTTGCTCGGCGCCGACGTCCCCTACGCCGATATGTTGGAGCGCTTTGTCATCTACGGCGTCCTGGTTCCCCACGCCGGCATTCCGGCACTGTGGGCCTATCCCGACGGGGCCGACGGCGCCGTCGCCTTCGTCCACGAGGACTCGCGACTCGGCGACGGCGGTGCCTGGATGCTGGACCACGAGCAAGATCGCGGTGGTTCCTCGACGCTGATGACTTCTTTTGACTCCGGGATCACCGAAGACGGTGCTGAGGCGATTCAGGCCGACGGCGGTCATCTCGGCCTCGCCTGGCGACCTCCTCACCCCTCCTTGGCCCGCTTCGAGACCATGGGCATCGGTGGATTTGAGCCCCTTCGCGCCCCCATCGGCCTCGGCGAACAACGCGACCACCTGGCCGATATCGTCGCTCGCGGTGGAATCCGCACCTCGCGTGCCATGGACGGCATCTGGAGCTCCGACTGGTCGGCCTCACTCGCCCACCTGGCCTACCACGGCATCACCTCCGACATCAGTTACGAGGCCCCATCGCATCGCGGCTTTGCCTTCGGCACCGGCCGGCCCTTCGTGGCGATGAATAATAAGGGCCTGCCGCTATCGCTTCGCCAGTACCCGATTTCGGTGCCGTCGGCCGCCGACGAGGGGCCCCCGCTGGAGGCACTGCTCGAACAAAGCTCCAGTGGCCATCACCAATTACTGACCGTCAGTTCTCGGCCCTCTCGCTTCGCGGACTATCCCGACATCGGTGATTTTGAGCGATGGCTCCGGCAATTCGACGCCATCACGCGCCACAACCACGCCATTCTCAACATCTCCGAATACGCGCAATTTCAACGCCAGCGACGCGACACCTCACTTCGCAGTCGCCTCGACGAGGGGAGCACGCTTCCCGGCGATCTCGACGGCGGCGGCGATCAGGCCAACCGACAGGCCACATTGCTGCGCATCACCGCCGAGGTTAGCCAGCGGGGAATGATGCTGGTTATCCCCGACAGACTGCGCGGCGCCGAGTTTCACGGCGCATTAGAGGGCGTCGAGCGAGTCGGCTCCGACATCGTCACCAATCGAGTCGATACCGAGGAATCCACCCTCGCCGGGTTGCCAGTCCGCAAGGTCGCCCTGGACCGGGGCTTTAATAATTTCGAGTTTTATTACCGCTGAGTTCTCATGGCCCGTCGAACCACATTGTGGGATCATCTGCGGTGGGACCTTCTGGTGCTGGCTGTCCTGGCGGCCATCATCGGTGGGTACGTCGCCCTTCAACAGCCGAGTATCCAGCCCGCTGAATCGCCGATGGGCGACGGCTCCAAACCGCCGGATCGCTCCGAGGGTGATGTCCTGTTGCTGGTTCCGACGGCGCCGGCCGCCGAAGCCCGCGAATTCGAAAATATGGACTGCAGTTTCGGCTGGTTTAACGCGCTGTGGCAGCACTTCGGAACCTTTGCCACAACGCCCTACGACCGGGTCAGCCCGGAATTGCTGGCCGGTCACGCCGCCGTCGTCGTCCCCTCGCGCGTCGGCTCCGAATTGTCGACGACGGTCCGCGAGGACCTGGAGTCCTTTGTGCGTCAAGGCGGCCAATTGCTACTCGAGATGCCCCGTCAGGAATGGGCGCATATGACCGGCGTTTCGACGGCCGGTTCCATCGAACGGGCGGCCTCCATTACCGCCGTCGAGGGCCTGGAGACCTACGGTCCGGTGCGCGAACACCTCATCGACGTCCCCCTCAGCGGTCGCCTGCTTCCGGCCACCGATCTCCAGCCTCGACCGTCGGGCCCGGTGGTCTTTGATGTCGAGGAACAGCCCGGCATGGTCGCCGAACCGCTCGACGAGGGCATGGTCTTTTCGCTTCTCTTCGATTTTTCGTGCTCTCTGGCCGCCATGCATCAAGGACGGCCGACCCAGCAGATGCATTTCGGCGATCCCGAAGAGCCAGAATGGCTGGCGACCCAGGAACGCGTCGCCGGCGACGAGATGACCACTGCCTTTGTCCCCTACGCCACCATCTTGCAGAGGGCGGTCTTTGACCGACTTCCAGAATCCCGGCCCATGGCCCGGCTGTGGCCCTTTCCCGACCACTACAGCGGTGCCGCCATGACCCAGCACCCGGCGCTGGAGAGTCCGCGGCCGTCCTTCGCCTACGCCGACCGGGCACACCGCCAGGAATCGGCGTCGACGATCATCGCCGCCGCCGACTCCTTTTCCGGCGACCACGCCGGGCTGGCCCGCTCGGTCGACGCCGATATCGGCCTTTTGTGGGTGCTCGGCGAAGAGCGCCCGCCGCTGGTCGACGGCGTCGGCATTGGCGCCATCCAACCCTGGGCCCGTGAATTGACGATTGCCGACCAGAAGGAGCGGCTGGAGCACAACATCGGTGACCCCGACAGCATGCGCATCGTCCAGTCCGAGTCGTCTCGCTGGGCTCCCGACTGGGATAGCGCATTTCGACAACTGGCCGCCGCCGGACTCGACATCGACACCAGTTTTGGCCCCACCGATGCCGATCACTACGGCTACCTTTTTGGCAACTCGATGCCCTTTCATCCTCTGGATCGACGGGGCCGACCGCTGCCGCTGTTGGAGGCTCCCTTTGTGCTCGACGGCGCCAATCTGACCAGTCAGCGACTGCGCCGGCTCTTTGCCGACAGCCAGCAGGACTTCCACCAGCCGCTGTCGGTCAATGTCGGCGCCGATGCCATGGAGAAGACACCGTCCGTCGGCCTTCTGGAGGGGGTTCGCGACATCCACCGGCTGGCCGACGACCACAACCACTGGCTGACGACGGTCGGCGACTACGTCGATTTTTTGTCGGCCCGCCGCCAGTCCGTGGTCACCAGTCAGTGGTCGCGCGACGACGGGCGCCTGACGATCTCCGTCAATCTTCTGGGGGCTCAGGTCGATACCGCAAGTGATGGCGCCGTACCGTCGGTGGCCGTGCCCGCCCGCTTTGACGGACGAGACCTGGCCCGCGTCGAAATCGACGATGACGACATCGACATCGCCTCCCCGCCCACGACCGGCCCCGGCGACGAGCGACTGATCTCGCTGCCGCCGGGACGCCACGTCATCTCCGTATTTTACGAATCGCCGTGACGACCCGGCTCGACCAATGGCGATCACCACTGATCTCCGGAGGGCGGCCCGAAGTCATCGCCGTCATCGCCCGGCGTCTCATCGCTGCGATAGATCGACGTCCGCGACCCCGACGCATCCTGCGTAGACTCCGATTCAGACGACCGATCGCGCTGTCTGGCCTGCCCCGGCCCCGGCGTGACTTCGTCGACGGGAGCGGTCTTATGGAAGGTCTCGACCTGCTGGCGCGACTCGGCGGTCACGTACACTGCGCCCCACCACAAAAAGGCCAGGTAGCCAAATAGGGTGTTGACGATCCAGCCGCCGAAAAGGCCGGCCGGCACGGCAATGACATCGCGCGCGGTGACACTGCCCAGAAGGCCCATCACACAGCCCATCAGTCCACCGGCGAGTACGGCGACGATGATCGCCGACAACAACACCGGCCACTCCCGGGCCGCCCAGGTCGCCGAACGGCGCAGGCCATTGACGACAGACATCCCCTGTGCGGCCACCAGATAAGGCGCAAAGGCCAGAAAGAATAGCGCCACAAGCCCCGGCAACACGCACAAAAGCATCCCGAGTGCCACAATCGCCCCCACCGCCAGCGTGATCAAAAGCGACGGCACAATGCGGCTTCCCACATCGCGGGCCACCGTCCCCAGATTGTACACCGCCGACGGCCCCTGCAGCGCCACATCGCGAAGCGTCTTCAGCAG
>LFFM01001154.1_pt1 | contig 18765 bp, 18 predicted proteins | sample 643131 | NCBI WGS metagenome assembly LFFM01 (sample SAMN03777445, study PRJNA286221) | soda lake metagenome | biome: soda lake; feature: Kulunda steppe; material: water; isolation source: sample Tc-Br brine of Tanatar trona crystallizer | place: Russia: Kulunda steppe | collected 2011-07
ACGGGATAGCGTCCTAAGCGCTACGCCTTTTCCTGGCTTGGCTACCCGCGCGCACCCCGATATTCCCGAAGTAAAAACAAGAACCTGTCGTTCTCAGTCCGGATCCTCGTCGGTCGATTCCTCGTCGCCACCGTACCGGCTCCGCAGCGAATCCAGTTCGGAGTCGACATCGATCTCTACGGGATCCACGTCGTCCTCCGTGTCGGCGTCAGCTTCGCCCTCACGACGCGCTCGCTCTTTTTGTTCGCCGACCCGCGCTTCGGCATCCCGGACCTGCTCGTCGAGGTCGTCCCGGAGCTCGCGGGCTTCGGTGAGGATTTCGCGGGCCGTTTCGTCCCGCGGGAGCGCGCCCTCGTCGACCGCGCGCTGGAGTTCGACCAGCGCGTCGTCGAGCCGGTCGAGACTCTCCTCGCCGAGGCGAGTGGCGGCATCTCTTGCCTCGCGGCCGCGGCGTTCGGCCTCGCCGCGGAGCTCCTCGCCGCGCTCGCGGGCCTCGCGTTCGGCCTGTGCGACCGAGATGGCGCGCTGGAGCGCTTCGAGAATACGAATATTCGCCTCCAGCACGGCGATCGCGGTCGGGATCGCAACGTCGTCGGCGAAGTCGAGCAGTTCTCGCGGGGACGGCGGGCGAGGGAGCCCGAGCGGGCCACGCCGCGGGCGCTGCTGTGGTTCGACCTCCCGGCGGAGGTCACGGAGGGTATCGGCCAGCTCCTCGGCGGTTCGGGCGAGTTCCTCGTCGGGGGCGCTGTCGCTCATAGGGTCGAGTTGGTGTGCCGCCAACAAAAACGGGGTGGTCGCGGCGTTACTCGTCTGCGTCGTCGGCCGGAACGCCGATGAGTCCGTCCACGTCGGCGTGGCTGGCGAGCAGTTCGCCCATGCGGTCGATCGTCGTCGCGTCACGGGTTCGGCCTTCGCTGACGACGTTTTCGGCGCGGTCGATCGCGGTCAGCGTGTCGGTCTGGAGCAGGAGGATCGGGACGCCCTTCTCTTCTGCCTTGCCGATGACGGCTCCGGTCGGGCGGTGGCCGCCGGTGAGGATCAGACACTCGATGCCGGGGGCCTGCAGCGCGGCAGTCTGGACGTCCGAACGGTCGCCACCGGTGATGACCGCGGCGTCGCGTGTGCGCCGGAAGTGACGGAGCGCGGCGTCGCTGCCCATCGCACCGACGCTGAAGCGTTCGACGTAGGCGTCGGTATCGGCGTTGGTCAGGATCTCCGCACCGAGCTCGTCGGCGAGATCCTCGACCGTGATCCCGGCGAGGTCCTGCTCGCGCGGGAGCACGCCGTGGACCGAGATCCCCTTGCTTTCGAGGAACGGCGTCGCGTCGGTTTCGAGGCTGTCGAAGGCGTCGTCGCTCACGGCGTTGAACAGGACGCCAGCGAGTCGGTCGTCGAGCTGTCGCGCAGCGGCGAGCACCTCGTCGACGTCGCCCGGCGTCTCGTAGCCGCCAAGCAGGAGCACCTCGGCGTCGAGCAACTCGGCGACGTCCGCGTCGGTCAGATCGACGATCCCGCCGGTGGTCAGCGAGCCGCCCCCTTCGACGATCATCAGATCGCGTCCGGCCGCGAGCGTCTCGAAGTGCTCTTTAACCTGCGTCTGGAGATCACTGGCGTCTTCCTGGCCGCGGATGACCTGCTCGATAAACGTCGGCGAGTAGACGACGGGTTCGAGCTCGTGCATCTCCGCGTCCATCCCCAGCATCTCGCGGGCGAGCATCGGATCCTCGTCGAGCGTCTTGCCGACGCGCGAGCGGAGCCGCGTCCCTTTCGGTTTCATGTAGCCGACATCGAGGCCGCGCTCCGTTGCGAGCATGCCGAGCGCGATCGAGACGGCCGTCTTGCCGGTGCCTTCTTCGGTCGAGGTTACGAGTAGCGTCTTCGTCATAGTTTATCAGTGTCCACGGTCAGTTGCAGGTCGATCGCCGTTGCGCCGTCCGGTCCCGCGACCAGCGGGTTCACGTCGAGTTCGAGGATCGCCGGGAAGTCGGTCGCCAGCTGGGAGAGCCGCTGGAGCGACTCCGAGATGGCGTCCGTATCCGCCGGCGTTCGCCCTCGTGCGCCGCGCAGTAGCGGTGCGGCCTGAATATCGTCGATCATCTCGTCGGCCTCCGGTTCGCTGATCGGCGCGATCCGGACGGTCGTGTCTTCGAGCACTTCGACGAAGATGCCGCCGAGGCCAAAGAGGACCATCGGGCCGAACTGCGGGTCGCGGTTGAGGCCGACGATCGTTTCCGTCCCATCATCGAGGTCGACCATCTCTTGGACCTGGATCCCGATGAGGTTTGCGTCGGGCTGGTAGTTCCGCGCCCGTGTCACGAGGTCCTCGTAGGCGTCTCCGACGTCTTCGGTTTCGACGCCGACTTTCACGCCGCCGATGTCGGACTTGTGAAGGATGTCGGGGCTGACGATCTTCATGACTGCGGGACCGTCGATCTCCTCGGCGACCGCTCGTGCTTCCGCGGGCGAGTCGACGACGTCACCCTCGGGCGTCGGGATGCCGTAGGCATCGAGCAGATCCATCGCCTCGACGCCGAGACGGTTGTCGTCGCGGGCTTTCGCGCCTTCGAGGATCTCTCGGGCGCGTTCGCGGTCGACGTCGAAATTCGGCGGCTCCTCGTGGGTCGTCCGGCTGATGTCCCGATACTCGGAGAGCGCGCCGATACTCCGGATCGCACGCGCCGGGTCGAAGTAGTTCGGGACGCCGTTGTCCTTGAGCTTCTCGGCTGCGGCTTCCGTGCTCTCTCCACCCATCAGCGCGGAGACGATCGGCGTCTCGTACTCCTCTTTTTTCTCGCTGATGACGTCGGCGAGATTCTCGAAGTCGAGCACGGCGGTCGGCGCAGCAACGACGATCGCGGCCCCGACACCGGGATCGCTAAGCGCCGCGTCGAGGGCCTTCTCGAACCGGCTCGCGTCGGCATCGCCGAGCACGTCGACCGGGTTGTAGATGTTTCCTTCGTCGGGGAGCATTTCACCGTAGATTTCGAGTGTCTCGTCCGAGAAACTCGCGAGGTCGAGCCGCGAGTCCCCGATCGCGTCGGTGGTCATCACGCCGGGGCCGCCGGCGTTAGTAATGACCGCGACGTCGTCGCGTTCGGGCAGGGGCTGGCCCGAGAGCATTCGCGCGTAATCGAACATCTCCTGGACGGTTTCGACGCGCAGCACGCCCGCCTGGTCGAGGCCTGCCGCGTAGGCCTGCTCGCTCCCGGCGATCGTTCCGGTGTGTGAGGAGGCCGCCTGCGCACCGGCCTCGGTCCGTCCGGATTTGACGAGCACGACCGGCGTGTCGTCGGTGACCTGCCGCGTGGTGTCGATGAACTCCCGGCCGTAATCGATCCCTTCCAGGTAGCCGATGATCACGTCGGTGTCGGGGTCGTCGCCCCATTCGTTGATGAAGTCAGTCTCGTCGAGGACGGCCTCGTTGCCCAGCGAGACGACATCTTTGAATCCGAGGTCCTGATCGTTCGCCCAGTCCAGCACCGCAGTGATGAACGCACCGGACTGGCTCATAAAGGAGATAGAGCCCTCCTGTGCGTTGTCCGGGCCGAAGGTGGCGTTCATGCCGTTCGGCGTGCTCATCACGCCGAGGCTGTTGGGGCCGACGAGGTTGAGATCGTGCTCCTCGGCGACCTCGATCAACTCGCGCTCGCGCTCCGCTCCTTCGCTGCCGGTTTCGCTGAAGCCAGCCGTGATGACGACGACATCGTCGACACCTGCCTCTGCCGCCTCCCGCACCGCATCGATGACGATCCCTGACGGGACGACCACTACAGCCAGGTCCGTCGGTGGCGCTGCCGCCACTGATTCATAACAGTCCAGTCCCAGCACCGCATCACGGTTCGGGTTGATTGGAACGACCTCGCCAGTGTAATCGGCCTGGAGGTTCGTCAGGATTGCCCGCCCGACGGATCCCTCCCGGTCGGTTGCACCGACGACGGCTACACGCTCCGGCCCGAACAGGTCCGATAACGCTCCCATCGCTACATGGATCTGAATGTATCCACCGGTAAAAACTGACTGACATCGTGCAGGGTATAAATCCCCCCTTTATGCGGACCAAGTAATATTCGTGATAATTACTGTTCTTTGTATACTGCTCTCACGCACCCATCGCACGCAGTCACCGCATAGTCAGCGCTGCTGACCGATCGGAGAGGGCCACCGCGCCAAGATAGATCGCGATCGCGACGACGATTACGGAACCACCCGACGGCAGGCTCTGCCAGATCGCGACACCGATCCCGCCGAGAATCGACACCTGCCCGAACAGCACCGAGAGATACAGCGTCTCCCGGAAGCCCCCGGCGACCTGCGAAGCGGCAGCGACCGGTATCACCAGCAGCCCGGCCACCAGAATCACTCCGAGGATCTGCATCGCCCCCACGACGACGACTGCCGTCATCGTCACCAGAAGCGCGTTGTACCACGCCACATTAAAGCGCGCGACGCGGGCGGCCTTCTCGTCGAACGTGATGAAGAGGAACTGCTTGTAGTTGAACACTACGAGGGCGGTGACGAGAACACTGAGCGCCGCGACGATCTGTGAGCCCTGTGCCGTGACGACCGACATGTTCCCAAAGAGCAGATCCTCGATCTCGATCGGGACGGAAACGAACTCACGGCCCCACGAAATAAGGAGCGTTCCGACGGCGAAACTGCCGGTGAGGACGATCGCGATCGGCACGTCGCCGTAACTGTCGGTATGCTGTGTGAGCCATTGCAGGCCCAGAGCCGCCGCGGCACTCACGATCAGCGCAACGATTAGCAACTGGCCTCTCGACCCGCCGAGACCGAACAGTCCGACGACCACGACGCCGATCGCGACACCGGCAAACGCGGTATGTGCGAGCGTCTCGCCGATCAGTGCCATCTGTCGGTGGACCAGATAGGTACCGACGAGCGGGCCGACGATCCCGACAAGTACGCCAGTGGCGATCTGTCGCCACATGAACGGATGCTGGAAGACGTTCGTCCCCAGATAGTAATCCAGCCACTCGCCGAGGACAAGGAACTGATCGAACGTCGTGCCGGCGAGCGAGCCGACGAAACCGGGAGCCGTTCGGAGCCAGTCGACGGTGATGAAAGCGATCATGCCGGTGCCCAGCACTGCGGTGAGGACGAGCAGGACCTCCTCGACACGTTGACGGGCCGGGACGGTTTGGGCTCGCAGGGACCCTTCGGCCCGCTCGTCTGCCGTATCCGTGCTCATGGGTGGTTGTGATCGAGGACGCCGGTCGATTTTCCGTACGCTTCCGAGAGGGCATCGCTCTCGATGAACGACACCGTATCGCCGTGATGGTACAGCTCACGGTTGATACAGGCCACCTTGTTGACGTGTTTCGTAAGGACGTCGACGTCGTGCTCGATCAGGATGATGGTGATCCCCTGTTCGTTGAGCTCGTCGAGTAGATCGTAGAACTCGGTTCGGGAGTCGGCGTCGACCCCGACCGTCGGTTCGTCGAGCGCGAGCAGATCGGACTCGGAGGCCAGCGCACGGGCAATGAAGGCACGCTGGCGCTGGCCGCCCGACACCGCGCTGATCGGGCGGTGTGCGAGGTCTGGGATGCCAACCGTCCGAAGCGCGTCGTCGACGATGTCGTGATCCTCGTCGCTCAGTCGCGAGTGGCCGACGTGGGCGAATCGGCCCATCAGCACAACTTCCCGGATCGTCACCGGCATCGCACCGCCACGGTCGGTCGAGCGCTGGGCGACGTAGCCGAGCCGTTCGCCCGCCTCGAACTCCGCGGCCGGTTCGTCGAAGAGCCTGATACTCCCACTGTCGGGTTCGGCAAGCCCGATCATCAGGTGGAGCAGGGTCGTTTTGCCCGAGCCGTTCGGGCCGATCATCCCTAGAAAGTCCCCGGCCTCGACTGACAGCGATATGTCTTCGACTGCCACCGTATCCCCGTAGGAGAACGTCACGTCCTCCACGTCGACGACCGTCGTCATCTATGCACCGTTACCAGCAGGCTCGGTTTTACTCTTTCCATCGGATTACGCGCCGAGGGCCGCCCGGAGCGACGGCAGGTTGATCTCTTCCATCTGTTCGACCCAGCCCCAGCCGTTCTCGGACCACTCCGCAGTGGTGCCTTCCGCCGGAGTCAGGGGCTCGGCGTCCTCGACGTCGCTGTTCTCGAAGATCGTCTCGACCATCTGTGGAACCTCCTCGCCGGGGTCCGACACCTCGAACGGATCGTAGAGTACGGTATCGATGTCCTCTTCCTCGATGAGGTCCAGCAGGTCGGCGATATCCTGCGGCGACACCGAGGCGTCCGGCGAGATTCCAGTCGGCGTCACGAGCTCGAAGTCGTACCGTCGTTCGACGTACTGGAACGAGTCGTGTCCGGCGAACACAGCCACGTCCCTGTCAGCAGTCTCGGTCAGCTCCTCGAACTGCTGATCGACCGTTGCGAGGCGGTCGTTATACGCCGCGGCGTTGTCCTCGTACAGTTCCGCGTTATCGGGATCGAGTTGCCCGAGTTCGTCCGCGATGGTATCGACGACGCGCTGGGCGAGCACCGGGTCGGTCCAGACGTGGGGGTCGTGGAAGTCGTCCGCACCGTCGCCCTCGTACTCCTCGATGACCTCGAACGATGAGGCCTCGTCCGCGGTGTCGTAGATCAGCTCGTCGCCCCGCCAGAGCTCGATGACGACAGCTGTTTGTCCAAGCTCCTCGCCCTGGAACTCGACACGATCGCCGTGAGATTCGATCCGAACGACTGATTCGTCAGTATCGTCGGCGAACCGGGCGTCAAGCTGGTACTGCTCGTCCTCACCGAGTGGCACAACGTAGCCATCCTCGTCCTCGATAACGACACCGAAGGGAACGCTCTCGTCGAGCTCGACATCGGGAACACCACCGTGCCAGTGCTCGACGTGCCAGTAGCCGATCCGCCTGTTCGAGCGGAGGTCGACGATATCGAACTCGTCCAGCTGGAGTGTTTCGGGCGGATACTCCCGTCCGTGATCCGGATCAGGGATCGGGTCATCGTCGAAGCCGATCAGGAACGGTTCGAGTCCCTGCATCCCGTCGACGACGCGTACATCCTCGTAATCGCGTTCGAGTTCGGCGGCGATATCCTGTGCCCACGAGAACTCGGGCGTATCGAGATACAGGAACATGTTCGTCGCCGCGATCTCCCGCGCCAGATCGCCGTCGGGACTCCAGCCGTGGCCCATCGAACCGGTTTCGACCGGGTTCTCGAAGGAGAGTTCGTCACCGCTAACCTGCTCGGCCCAGTCCCACAGTGCAAAGAAGTTCGCGTACCCCCCTTCACCCTCGTCCCCGCCGAGCGGGCTATCGAGGCAGCCAGCCAGAGTGCCGAAAGCAGCAGCTCCGGCACCGGCTTTGAGAACGGAGCGTCGTGTCTGTTGCATACGCTGTATTTTGTTAGTGTTGCGTAAAAGGATTGTTATCTGGAAGTGTGTTTTTAATAATCTCGCTACGGTCGACTACTCCGCGTGCAGCTCGGCGACCGCACGGCCGTGATCGAGTTCGACGATAGCGTACTCGTCGATGCCTGCACAGTCGTCGACGCCCGCTTCGGCGTGGCCGGCGTGCCCCTCGACGACCTCGACGGAGCCACCGGCAGTGAAGAAGGCGAAGGTGTCGCCGTCTCCGTGCTCGTGGTCGTGGTCGTCATCATGGTCGTCGTGATCGTCGTCGTGGTCGTGGTCGTCATCGTGATCGTCGTCGTGGTCGTCATCATGGTCGTCGTGATCGTCGTCATCCATCTCGAAGGCAACGTATCCACTCTCACCTTCAACTGTGATGTCGAACGGCTGGTGAGTTTCGGAGACGACCGGTGCGTCTTCCGGTGAATCAGCAGCTTCGATCTGGTCGCTGTCGTCGTACTGCATATGACCACAGGCGTGATCGATCTCGTCGTGCGAGAGGCCGTCGTGGTCGTGATCGTGGTCGTCGTCGTGGTCGTGATCGTCGTCGTGATCGTCGTCGTGGTCGTGATCGTCGTCGTGGTCGTCGTCGTGACCGCCCACTCCTTCGACGAGGAACGTCACCGAAGCTGCGGCCGCTTCACCGTTCGCAGCCTCGCCGTTTTCGTCACCGTTCGGGTCGTCGTCGTCGAGACAACCAGCGAACGCGCTTGCAGCCAGTAGTCCACCGGTACTCGCGAGCAGTCGTCGTCGTGTTTGCTCCATACTCCCAGTAACGGTAGTCGTATACAAATATGTTATTATGTAGGTAGAGATTCTTAATAATCGGAGCTACAATAGCGACGGGATATAATAATGGCCTGCGTATCACCGGACGATGATCGTCCCGAACATATCCAGTGCCTCGTGTGGTTCGCAGACGTATTCGTAGGTCCCCTCGACCTCGAAGGTGTGTTCGTACTCGAACCCGTCGTCCTCGATCTCGTCGTACCCCTCCCAGCCGCCGTCAGGGCCCTCGACCAGCGCGAGGTTGTGGGTGTCGGATTCCCAGACCCACTGGACCGTCGTCCCCGCGTCGATCGTGAGCTCCTCGGGTTCGAAGATGTTCTGTCCCTCCGGGCCGACGAGTACTGTCGTTACGCCGTCGTCCACTGCCGGGTCGTCGGCTGGTTCTTCTGCGTTATCGGTACAGCCCGCCAGAACTCCGGCCGTAGTCACGCCGGCCGCCGCTTTGAGATACGTTCGCCTATCGATCGTCGATCGCTCAGTCATAGACGGCAAGACGTAGGCGTCGGCCGGAGAAAAGCCTAATTTACGGGATTGCTACCAGCTGGTTGTCGAGTACTACTGGCCGTCGATTTCGATGGAGGCTCCGCCCGCCGGTATCGCAGCAGTGTCGTCGTGAGTCGTCTGGTCGTCCGCGTTCGCACTCCGAACTTTCGGCTCCCAGACCGAGTCTATCAGCAGGCGCACGTCGTACTCGACGACCTGTGAGAGGTCGAGCGTGTCGGTGAGGATGCGATGGATCTCACACTCGTCGACCGTCGCTCGCGCGACGACGTGGGCGTCCGCGGTCGCGTACACGTGATCGACACTTTCGAGCGGCGCAAGTTGATCGATAACGTCGTGGACTGTTCCCGGCCGGAGATGGAGGTCGACGAGAACGCCAACACCCTCACTGATCTGGGAGCGATCGAGGTCCAGCGTGAACCGACCGATGACGCCGAGTTCTTCGAGGCGTTCGACGCGGTCGGAGACGGTTGGTGGCGACACACCGACCTGCTCGGCGATGTCGTTATACGGCCGCCGGGCGTTTTCGGTCAGTAGCTGTAGGATATGTAGATCGGTCTCGTCCAGTTCGACCATACCGGTTCTTGTCGGTATCCCCATAAACTACTTTCGACATTGATTTCGTGATTTTTACCGATAATCTACTGGCCTCCCGATGAGATCACAGGGATGACGATACAGTACCACGTCCCTGTCACCGCCATCGCGACTAGTAATTCGACACCAGTGATTCGATAGGGAGACCGGGCTCGTTTCCCGAATCCCCGACTACTATCAGAGTAGTTTTACTTTTCTGTAGCGCGTACCTCCCCAGGCGAGTCCAAACGGTATATATTGGCGGATACATTACGGGCTTGCAATGGAAGGTGGTTCGGCCGACGTGTTCACCGAGCTGGGGACGATCGGTATCGAAGAGGAGTTTTTTATCGTCGACGACCGCGGTCGCCCAACCTCGGGAACGGACGAACTCGTGTACGAAACCGAACCTCCGGAAGCTCTCGACGGCCGACTGGACCACGAGCTGTTCAAGTTCGTCATCGAGACGCAGACCCCGGTCATCGACGGCATCGACGACGCACCGGAGACGCTCCATGAGATCCGATCGGCGCTGGTCGACCACGCCACCGAACACGGCTATGGGATCGCCGCCGCCGGTCTCCACCCGACCGCCAGATGGCGCGAACTCGAACACGCCGAAAAGCCGCGATATCAGGCCCAGCTGGATCGGATCCAGTACCCACAGCACCGGAACACGACCGCTGGACTACACGTCCACATCGGCGTCGACGATGCAGACAAGGCGACGTGGGTCGCAAACGAAGTACGCTGGTATCTCCCAATGTTGCTGGCGCTCTCGGCGAACTCGCCGTACTGGAACGGCTACGACACCGGCCTGCAGTCGGCGAGAGCGAAGATCTTCGAGGCGCTGCCGAACACCGGCATGCCGACTGCGTTCGACGATTTCGACGAGTTCCGGGCGTTCGAGGAGACGATGATCGAGACGGACTCGATCAACGATCGGGGGGAGCTATGGTACGACGTCCGACCACACTCCGAACTCGGGACAGTCGAGGTCAGAACGCCGGACGGACAGGCCGACGAGGATCGCATCATGGCCTTTGTCGAGTACATCCACGCGCTGGTGCTCGACCTCGCGGAGCGGTACGAGGACGGCGAGCCCGGGACGCCGATCCGACGGGAACTGCTCGACGAGAACAAGTGGCGCGCCATGCGGTACGGCCACGACGCCTCGTTTATCTCGCCGGATCTGGATGGGACCGTCACGCTCGGTGAGCTCGTCGAAATCGAGTCCGATCGGCTGGACGTGAGCGGACTCCGGGGCCTCTACGACGCCGAAAGCGGAGCGACGAAACAGCGCCGACTCCGGTCGGAGGAGGGCGAGGACGCGCTGTGTGAGTCGTTGCTGCTCTGAGCCAAGGCTTTTATTCTCCGGCGGCTTTTGTCCTTCTAGAAACAACGTATGTCTTCCGACGACACTACCGATCCGGAGTCCCCAGACGACGCACAGACGGACGACGAGTTCGAGGATAGCTTTCTCCCCGAGGGCGGTGAGTCGACGCGCGAACGCCTCGAAGAGGAGGCCGATCGAGCCGTCGAGGGGTTCGATCAGGGGATCGTCGACCTGCTCTCGTGGCTCCTCGAAACCGAGACACGGGCCCGGATCTACGTCTATCTCCGACAGCACCCCGGTAGCACGAGCGAGGAAGTCGCCGAGGGAACGGGCCTGTATCCGAGTACGGTTCGGGAGGCGCTGGCCGAACTCCACGACGAGGAGAAGGTCACGCGGAGCAAACGCGAGAACGAGGGGGCGGGCAACAACCCATACGAGTACGACGCGATGGCACCGAGCGACCTCGTGGGCAGCGTCGCGGGCCAGGTACAGAAAGAACTCAACACGGTGTTCAACATGGACACGTATCTCGGCCGTGACGATGGGGGAGCTGACGAGGAGCCGGTGACGATCACCGTCGAGGAGCGATCGGACGACGACGCCAAAGCGGACGATGACCCCGACGCGGACAACGAGTCCGAAGCGGATCATGACCCCGACGCGGACAACGAGTCCGAAGCGGATCATGAACCCGACGCGGACGATGACGCCGCCGACGAGGATGCGCCGTCCGCCGCCGACGACGAAGAACACTGACCCGCATCTGACTCCGACTCTTTTAAGAATCGTGCCGGAGAATGGCGGGTATGAACGTCGCGCTGGGGGGAACGTTCGATCCGATCCACGACGGCCACAGAGCCCTGTTCGACCGCGCGTTCGAGCTCGGGGACGTGACGATCGGGCTGACCAGCGACGACCTCGCTCCGAAGACGCGAGCCGAGGACCGGTACGTTCGGCCATACGACCAGCGGAAAGCGGATCTCGAGGATGAGCTCGGGGAGTATGCCGACCAGTACGACCGCACCTACGAGATTCGGACCCTCGAAGCACCGACCGGCATCGCCACCGAAGCACAGTTCGACTGTCTGGTGGTCTCTCCCGAAACCATCGACGGTGCGGAGCGGATCAACGAGATTCGGACGGACAACGGCGTCGACCGGCTCAGAATCGAGGTCGTCGATCACGTCTACGCTGAAGACGGGGAAATCATCTCCAGCACCCGGATCGTGAACGGGGAGATCGACGAGCAGGGGAACATCACGCCGGAGCGTGAGGGCCGGGAACGCGTGCAGCCCGACTGAGCTACCAGTCCGGCGGTTCCATACCGGCGTCCCGGAGCAACTCCTTCCAGCGCTGCTGAATAGTGAGACGTGACACGCCCGCAGCATCGGCGACGTCGCCCTGTGACTGTGCCTGTCCCGAGATCAGCGAGGCCGCGTAGACGCTCGCGGCCAGCACTGCCCGCTTCGAGCGCTCCGCCTCGGGGACGCTCGAAAGAAAGAGATCCGTCGCGGTCGAGGTGGCGTCGCCGTCCAGATCGAGCTCGGCCGCGACGGTCTCGATCTCGTCGATCCACTCCTCGTTCTCGACGCGGGTACGGGCACTGTACATCATCACGGTGTTCGCACCGAGCGCCGATAAGCCCTACTCCTCGCCGACCCGGCGATCGAGAAAGTCCGTCAGCAGTCGGAACATCCGGAGCTTCTGGTCCTGGTCCGAGGAGGCGTGTCCTTCCTCGCCGAGTTCGCGGTACTCGTAGGCCTCACCCTCCTCGTAGCCCAGTTCGTCGAGCCGGTCGCGGAACAACCGTGCCTGCGAGACCGGCACCCGGCGGTCGTTGACGCCGTGGACCAGAAACAGCGGGGCATCGAGGTTCTCCGCGTGCGTGATCGGCGAGCGCTCCGCGTAGAGGTCGGGGTTCTCTTCGGGCGTCCCGAGATACTTCTCCATCAACTCGGTGCGGAAGTGCGGCATCGTCGTCTCGAACATCTCTTCGAGATCCGTCAGTCCGATCCACGCGATGCCGGCGTCGTACAGCTCTGGATACTGGACTGCCTGCCAGTACGCCGAATAGCCGCCGTAGGAGCCACCGAAGACCACGACACGGTCGTCGTCGATCCAGTCGTACCCAGCGACGTGTTCGGCGGCGACCGCCACGTCGCCCTGTTCGGCCCCGCCCCAGTCGTCGATCAACGTCTCCACGAACTCGCGGCCGCGGCCAGTCGAGCCGCGGTAGTTGACCTGCAGGACCGAGTAGCCCTGCGAGACGAGCACCTGCGTGTACAGGTCGAACGATTTCGCGTCCCGGGCTCGCGGCCCGCCGTGGGGGTTGACGATCAGCGGTGATGGGCGCTCCCCCGAGTCATACAGCAAAGCGCCGATCTCCAGTTGCTCGTAGGGATCGTGGTCGACTGCCTTCGCGGGCGTTTTGGGGACCCCATCGGACTCGACCGTGAGGTACTCGGCGTCGGCGAAATCCTCTGACTCGAATGGGCCGTACTCCGCCTCCACGAGCACCTCGTACTCGTCCGTTTCGAGGTCGTAGGCGACCAGTTCGGGCCGTCGTGTCGGTGTCGTGTGCTGGAAAACGAGCCGTCCGTCCGCGAGCACGACCTCGCCAGTCTGTCCGAACGAGGCGACGCCTTCTGGCACGTCCAGCTCTCGGCCCTCTCCGGACTCTACGTCGTAGACGACCGGAACGGAGATGGCATCCCGATCACGGGACGCGATGATCCGCTCCCCGTCCGGATGGAAACAGACGCCGCCTTCCTCGTATTCGCCGGTTCCGTACCAGGTAACCTCCTCAGTTTCGAGATCGTAGACGCCGGCCCGGCCCAGATCCTCGGTGTTGTCGGAAACGAGCAGCCGCTGGCCATCGGGTGACCAGTCCACTGGCGCTGCCTCCGCGCCGATATCCCCGATCTGGAGGTTTCGCGGATCGCTGCCGTCACTGGCGGCGACGTAGACGTCCTTATTATCGTAGTCGTCGGTTTCGTTCGTGGCGTACGCAATCCGCTCGCCGTCGGGCGAGACGTGAGCGCCCCAGACGGCTCGCTCGTACTCGGTGAGTTTGTTCGTTTCGTCCGTGCTCAGATCGTGGCTGTACACGTTCATCTGGCCGTCCCGCGAGGAGCCGACGAACAGGGTGTCCTCGTGGACATCGGAAATGATGATCTGACCGTCCATCTCGAGGACCGGCTCCGCCTCCCCGTCACGGCTCAGTGCGTGGACATCGTTTTGCTCGTTCCCGTCGTCGTCGAGGTGGAACAGGACACGCTCGCCCTGTTCGTCCCACTGGACGAACCAGCGGGCGTTTCTGGGCACTTCCCCTGCCGACCACTGTGTGTGTCTGCCCGTCTCGACGTCGAGTACGTGCAGTTCGTTACGGCCAGTCACGTCGTAGTAGAAAGCGATTTCGTCGCCGTCCGGGGACACTGTTGGATGGGCGAGTGTCGGCAGACTCGCCAGTTCTTCGATCACGTCGTCTGTCGTATCAGGCATGGGAGTTCAGTTCGGACCAAACACGGATAAATTCCCGTGCCGGTGGGGAGTTGTAAACGGCGATATCGGCGGATATGTTAGCTATCCCCCAAGTATCGGCAGTAGTGAAACTCGGATGCTGTGGTGGGGCTCCGGCGGTGTGTGTAGCCGAAATACGGCGGCTTTCGATCTACCGTAAAACACATACATTGATAATCCCTTTCGCTGTTGTACTAAACAGCATGTTCGATCTGACAGCCTTCCAGCGCGACTGTCTGTACGTCATCGCAGGACTCGACGAGCCCAAGGGTCTGGCCGTGATGGACGAGCTCGAAGAGTACTACGAGTCCGACATCAACGCGGGCCGGCTCTACCCGAACCTCGACGAACTCGTCGACAAAGGACTCGTCGAGAAACACCAGCAGGATCGGCGAACGAACGCGTACGTTCCGACCCGACGTGGCAGGCGCGAGATCGAAGCCCGAGCGGAGTGGAAAGCCGACCAGCTCGGCACGGAAGCCGAGACGCCAGCGGACGACTAAACCAGCACAGTCCCGCCGACCCACAGAAAGACGACGCCGAATCCGGCGAGGACGACGCCGCTCAGCCCCGCAACGACCGGTGCAAAGGCGTCGACGCGCCGACCGATCCTGACGAGTCCGCCCGGAAACGCGACGATCCAGAGGCCGATCCCAGCGAAAAAGCCACCCAGCAGCGCTGGGCTTCCAGTTTCGACGACTACGACACCCGCCAGTCCCTCGCCGACTACCGGAACGTGTTCGAGGACGTCGAGTCGACCCGGCGTAAGCAGCCCGACACCGATCGTGATCCAGAACCCGATCTGGTAGGGGTTCGTCAACGAGAGCGCAAACGCCTTCCGGAAGCCGGTTGACTCGTGTGTGACATCTCCGGTAAAGGACTGTGCCGCACGGGCGTCCCGGACCGCACCCAGCGCGAAATACAGCATCAAGACGCCACCGGCGAGATAGAGGATTCCACGAACCACGTCCAGAGCGTCCACGAGCGTCGCGACACCAAGCAGCGTCAACACGAAGAACAGAACATCGGCCGACATCGCGCCGAGTCCGGCTTTGAACCCCGCAACCCAGCCACGGAGCACGCTCTCTTCGGCGATGATGGCGTTCATCGGGCCCGGTGGAGCGGCGAGCACGAGCCCGAAGAGCGTCCCAACGAGAAGCGTCGTCAGTACGGAGAGCACACTCGGCGTTTTCCGGGCGTGGTCAAAAAGTCGTCGTCAGCGGGTCCCCAGCTCCGATCCGGGAGTTCTCCGGGACGCTACTGGAACGTCCGTCCCAGTTCGCTCTTGCCCTCCGGTTCGGTGCGGCTGATCTCCGATTCCAGCTCCTCGTAGCGTTCCCGAACGTCGTCAGTTACGCTCGGCCCGACCTCGTCGAGTGCGTTCTCGAAGTGCTCGCGGGTGATCCGGACGTTCCCGATACTCTCGCCGATCTCCTCGGGATCGACCGAGTTGATGAACTCGCGGGAGGCGGCCATCGACGCTTCGCGGGTCACGGCTTCGATGTCCGCACCGACGAAGCCCACGGTCTCGCTGGCGAGCCAGTCGAGATCGATGCCATCGGCCAGCGGCTTGTCGCGGGTGTGGACCGCGAAGATCGCCCTGCGGGCGTCCTCGTCGGGGACGGGAACGTGGACGTGTCGGTCCAGTCGGCCGGGCCGGAGCAGGGCGTCGTCGATCAGGTCGGGGCGGTTCGTCGTGGCGATCACCACGACGTCTTCGAGCTGTTCGAGCCCGTCCAGTTCGGTCAGCAGCTGGGAGACGACACGTTCGCCGACGTTCGAGTCCCCGCCGCCGGAGCCACGTTCGGTCGCGATGGCGTCGATCTCGTCGAAGAAGACGACAGTAGGGGCGTTCTCGCGTGCTTTGGAGAACACCTCTCGGACGCCCTTCTCGGACTCGCCGACCCACTTGCTGAGCAGCTCGGGCCCCTTGATCGAGATGAAGTTCGAGTCGGCCTCGTTGGCGACGGCCTTGGCCATCAGCGTCTTGCCGGTTCCGGGCGGACCGTACAGCAACACGCCTTTCGCGGCCTGCATGTCCATCTGCTCGAACACCTCGGGGTATTCGAGGGGCCACTGGATCGTCTCGACTAACCCCTCTTTGGTGTCTTCGAGGCCACCAACGTCGTCCCACGTGACGTCGGGTACCTCGACGAACACCTCGCGTAGCGCCGAAGGCTCGATCCCTTTGATCGCTTCCTTGAAGTCCCGTTCGGTGACCTGCAACGAGTCGAGGATCTCGGCGTCGATCTCCTCGCTATCGAGATCGATCTCCGGTCGGATCCGCCGTAGCGCATTCATCGCGGCCTCTTTGGTGAGGCTGGCGAGGTCAGCGCCGACGAAACCGTGGGTGTTCTCGGCGTAGGCTTCGAGATCGAACTCCTCTTCGAGCGGCATCCCGCGCGTGTGGACCTGCAGGATCTCCTCCCGGCCGCCCTTGTCGGGGACGCTGATCTCGATCTCGCGGTCGAAGCGACCACCACGCCGGAGTGCCGGATCGATAGCGTCGACGCGGTTCGTCGCCGCAATGACGGTGACCTGGCCGCGTTCTTCGAGCCCGTCCATCAGCGAGAGCAACTGCGCCACAACCCGGCGTTCGACGTCGCCGCCAGCTTCGCCGCGTTTGGGGGCGATCGAGTCGATCTCGTCGATGAAGATGATCGCGGGGGCGTTCTCCTCGGCCTCCTCGAACACTTCACGCAGTTGCTCCTCGGACTCGCCGTAGTACTTCGACATGATCTCCGGACCGGAGATGGTATCGAAGTAGGCGTCGATTTCGTTGGCGACAGCCTTGGCCATCAGTGTCTTCCCGGTTCCGGGCGGGCCGTGGAGCAAGACCCCCTTTGGCGGTTCGATGCCAAGCTGCTGGAACAGCTCGGGGTGGCGCATCGGCAGCTCGATCATCTCGCGAACCTGTTCGAGCTCGTCGTCGAGGCCGCCGATATCCTCGTAGGTGACCGAGGGACCGGCCTCGGAGCGTTCGGCCTGCCCGTCGATCTGTTCGGCGGGCGTTTCGCTGATCTCGATATCGGTCGAGTCAGTGACGACGACGGTTCCGCCCGGCTCGGTGTTCGCGATCTTCAGCGGCACCGACCGGCCGTTGCCGGACATGGGGCCAAAGGAGAGCGGGAACGGCACCGTCTGGTTCTCGGTGATCGCCTGCCCGCTCAGTTTGTCACGGACGAGCGGCCCGATGTTCCCGCGAATACGGAGGTTCTGCGGGAGCGCGACAGTTACGCTCGTCGCAGGCTGGACGTCCGCCTTCTCGACGGTAACCCGATCGTCGATCCCGACGTCGGCTTCCTGTCGGAGTCGCCCGTCGATCCGGATGACGTTCCGGCCCTCGTCCTCGGGGTAGCCCGGCCAGACGCGGGCGACCGCTTTCCGACCGTCACCGCCCTCGATGACGATGTAATCGCCGTTCTCCAGGTCCAGTTCGCGCATCGACGCCCGGTCGATCGCGGCGAGCCCCCGCCCCGCGTCTTTCTGTTTGAGTGGTTTGACTGTGAGTTTCATCGTCCGTCCTCCAGTTCGATAGTGAGGATACCGTTTTTGATAAACGCTTGCGCGCCCTCCTCGGGCAGGTCGAGATCGATCTGGTCGCCCTCCTCGGGGACGACGATCGCCGTGTCGCCGACGATCTCTACGCTCGCGTCAACATCGCTACCAAGGTCGGCCACGATCCGACGAGCACCATCAGCGTTGTACTCCCGGACGCGGCGTTCGTCGCGTCGTGAAAACTGTTTGAGATCCATATTTCCTAACAACAAGTTAGTTACAATACTATTTAAATCTGTCGCCCAGAATCGCAATACGGCATATTTGCTGCTGGAAAAGACGAATTGCGGTTCACACTATCGAAGGCACTTAGTTCCGCTCTGGCTGTGGGGAAGATTCACGTCCGCCCGTGGCAAACGTACTACCATGCAGACACTCACACACCACGGTCGGAACACGTCGTATCGCCGGACCGATCGGGGTGGCGACGGCCCCGTCGTGCTGTTTGTCCACGGGAGCGGGGCAACGAGCGATCTCTGGCGACAGCAGCGATCCCTCGCGGATCGCTACGAGGTCGTGGCACTTGACCTGAGCGGGCACGGTGAATCGGGGGACGTAGATGTCAGCGCGGGCTACGAGACGCTCTCGGTGTACGCCACTGACGTCGTCACGGTCGCGCGCGAGGTCGGTGCGGAGATCCTCGTCGGGAACTCGATGGGCGGGGCGGTGCTCCAGCACGTCGCGCTCGAACGGAACTACGATCCGGCGGCGCTGGTGCTGGCCGGGACCGGCGCGAAGCTGGCCGTGCTGGAGGATCTACTGGGGTGGCTGGACGAGGACTTCGAGCGCGCGGTCGAGTTCCTGCACGAGGACGGTCGACTGTTCTACGACCCCGACGAAGCGCTCCGATCGAGCTCGATGGCTGCGATGCAGTCGGTCGGCCAGGCGGTCACTCGTCGGGATTTCCGGACGTGTCACGCCTTCGACGCCCGGGATCGAGTCGGCGAAATCGACGTTCCGACGCTTGCGATCTACGGCGAACACGACCGGCTGACGCCGCCCCGCTATCACGAGTATCTGGTCGAGCAGCTGCCCGATGCCGCCCGCGCGTCGATCGACGGCGCCGCCCATCTCGCGATGCTCGAACGGCC
>LFFM01001155.1_pt1 | contig 18753 bp, 14 predicted proteins | sample 643131 | NCBI WGS metagenome assembly LFFM01 (sample SAMN03777445, study PRJNA286221) | soda lake metagenome | biome: soda lake; feature: Kulunda steppe; material: water; isolation source: sample Tc-Br brine of Tanatar trona crystallizer | place: Russia: Kulunda steppe | collected 2011-07
ACACGTCACACGGACCGCCACCTACCTCGACGATGACGCGCCGGATCACGTCGAGTTCCACCTCGATCGTGCTCGGGACCGGCTTGCGGATGCTTCCCCTGACGAGCAGGCCGATGATGCGGCTCGTGAGTCGGCACTCGAGACCTATCGGCTTGCCGTCGCATCCAGTGCGACCGCACGCGGCACCGTGCTCGATCACGAGCAACGCACCCCGAGTGACGAACTGCGGGACGCCCACGACGCGCTCGTCAGTGCGCTCGACGCGACCGTTCCCGACTATTCCGGAGCGGCGCTCACAAAGGTGATCACACGGTACGGCGACGTCGACGACCTGCTTGCGCGTGCGGCCCGGGACGAGCGGTCGGCGCGCGAGGATCTCGATACGGAGCCCGGACCGACGACGTGGGAACGGGTGGAGATCGGTCGCTGTCGGACACGTGACGGGGCGTGGCTCGCCGACACAGGTAATGGCCCCGACCGTACCGACGAACTGACGGCCGCGTTCGACGCGCTCGTGGAGCGGACGGAGGATGACGTCGACGGGGTCGAGTTCTCGTACGACGGCGACGTGTCGAACCACGCGGCCGACCGCTGGATCGGCGTCCACCGTGGCGACGATCCCGAGGACGCGTTCGCCGCCGAACGGCACGCCGCGGCCGTTCGCGACCAAGCGAGCCGCGCGATGGTGGCGAGAACCCTCGATGCGTGTGCCGAGCTTCCCTCGTACCGCCATCTCAACGAGATGGACGCGGATCCACCGGTCGACGCGGAGGACGTGCTCGCGGCGAAACGCGACGCCGTCGACGCGTTCGTCGACGCACGGGACGACGTCGGCGACGACCCCCTCGGTAACCACCTCCTCACCGACATCGTCTCGACGATCGAAACCGAGGATCGCCGGCTCGACGGGCTGGTGGACGGCGTCCGATCGTACGATGACGACGCGTGGCTCGAGCAGCTCTATCGATCGATGCTTGGATTCCGGGGAGCTGCACTCGAAGCGGCGGTCGTAGCCGGTGTCATCGAATCAGTTCGACTGAAAGACCGGAACGGCTGAGGTCCCGTACCCTCCCGCTTCGTCACCGACGAAACCGCCCATCCCCGAGTCCGACGGGCGTCGTGGCGGTGTCTCGACGTCAGCGATCGGCGTACCACTCCGCGAACTTCTCCAGTGCACGACCGCGGTGAGAGACGGCGTTCTTTCGCTCGGTATTCATCTCGGCGAACGTTTCGCCGTCGTGTTCGAAGATGGGGTCGTAGCCGAAGCCGCCGTCGCCCCGAGGTGCGACGATCCGACCGGGGACGTAGCCCTCGAAGAGCTTGACCGGCAGCGGATCGCGGGCGAGCGCCCCGTCGACGTCCGTCCCGTTCTCGCCGGCGCTCGTCGCGTTCCCGCCGGCGCTCGTCGCGTTCCCGCCGGCGCTCGTCGCGTTCCCGCCGGCGCCCGCCACACTCCCGTCGGCGGCATCCGGATCCGCCGGGCCCGCCGCCGCCGCGGCTTCGCGATCTCCCCGGTCGATCGGGTCGGGACTGGCGGCGAAGCCGTCGCCGTCACAGTACGCAAGCGTGCACCGAAACGCCGCCCGCCGGTCCTCGAGGGTGCTGGCGAGCTCCCAGACGCGATCGATCCCGAGCGTGTTTTCGACGTACGAGGAGTACGGCCCCGGAAACCCGTCGAGCGCGTCGATAAAGAGCCCGGCGTCGTCGACGAGCACCGGCTCGCCGGCGTGCCGAAACGCCTCCCGGGCGCCTCGGGCGGCGATCGGGCCGAGTTCGTCCGCCTGCATCTCGGCGTAATCGAAGTCGAGCTGGCTCACCGATCCGTCTGCGAGATAGCTCTCCGCCTCACGAACTTTCCCCGCGTTCGTCGTCACGTACCTGAGCATGGTCGCCCTCGGACCGCTCGCCACGAATACCCGTCGGTACGCTTTTTTCTTTCGACGAAAATCCGACGCGTATGTCGTCCCTCCCGACGTTCAAAAAGCGGAAGCTCATGAGTCTGATCGGAGCCCTCACCTTTGGGTTGACGGCGCTGTTTGCCGTCCTCGGTCTCGGTGTCGCCGTGCCCGCAACCTTCGTGACCGGCTTTTTTATCCTCCTGCCGCTCGTGACCGTTCTCGGGGAGGATTTCCCGCTCGTCGAGCCGGAATCGGACGCGGACGGCGAGAATGCGAGCGACGAGGACCCGGTCGAAACCCTTCGCCGACGGTACGCGACCGGCGATATCGACGAGATGGAGTTCGAACGCCGGCTCGATCGACTCTTGGAGACGGAATCGCTCCCGGCCGATCGCATCGAGGACCCCACGACGGAGCGCACGGATCGTGAGACGGATCGTGAACTCGAGTTCGAGTGATCCCCCACAAGCGTCGAGCACCGCCCCTGCGACGGATGACGACGACGGATGCGTATTTAAGTGACAACTGGCGACAGGGATGTGTATTTAAATGATGCGTGCCGCCAAGGAACGTCATCCGAAGCGGCGATCGACGGCAACGGATCCCTCGGACGTGATCGCTCGGGGACCGCCGACGAGGATCAGAGCCCGAGTTCGCGGCCGAGGACGACGTGTTGGATCTCGCTGGTCCCCTCGCCGATCTCCATCAGCTTCGCGTCGCGATAGAAGCGCTGTGGGGCGAAGTCGGTCGTGTAGCCGTAGCCGCCGAGCGTCTGAACCGCCTCCTCGGCGACCTCGCGAGCCGCCTCGCTGGCGTCGAGCTTCGCGAGCGCCGACTCCTCAGTGACGCGCTCGCCGTCGTCGTATTTCGTCGCCGCCTTATGAGTGAGCAGCCGCGCCCGCTCGGTCTGGCGGTGCATGTGGACGATCTTGTCGCGGATCGCGTCGAACTTCGAGATGGGCTTGCCGAACTGTTCGCGCTCGCCGGCGTACTCCCTGGCAGCCTCGTAGGCACCCCGTGCGAGTCCGACGGATAACGCGGCGATCGAGATCCGGCCGCCGTCGAGCGTCTTCATCGTCTGTTTCCACCCCTCGCCCTCCTCGCCGAGCAGCCGGTCCGCGGGCAGCCTGACGTCGTCGAGCGCGATCTCACAGGTCGGCGAGCAGTTGAGCCCCATCTTGTCCCAGACGGTCGTCACCTCGAAGCCGTCGTCGTTCTCCGGATCGACGATGAACGTGGAGATGCCGTCGTAGCCCGCATCGGGATCGGTGACCGCCTTCACGAGGATGCTGTCGGCGACGGTCGCGTTCGTGATGAACTGCTTCGTCCCGTTCAACACGTATTCGTCCGCGTCGGGGTCGTACTCGGCGGTCGTGTCCATGTTGGAGGCATCCGAGCCGCTGCCCGGCTCCGTGAGCGCCCACGCGCCGATTCCGCCGCCGTCCGTCAGCGGGCGAAGCCACTCCTCCTTCTGGTCCGGCGTGCCGAACAGCTCGATCGGCTTGGCGCCGAGGGAGGTGTGGGCCGCATAGGAGAGCCCGATCCCGCCCGAGACGCGACCGATCTCCTCGGTGACGAGCGCGTACATGAGCTGGTCGCCGCCGAGGCCGCCGTACTCCTCGCCGATCGGTACGCCCATCATGTCGAGATCGGAGAGGGCCGCAAACACCTCGTCGGGGAACCGATGTTCGTCCTCGATCTCCTGGGCGATCGGGCGGATCTCCTCCTCGCAGAACTCCCGTACGGTGTCCCGAATCATCCGGTGTTCCGCGGGCAGGTCGAAGTCCATGGGCAATACTTGCAAGCGGCGGGCTTAAACGATCGGTCGACCGGCGGCCACGGTTCACCTACGAGAATCCCGACCGACTGTCGGTCCCGGATCGATGAGACGACCACGATCCCGGATCGATGAGACGACCACGATCCCGGATCGATGAGACGACCACGATCATCGATACCGGCGCTCACGCGTGAGACGGTTGCGACGCCAGCGTCGGTGGTGATTGCGACGCCAGCGTCGCTGGTGACGTGTCGCCGTCGCTCCCGACCGGCGACCCTTTATCAGTGGTCGGCCCGTCGAGAACGGACATGGAGCTTCGTCGACTCGTGCGTGGTCGCGTCGATTGGCCCGACCTCGAGCGAGTCGCTCGCGAGTTGGCGGACCGGTACGACCGTGAGGGCATGTCGATCCGCTTTCTCGAGGCGGACAACTGGCTCTCGACGCCCATGGTCGTCGACGACGACCTCTTCGTGAAGGTGATCACCAAACAGAACACCCTCGTGCACACGCTATTTACCACCGGACGGAACCTCGGGGCGTTCTCGGCCGGCACCGAAGGGTTCTTCGAGCGCTACGAGACCCCCTACGAGATGGCCCGCCACGAGCTGGAGGCGACCGAGCGCATGCGCGAGATCGGCGTCAACGCGCCGAAGCCGATCGAGGCGCTCGAGATCGGCGGATTCGGCGTGGTCGTGCTGGAGTATCTCCCGGAGTTCCGGACGCTCGACGAGCTGAGCCGGGAATCGACCGCCGCGACTGCGCCGGACCTCTTTGCCACGCTCAGAACCCTCCACGACGCCGGGCTCGCCCACGGCGATCTCCGCGCAGAGAACGTGTTGATCCGCGACGGCGAGCTCTACTTCATCGACGCGACGAACGTGAGCGAGGCGGCGCGTGACGACGCCCGAGCGTACGACCTCGCGAGCGCGCTCGCCGCGCTCGAGCCGCTGATCGGAACCGTGGCGACGGTCGATGCGGCCGTGATGAGCTACGAGCCGGCGGAGCTCCTCGCAGCCGAGCGGTTTCTCGATTTCGTCGCCATCCGCCCGGATCACGACTTCGACGGAGCCGGCTTGAAAGGAGAGCTCGAAAAACGGGCGGCGTGAGCGGCCGACTCGGATCGAAGCGGCGATCCGACCGTGTCACCCGCCCATGTAGAGTCGGGAGACCTCGTCGCTATCGAGGAGTTCGTCTGCCGGTCCCTCGAACCGAACCGTGCCCTGGTCGAGGACGTATCCCCGGTCCGAGATACCGAGCCCCTCGCGGGCGTTCTGTTCGACCATGAGGATCGACGTGCCGAACTCGTTTACGGCCTGCACGTTCTCGAAGACGTCGGCGACGATCGAGGGCGCCAATCCGGCGGACGGCTCGTCGATGAAGAGCACCTCCGGCTCCATCACCAGCGCCCGCGAGAAGGCGAGTACCTGTCGCTGGCCGCCCGAGAGCGTCCGAGCCTTCGCTTGGCGCTTCTCGTCGAGCAGCGGAAATCGCTCGTAGAGTCCGTCGATGATGTCGTCGAGGCCGGAGTCGCGCGCGACGCCTCCCATCCGGAGGTTCTCCTCGACCGTGAGCGAGCCGAAGACGTTGTCGGTCTGCGGGACGAAGCCGAGCCCCTCACGGACGAGGTCGGCCGGCTCACGTCCACCGATCGCGCGGTCACGGAAGTAGACCTCGCCGGTCCACGGCTCGTTCAACCCGAACGCGGTCCGAAGCACCGTCGACTTCCCGGCCCCGTTCGGGCCGATGAGACAGACGATCTCGCCCTCCTCGACGTAGAGCGTGAGGTCGTCGAGCACCTGCATCTCGCCGTACCCTGAATCGACGCCGTCGAGCCGGAGGATCGCGTCCTCCGGGACGTCGTCGGGTGGTGCGAGCCCGGCGTCGCTTCGGGGCTCTTCCGTCGCTCCGGTCATGCGTTGCCCCCGAGATACGCTTCGATGACGCGATCGTCGGTGCGAACGGTTTCGGGGTCGCCCTCCAGCAGAACGCGGCCCTGGTCGAGAACGATGATGGGGTCGGCGAGATCCATGATGAAGCTCATGTCGTGTTCGATGATGAGGAAGGTCTGTCCGTCGGCGTTCAACTCCCGGATGAACCGCGAGAGTTTGCGTGCGAGGGTCGGATTGACGCCCGCGACCGGTTCGTCGAGGAGAACGATCTCGGGGTCGACCATCAGCGCGCGGGCCATCTCGACCAGCTTGAGTTGACCGCCGGAGAGCTCCGTCGCCGGAGCGCTCGCGAGGTGGTCGATCTCGAACCGCTCCAACAGCTCGTGGGCCCGCTCCAGCGTCTCGGTTTCGTCCGCGGTCACCGCCGCTCGATCGGTGAACAACGGCAGAATGGACTCGCCGATCTGGTCGGTCTGTCCGACCATCATTGCCTCACGGACCGTCATCCCCTCCAGTCGCCGGGGGGTCTGGAACGTCCGGACGAGTCCGTTTCGGGCGACTCGGTGGGGTTTCATGCCCGTGACGTCGTGCCACCCGTCCTCGTCGTCGCGGGCGCCGTCTCCGTCGCCATCGGGATCCGACTCCCGGACGGAGACCGTTCCCGCGTCCGGCTCGTAGAACCCGGAGACGAGGTTGAACAGCGTCGATTTCCCCGCGCCGTTCGGGCCGATCATGCCGGTGATAGACCCGCGCTCGACCTCGAGCGTGACGTCGTCGGTGGCGACGAGCCCGCCGAAGGATTTCCGGAGTCCCTCGACGCGCAACACCGGATTCTGCTTTGCACCGTCGGCACCGTCGTATGCGTGATCCGTACTCATGCGTTCTCACCGTTCATCGTTCCCCACCTTCGTCGTCGGATCCCGTCTCGGGGACGGGTTCGGAGACCGCCCCGGGTGCGTCCCCGTGTGCGGCGCGACGATCGGTGGAGATGTCCGCTCGTCGCTTCGCATCCGGCCAGATGAGTTCCTCACGCGGGGGTAACAGTCCCTCCGGACGGTATCTGATCACCAACACGATCAGGACGCCGACGGCGAACAGCCGCAGCGACGCCGTGTTGATGTGCGTCAGTATTCCGACGACCTCCAACCCGGTCTGTAACAGGTCGAAGGCCGTCGTTCCGGAGAGGAATCGCGTCCCTTCCCGGATCAACACGATGACCGCGCCGCCGAGCAGCGCACCCCTGTCGCTTCCGGTCCCGCCGAGTATCAGCGCGACCCAGACGTAGAACGTCTCCAACGGCAACAGGTCGGCCGGACCCAAGAATTGCGCGTAGAAGACGTAGAGGACGCCCGACAGCGTCATCACGACGCTGCCGATGACGAACGCCTGCATCTTCAGCCGGTAGGAATCCTTCCCGAGCGCCTCGGCGAGGTCCTCGTCGGCACGGACGGTCCGCTGGACGCGCCCCCACGGCGACCGGTGGATCCGCCGCGCGAACAGATAGACGGCGAGCAGGAGCACGGCGCCGATCAGCAGAACGACGGTTCGCGTCCCGAGCGGAAGCCACGAGAGCGGCACCGGAATCCCACTGATACCCTGGCTACCGGCGGTCCATTGGCGTTCGTTTAACAGGATCAGCCGGACGACCTCCGCCAGCCCGAGGCTCGCGATCGCGAGGTAGTCCTCGCGCAGTCGGAGCGTCGGAATGCCGATGAAGACCGCGACGACCGTTCCGGCCATGATGGCGAGCGGGATCGCCGTCGCGGGATGCCAGCCCAACTCCAACGGAGAGTTGGCGGACGAGACGAGCATCGCGGTGTATGCGCCGATCCCCCAGAAGGCGATCACGCTGAAGTTGATGAGTCCGGCGTATCCCCACTGAACGTTGAGTCCGGTAGTGAGAAGCGAGTACATCGCGACCAACACGAGGAGGCCGGCAACGTATCGGATCCCGATCGAGCCGATCGCGACACCGACCGTCAGCAGAACCACGACGGCCGCGATGGCCCCGTAGACGAGCCTGTCGGCCCGCTCGGTATCCGTCCACCACGCTCGGAGCGTCCTTATCGGATCCTGACGGAAGCTGCTCGGTTCGTCGCTCACGTCGCGTCACCTCCGAGGATGCCGTTCGGCCTGACGAGCAGGATCGCGATCATCACGAGGAACGCGACCGCGGCGTTGTATTCGGTTCCGATGAATGGAATCGCCGGTGTGAGTTCGTGAGCCATGCCGATCGCGAACCCGCCGAGCATCGCCCCGTAGACGGAGCCGATCCCGCCGAGGATGACCGCGGCGAAGATCAACAACAGCAGCTCGAAGCCCATCCGGGGGCGAATGATCGTGTCGAGCCCCAGGAAGACGCCGCCGGCGCCCGCAAGCGCCGCGCCGATGACCCACATCGCGATGATCACTTCGCCGGTCCGAATGCCGGAGACCCGGGCGAGTTCGGCGTTGTCCGCCATCGCCCGCATCTTGCGCCCGAGCGTCGTGTACTGCAACATCGCGTGGAGCGAGGCGACGAGGACGAGCGAGCTGAGGACGATGACGACGTCGCGGGCCGTCACCGACACCCCGAGCGCCGACTCGATCCACGGAATCCGCCCGCCCCGACTGACGGGATAGGACTGCTGACCGGGTCCGAACTGCATCAACAACAGCGCCCGATAGGCGAGTGCAACGCCGATGCTCGTGATGAGGAGGCCGATCGCGGACGAATCGAGCGGCCGGTAGACGACGTATTCGGTGACGACGGCGACGACGGCCGCGGCCGCCATCCCCACGAGGAGCGCGCCGAAAAACCACACCGGGAAGCCCGCGATCGTCACGCCGGGAATGATCGCCTGTACGAGCGGCGCGGACCCGAGAGCGATGAACGCACCGACGGCCATCGTGTCGCCGTGTGCGAAGTTGGCGAAGTTGCCGATGCTGTAGACCAACGAGAGCCCGATCGACGCCAGCACGATGATGCTGGAGTAGACGATCCCGTTGACGATCAGCTGTGCAACCACGAGTTCACCTCCATCCCACGTCGGTGACGGTCACGCCGGACCGCCGCCGGGGTGCCCTCGACTACCATCTAGCTCGTGATGTAATCGCCCCAGACGTATTCGTGGTCTTGGACGGAGTATACCTGGTAGTATCCCGGCGGGTCGCCGTTCTCGTCGAGATCGATCGGGCCGGAGACGCCCTGATAGTCGATGTCATCCGGCGTCCCACCGTCCTCGAGGATCTCCTTTGCCGTCTCGAACGTGAACACCTCCTCGCCGTCGGGGCGGGTCACCTCACGGACCACCTCGGAGATAGAGGCGCCGGTGAACTCATCGGCCGCCTCGATCGCGATCGCGGAGACGGTGAACGCGTCGTAGGCGTACGCCGACCAGACGGTTGGCGCCTCGTCGAACTCCTCCTCGAAGCGGGCGGCGTACGATTCGTAGTTCTCCTGCTGTTCGGGAGCGGACTCCGTGATCCCAGTGAGTCCCTCCTGGCTTCCCGGCTCGGTGTTCGCAAGGATCTCGTCGGCGATCGTCGACTCCGCGCCGTAGTAAGCGACCTCCTCGTGGTAGCCCTGGTCGAACGCCTCGTTGATGAAGACGGTGACCTCGTCGGCATACGTGATGAACAGCCACGCGGTCGCGTCCGTATCGCCCATCTCGGAGATCTCGCCGCGGTAGGAGGAGCCCTCCGGTTCGTGCGGTTCGATGTACGCGACGTCGCCCTCAAAGGTCTCCTCGAACACCTCGGAGAGCGACTGGCCGTAGTCGTTGTTGATCCACGTGACCGCCACGGAGTCATGGCCATCATCGAGGATCATCTCGGCGAGCGCCGCGCCTTTCGCCGCGCCCGAAGGGCTCATCCGGAGGAGGTTCGGCTCCGTCGAGAGAACCGCTCCCGTGGAGTTCTGTGAAATGTGGACGACATCGGTGTCCGCGATCACGGAGTTGTGGATCGCCATCGAGGCGCCGGAGCCGACGGACCCGATGACGATCGGCACCTCGTCCTGGTTGACGAGTTTCTGGGCGGCGTTGACCGCACCCTGATTCGAGGACTCGTCGTCCTCGACGATGACGTCGAGTTCGGCGCCGTCGCCGATTCCCGCCTCGTTGATGTCCTCAAGGGCAAGCTGGCGACCGCGCTCGTTCCGCTCACCGTACGGGGCGAGCGATCCGGTGATCGAATCGACCATCCCGATGGCGTACTCGTCGTCGCCGTCGTCGTCGCCGAGGCACCCCGCGAGACCGACCACGCCGGCGGCGCCGGTCGCTTTCAGCAGGTCCCTTCGTGTCGGTACACGGTTGAGTTTGGGTGACATACCACTCGAACGTACTGACATACAAAGGGTTAACATTCGCCCTTCCATGGTCGGGTTTCCGTCTTCGGAGAGGCGATTTACCCCGACACCTGTTGGAGTTCCATCCAAACCCCACCCATTCGTTAGCCAACCGTTGGATCCTGATACAACTCCCTCACATTCGCTCCGTTGATCGTCGGGGATCCGCGAGCGACAAAGACGGGCTCCAGTCGCCGGGTGGTCCGTTTCATACGGTCGTGTGAAACGGTGTTCGAGGTGATTAACCGTCCATCGTCCAGTGCAGGAGCTTCATCGGGCGATCCCGGACGCGATCGTTCGTTTATAAACGTCGCCGACCGGGTGACCATATCATAAATAAATGGTCAACGGCTGCCGGCGCGCGACTTAGACGCGCGAGAGGAAGTTCGATGGCAACCTCACGTTCACGCTATCCACGCTTCCGGAGCGCCGTCCGGTTCACCGCATCACCGTCCGGCCATCCGTTCGACGTATTCGACCGCCGCCGCCGGGTCCGCGACCGGTTCGACACCGTCCACGTCGTGGGTGTTCAGTCCCGCCACGGGCCGGTCGTACACGAGCGATAGTCCGATCTCCGAGAGAGTTCCCGGGCCGCCGTCGATCGCCACGACCGCGTCGCCGTTCATCACGACGAGCGCGTTCCGCGCGTGTCCGAGCCCCGTCGCGATCGGCTCCGTGACGTGTTCGTTCGCGTCCGACCGCCGGTCCGTCGGGAGGATGCCGATCGTCCGCCCGCCGGCAGTACGGGCGCCACGGCAGACCGCGGTCATGACGCCGCCCAATGCGCCGCAGACGACGACGTGCCCCCGTTCGGCAAGCAGTTCTCCGAGTCGTTCGGCGACGGCCGCCGTCTCCGCGGACACCGTGCTTCCGCCGATCACGCTGATACGCATGGCTCGCGAGTGGTCTCGACGGCGGTTAAGCGGACGGGACGGCCGATTGCGAATCGGCTTCTCGAGGAAGGGCCGTGTTTTTTTACAGAAGTGCAAGGAGAATGCCCCGGGGCTTGACCCCGAGGCGATTCACGGATCTCGAACGATCGGAGAGTCGGTGTCAGTACATCCGGGACGTCCGCAGATCCCCGCCTCGTCACCGGCCCTCTCGACGCCGGGTGAGAGTCGATCGATCCGCCAGTCGGCGGCGTGGCCGGTCTCCTCCTCATGGGTCGCCAGCGCGACGCGAGCCTCGGAGAGCCGATCGAAGGCTCGATCGAAGTTACACTCCGTGCAGGCGACCGTGACTGACCCTCGGCTCATGTTGGTGAGTGGGCGACCTGCGGTCAAAACGGTGCCGGCGTGTCGGTTTGTCGGTGCGATATCTCAGTCATCGGCTGATGGGACGGTTCAGTCGTCGGCGGATGCGCCGTCTCCCGAACCGTCTCCGTCGCCGAGGCCGGTCGCGACGGGGTCGATCCGGTCGGACGGAACGGTACCATCCTCGCGAAGTCCGCGTTCGTCGTAGTACTCCTGTATGGCCTCGTTGACGTCGGGAATCTCGTAGGGCAGCTCGTCGTCCCCGCGATCCTTCCCGCGCCGGTTGTTGAAGTGACGTTCGCGCGCGATCGTTTCGGCGCCGATCTCGAGGAGCTCGTCGTACGAGCGACCCAGCAAGGTCGCGAGCCGGTCGTCCGTCACGTAGTCGCTCGCGAACGCACAGACGATGGCGGAATCGCGGATGGCGTTCCGGTTCTCCTTTCTTACCAGGAGGGAGGACTTTCCGAGGGTTCCCTCGGGATCGATCTCGCCGGCGTACTCCGGCGAGAGCATGCCGCCGTACATGTGGTCCGCACCGCGATTGGCGACCGCGTACGAGAGTCCCTGTCCGTGCAGAACGCGCCCGTCATGGGCCGCGAACTCCATTCCCTTCACGGTGTAATCGTCGACGCCGAGCTCCTCGTGGGCGCGATGGACGCCCCCGGCGAGCAGGTCCGCGAGTTCGTCGCCCTCCTCGCGGTAGGCGATCCGCTCGGTGACCGCCTGCGCGAGCTCGGCGTCGCCGAAGGCGTCCTCGCTTTTGAGGTACGCGGCGACCGTGACGCCCGCGGAGATGGTGTCCATGCCGAGGATGTCACACAGCTCGTTCGCCTTCATCACGTCGACGATGTCGCCGACTCCCTGTGCGGACCCGAACGCGTACACGGTCTCGAACTCCGGCCCCTCCGTCTCGACGCCGGATTTCTCGTCGCGCGTCGGGAGCTTGCAGGCGTACGCACACTGTGAGCAGGCCTCCTTTTTATACTTCTTCTCCTCGACGGCGTCCCCGCCGATCGAGGCCGCGCTCTCGAAGTGATACTCGTCGAAGTACCGAGTCGGCAGCGAGAAGTTCTCGTTGATGAACTCCGTGCCGCCCGTCGTTCCCTGGCGTTTCATCCGGTCGTCGGAGGTGGCCGCCTCGCGGTGGACGTCCATCGCCGGCGGGTCAGGGATCTCGATCTCCGGGTGGGCATCCCCGTCGAAGGTGACCGCCTTGAGACTCTTCGAGCCGAGGACGGCGCCGAGGCCGCCGCGCCCGAACGCGCGCGAATCGTAGGTCATCACGCAGGCGAACCGCACCAGGTTCTCCCCCGCAGGACCGATCGTGATGCAGTTCTCGGGACCCAGCCCTCGCGTCTCGTTGACGTGCGCTGAGACCTCGGGGACCGTCGCCTCCGCGAGCTGTGGAACCGCCTCGAATTCGACGCCCTCGTCGGTGACGTGTGCGATGACCAGCTCGTCGCTCTCGCCGGTGATCTCCAGCGTCGAGATTCCCGCGCCGGCGAACTCACGCGAGAGATATCCGCCGGCGTTCGTCGAGACCAGTCCGTCCGTGAGCGGGGACAGGGCGGTCATCGACATGCGTCCGGTGAAGGACGTCGTCGAAAGCTGGAGCGGCCCGGCCGCGAGGTACGCACGGTTTTCAGGGCCGAGCGGGTCCGCGTCGAACGGGATCCGGTCGTGCGCCAGTGCCGTCGCCACGCCGCGCCCACCGACGTATCGTTCGAGTATGTCGCCGATCGGCGTTCGTGTTGCGGTTCGATCGGTCAGATCGAGGGTGAGAAGTGGACCCTCCGCGTGGAGCATGATCGGCGATTGCGAGTCCATCGGTAAAGCTCTGCCTCCGGATCCGGGTGGAAACGGTCCGCCATTCGGTCAGGGACCGGTCGCGTACTCCCGTGCGGCCTCGACGAGGCGATCAAACGCGCCGCTCGCGGGATGACGATGGGAGTAGGTACCGACAGTCCGGTGCTCCCGAAGGCCGTCATGATCGCCGTCGATCCCCTCCCCGCGGGCCATCTCGAAGGCAAACCGGGCGTCAGTGTCGACGTCGACCGTGCCCTGACCCGGGAACGCGTGTTGCGAGTAGTGGAACTCGTGGCCACGGTGTCGATCGTCGGCGTTCGCCGTCACGCCGTCATCGACCGCAACGAGTTCGACGTGGTCGAGCGCCTGGTATCGATCGCACATGTGAACGCTCCCCGGCAGTATGCCGGCCATGTCGTACGTCTCGCCGTCGGTCGTCGTCAACGAGTCCACGAGTGCCATCAGCCCGCCGCATTCGCCGAGGATCGGAAGTTCGTCGGACGCCCGCTCCGCGATCGTCTCAAGAGCGGGGGAGGATGACAGTGCGGCCGCGTGGTTCTCGGGATACCCTCCCGGAAGGTAGACCGCATCACACGTCGGAAGATCGTCGCCGCCGACGGGGGCGAACGTGACGACCGTCGCCAGCTCCTGTAGGCGCTCGGTCGTGGCCGGGTAGCGGAATCGGAACGCCTCGTCCGACGCGATGGCGACAGTGGGTCGTTCGTTACCGGTGGTGTGGTCGTCATCGGTCACGTGATCGTCACCGGCGTGGTGGGTAGTGGATCGTTTCGTCGGGTTCGCATCGGAGGGTAGTCCCTCCGAAGTTTTCGACGCCGGGTGCGGAACGGGGGATGCGAGTTCGGCGATCGCCGCTCCGTCGAGCGTCGCCGCCGCTTCGGTCAGCGTCTCGTTCGGGATCGGAGCCTCGGATCCCATGTGTAAGCCGAGATGGCGATCGGGGACCTCCAGGTCGGCCATCGGCGGCACGTGACCGAGCCAGGCGATCCCCTCGGTGAGTGAGCCTTTGATGCCCCGCGCATGTCGACCCGCGTGGGCACGAGCGGCGATCACTCCGGAGACGTCGATACGGGGGTTTTCGACCGCATCGAGGACGTCCTCGGGGAGGTCGACGTGTGCGGCGTACTCCCGGAATCCGAGTGCGGTTGCGCCGACGCTCTGCATGCCGGCGCCGGCGTCGACCACGAGGACGACGGGCACGTCAAGGGCTGCAGCGGTCGCCGCCGTCGACGTTACCGATCCGTCGTACAACCCCATCATCCCCTCGATCACCGCGACCGGTTCCGTGGACTGACTGTCGTCGAGCGTTCCCGTGGACCGATGGAGGTTGTCCCGGACGCCGTCGACGCCCTGCATCCACGTATCGAGGGTTCGTGACGGTCGCCCGAGTGCCGCCGCGTGATGGCTCGGATCGATGTAGTCGGGACCTGCCTTCGCTAAGATAGGGGTGTGTCCGGCGTTCGAGAGGGCTCTCGCGACCGCGAGCGCAGTCACCGTCTTCCCGACGCCAGAGGCGGTCCCCCCGATCACGATTCCGTTCACGGTGAACACCGAAACGACGCTGTCGTTCGTTGGACGTGCATGGTCGTACTTTCGTGAGTGGCGGTATAACGCTCACGTCGCGTGTATGGTAACTTACCGTGCCCTCGAATCTCGGTCGGTGTGTCCTCTGTTCTCCGTCGGTGTGTCCTCTGTTCTCCGTCGGTGTGTCCTCTGTTCTCCGTCGGTGTGTCCTCGGATCCCCGCATCTGTTGATCCACCCGCGAGCGGGTGCCGTGACAACAGTTATTGAGCGGATGGATCATAATGATCGTCAATGGCAGTTGATGATCCGCCGGGATCGGGCATCTCCGTGACCGATCTCGGCTATGACAGGCCTGACGCGGCGGCGTATCGGGAACTCGCAGCTGATCTCCGTGATGCCGTACGCGGCCAGGTATCCTTCGACGAGTACACGCAGATCCTCTATGCCACGGACGGAAGCATCTACGGGGCCCGGCCGGCCGGGGTCGTCGCACCCCGGTCCGTTGTAGACGTACAAAACGCCCTTCGAATCGCCGCCGATCACGGCGTCCCCGTTCTCCCGCGGGGTGCTGGCTCGTCGCTCGCCGGACAGACGGTCGGCCCGGGGTGTGTCGTGTTGGATCTCACGGCTCACATGGACGAGATCATCGACGTCGATCCTGAGAACCGCCGCGCGATCGTACAGCCCGGCGTCGTTCAGGATCACCTCGACGAACGGCTCGCCGAGCACGGCCTCAAGTTTGCCCCGGATCCGGCATCGTCGGCACGGGCGACGGTGGGCGGTGGCATCGGCAACAACTCGACGGGTGCTCACTCGGTTCGCTACGGGATCACCGACGCATACACGGAGGCGCTCACGGTCGTGCTCCCCGACGGCACGCTGATTCGAACGCGTGAGATCGTGTTGGACTCGCCGGAGTATCGATCGATCGTCGAACGAGGCGATCGGGAGGCCGAGATCTACGAAACGGTGAGGGGGCTCGTCGACGATCATGCGGACGAGATCGAGCGACGATACCCGACGTTGAAACGGTGCGTTTCCGGATACAACCTCAACAAGGTGATCTACGAAAATGACGACGGTGAGCGGGTGATTAACCTCTCAAAGCTGATCGTCGGTGCGGAGGGTACCCTCGGAGTCGTCGTGGAAGCGGAGCTGTCCCTGGTGACGCGACCCACGGAAACCGCGCTCGCGGTCTACTGTTTCGAGGACCTCGTCTCGGCGATGGAAGCCGTGCCCGTCGCACTGGAGCTGCCGGTTTCGGCGGTCGAGCTGATGGACGACGAGGTCTTTTCGCTCGCCGCCGACTCCGAGGAGTTCGCGCCGTACGCCGAGCCGATCCCGGATCGGACGGCGGCGGCGTTGATGCTGGAGTGGGATTCGGAGCTGGTCGACGACTTTCGGGACGCGGTCGGGAGTGCGAACGCTCGACTGCTTGCTGGTGGAGAAGTAAGTGGTGGGGGAGTGCGTGGTGGCGACGGAGTGCGTGGTGGCGACGGAGTGCGTGGTGGCGACGGAGTGCGTGATGACGACGGATCGAAGTCTATCGAAGCGGAACCGAGCGCGGATCCGTTTGCGTTCGACGCCCTCGAAGCATATACGCCCGACGAGCAGGCCGATCTCTGGAAGCTACGGAAGGCAGCTATCCCGTTGTTGATGTCGATGGAAGGGGATCCGAAACCCTACCCGTTCATTGAGGATGCGTCGGTTCCGCCGGCCGAGCTTGCCGAGTACGTGACCGAGTTTCAGGACGTGTTGGCGGCGCATGACACGTCGGCCGCCTACTTCGCACACGCGGGGTCCGGCACGCTCCACATTCGGCCCATCCTCTCGCTCAAGGAGTCGTCGGGGGTCGAGAAGATGCATTCCATCGCCGACGACGTCACCGACCTCGTTCTCGAACGGAACGGTGCGTTCTCCGGCGAGCATGGCGACGGATTAGCGCGGACCGAGTTCAACCCGAGGATGTATGGCGAGGAACTCTGGTCGGCGTTCCAAGCGATCAAGTCCGTCTTCGACCCCGAGTGGCGGATGAATCCGGGGAAGGTCGTGTACGTCGACGAGGAGACGGCTGCCGAACGTGGATATCCCGAGACGGCGGCCGACACCGACATGCGTGAACACCTCCGGTACGGTCCGACGTACCAGTCGGTCGAGCCCAACACCTCCCTTGATTTCACCGATGAAGGCGGGTTCGCTCATCTCGTCGAGCTCTGTAACGGCTGCGGAACGTGTCGGGAGACGCGATCCGGGACGATGTGTCCGACGTATCGGGCGTCGAAAGAGGAGATCCAGACGACGCGTGGACGTGCAAATCTGCTCCGCGCGGCGATAAGTGGCGACCTCGACGAGAAGGGGATCCATTCGGAGCGGTTCCAGAGCGAGGTCTTGGACCTCTGTGTGGGCTGTAAGGGATGTAAGAACGACTGTCCGACCGGCGTCGATCTCGCGAAGCTGAAAGCCGAGGTGAAACACCAGCACCACGAGCAGCACGGATCGTCGCTTCGTGAGCGACTGTTCCGTGATATCGACCGGTACGCTTCACTCGGAAGCACGCTCGCGCCCGTTTCGAATCTTGCGACGCGGCTGCCCGGGTCCCGAACTGTGATGGAACGAATCTTCGGAATCGATCGGAGGCGAGAGCTTCCCTCGTTTGAGCGGCAGAGTCTCGAAGAGTGGTTCGAGGCACGCGGTGGATCGATGATTACCGAGGCTAATGCCGCCGATTCGGTCGTTCTGTTCCCCGATACGTACACGAACTATAGCTACCCGGCTGCAGGTCGTGCCGCGGTGCGTGTGCTCGAGGCTGCGGACGTACACGTGACGATTCCTGACGGGCTTGTGCCGTCCGGTCGTGCGGCGTATTCGTCCGGATTCCTCGACGTTGCGCGTCAGCGGGCCGAAGCAAACGTGGAAGCGCTGGTTGATCACGTCGCGTCGGGCCGCTCGATCGTCTTCGTTGAACCGTCCGACGCGGTGATGTTCCAGGACGAATATCTCGACCTCTTTCACACTGTGGACGACGACTCCAGCGTACCTGTGGACGACGACTCCAGCGTACCTGTGGACGACGACTCCAGCGTATCTTCCCTCGGCCGTGAGGCCGTCCCTGATAATGTTCAAGCCGTCTCGGACGCGGCGTATGGCGTCTTGGAATATCTCGACGTGAGCCGTACCGATGAGCGGCTTAACGTAGCGCCTACGGACCGATCGGTGACGTACCATGGCCATTGCAATCAAAAGGCGCTTTCGACGGATCACCACGCTGTCGGCGTTCTTCGGCGGGTTGGCTATGTCGTCGATCCGGTCGACTCGGGCTGCTGTGGGATGGCTGGCTCGTTCGGTTACGAACACGAGCACTACGATCTCTCACAGGCGATCGCTCAACGGCTGTTCGAACAGGTAACGGAGAGCGATTGTGACGTCGTTGCCACCTCCGGCAGTTCCTGTCGGACTCAACTCGGCGATCGGGAGGGGCACATGCGTCCGTCTCACCCGATCGAACTCGTAGCCGATGTGCTCTCGACGTGATCGAATGACATTGCTACATCGAGATCCACGATGTGCTACACCGAGATCCACGATGGTGCAGATAGAGAACGTTTGGAGAGACACACCGCGTTTCCGGTGAAATGGTGGTGGAGGTTGGTTTGGGTGCTCGGTGGGGAGGGTGTGGTGGCGTGCGCGGGTTGATCGGTGCCGACGAAACGACTACTCTCGCCGAGATTCGATCGCTATCTATAAATAACAAACGAGTGTAAAGTTCATTAAGTCATCAGCGAAGCATTAGACTCTAAGTCAAGCGACGGGGCTCTTTCACCGGAAACGTGACTTCGCTCACACGCCCCTCAACAGGGGTGATCTGCATTGAGTGGCATAATGGACCGTTTCAACGCCCATGATCGCTGATCCTGCTTATCTCCCAGTTTCGTTCGTCCGTTTGTGTGGCTACCGCTCCCGGGAATGACGCTGAGAGTTGATTGCTCTCCCCAAAACGACGCGGTTGAATGTCGTTAGACGTGGCTGGATGCGGTTGGATGCGGTTAGACGCCATTAGACGTGGCTGGATGCAGCTGGACGCGGACTCGTGCCCCTCCGGCGGGCCACGTATCATGCTGCTTGATCGGCTGCAGCTGGTGTCCACACTACGTAAAAGCACACTACGTAAAAGCACACTACGTAAAAGCACACTACGTAAAAGCACACTACGTAAAAGCACACTACGTAAAAGCACACTACGTAAAAGCACACTACGTA
>LFFM01001157.1_pt1 | contig 18733 bp, 9 predicted proteins | sample 643131 | NCBI WGS metagenome assembly LFFM01 (sample SAMN03777445, study PRJNA286221) | soda lake metagenome | biome: soda lake; feature: Kulunda steppe; material: water; isolation source: sample Tc-Br brine of Tanatar trona crystallizer | place: Russia: Kulunda steppe | collected 2011-07
TCCCTCTACATGACGATTAGCCCGGGCTTTGGCATCGAGGCCGCCCGCCTGCTCGTAACGCCTGACAGCTTCTACCTGTACAACCGCATCGAACGTAGCCTGACCCTCGGCTCCGTAGCTGATGCCGAGCGCGTGCTTCCCCTGCCCGTCGACTCGGCCGAGGTGCTGCCCAACTTGCTGGGCATGCTGCAACCCAATCCCGACATCACCTGGGAGCGAAGCACCAGTGGCGAGCTGTACCGCCTCACGTCGCCGGACGGCCGCGAGCGGTATTTCATTGACCCGACCCTGTGGCGCGTCGTACGCTACGAACAGCGTGATGCCGAGGGCGCCCTGGTGGAGGATCGAACGTTTAGCGACTTTGATCGCATCGGCGGCCTGGTCGTACCCCAGCGCGTGGTGTTTCGGCGGCCGCAGGACAACGCCTCGGCCACCCTCACCATCCGCGACCTCACCGTTAACCGCTCGGATCTCTCCTTTGCCCTGAACGTGCGCAACGATGTGCGGCGCGTCCCCATCGGAAGCGTCAGCCCTGACGTGCTCGTTCCGCCTACGGAGTAACCCCTCCTGCCTCCGACCGCCTCCTGCGCGCCTACCTGACTGCCTCCATGTACCGTTTTTTTGCGCTTAGCTTTGTCGTCCTTCTCCTGGTGCCCGCCGCTCTGCATGCCCAGGACCGCGAAGCCACCGAACAACGCTTGCAGGAGCTCCGCGAGCAGATCGCGGAGTACGAAGAGCGGATGTCCGAAGTACGTGAGCGCGCCGAGGCCTCCGAACAGTCGCTTCGGGAGGTAGAGCGCGAAATCGCCGTTCGGGCGGAGCTGATTAGCAACTTCCAGCGGCGGATGGATCAGCTTACGCAGGAAAGCGCGCAGATGCAGGCCTCCATGCGTGGGCTGGAAGCGGAGGTACGGGCCGTACAGCAGCAATACCAGGACCGCGCCACCCATGCCTACAAGTACGGCCGCCTCCATGACCTGGCCCTCATTCTCTCGGCCGAATCCATCAACCAGATGCTGATTCGGGTGCAGTACCTGACCCGGTTTACGCAGCAGCGGCGAGAAAAGCTGGCTGACGTACAGGCAGCGACGGCCGAGCTCCGCGAACAACGCGCCGAATTGCAGGCCGCCCGGGAGCGCACGCAGGAACTGCTGGCTGAAGCGGAGCGCGAACGGCGCAACCTTTCGCGGTTGGAAAACGAGCGGCGTAGCATTGTAGCCTCCCTGCGCGATGAGCAAGAGAATATTGAGGAGCAGTTGGATGCCGATCGCTCGCGCGAGCAAGCGCTCGTCCGGGAGCTTCGCCGTATTGCGGAGGCGGGCGCCGAGCGCGGGCGGGAGCGGGCCGCCACCAGTGCCCGCTCCGCCGCCGAGTTTGAGGCGCTGTCAGGCTCCTTTCTTGAGAACCGCGGCCGATTGCCCTGGCCCTCCCCCGGCGTGGTGACCGAAGCCTACGGCGAGGTCGTCAACCCGGTGCACGGCACGCGCACGCCCAACCCCGGCATCCTCATCGCCACCCGCGAGCAAGAGGAAGTGCGTGCCGTATTCGACGGGCAGGTTGAGACCGTCGACATCATCCCCAACTTCGGCCGCTTTGTGGTGGTGAGCCACGGCCAGTTTCAGACGCTCTACAGCAACTTCTCCCTGCTCTACGTAAGCCCCGGCGACCGAATTGACGCAGGGCAGGTCATTGGTCGCGCCGGCACCGACGCTGAGCCGCGGGGCGCCAGCGTCTTCTTTGCGATCTTCGACGGCGGCGAGGAAGTCAACCCCACCCGCTGGCTGGGTCCACGCTGACCCCCGCACGGCCCTCCCGCTTCATGTAGCGGCGCCGGGGTCTATTTCACATAAGTTTACGGCACCGTGGTGGACACCCCTGCTCCTGCGCCGTAGCTTACACCTCCTGTACGAACTTTCATCTTCCGACTATAAAGCTATGGCCACGAACGGCACGTACGATCTGGTTATCCTCGGTAGCGGCCCAGGCGGCTATGAGGCTGCCATCCGCTCATCGCAGCTCGGCATGAAGACGGCCGTCATCGAAAAAAACAAACTTGGCGGCGTCTGCCTGAACATCGGCTGCATTCCCACGAAGGCGCTCCTCAGCAGCGCTGAAATGATGCACGAAGCCCAGCATCTGTCGGATTACGGCCTGAAGCTGGAGGGTAACGTCACGCCCGACTTCCCCGCTGTCATTGAGCGCAGCCGCGGGGCAGCCAGCAAGATGAACAAGGGGGTGAACTACCTCATGAACAAAAACGACATCGACGTCATCTACGGCTACGGCCGCCTGGTGGGCGATGGCAAGATTGAGGTCACGCCGTCGGAAAACATGGATGGCGAAACCATTGGCGAGGAGCAGACCGTACAGGCCGAGCATATCATCGTGGCTACCGGCGCCCGGGCCCGCGAAATTCCACCGCTGCCCGTCGATAACGAGCACGTGATCGACTACTGGCAGGCCATGCTGCAAACTGAGCAACCCGACCGCCTCGTGATTGTCGGCGCCGGCGCGATTGGCGTCGAGTTTGCCTACTTCTACCACAACATGGGCACCGAAGTAACCATCGTGGAGCTGCAGGATCGCCTGGTGCCCGTCGAAGACAAAGACATCTCCCGCGAGCTGGCCCGGGCCTACAAGAAGATGGGCGTCACGCTTATGACCGGTTCCGAGACGCAGGGGTACGAAGAGCGCGACGGTGAGTTGGTGGTGCAAATCAAGACAAAGAACGGCACCGAGGAAGTCGCCTGTGACCAGATCCTCTCAGCCGTAGGCGTGGTGGGTAACATCGAAGACATCGGGCTCGAAGAGCTGGGCGTAGAGACCGAACGTGGGGCCATCGTGATTGATGGGTTTGGCCGCACGAACGTCGACAACGTGTATGCCATCGGCGACGTGGCCGGCGGCCCCTGGCTGGCACACAAGGCCAGCCATGAGGGCGTGCTTTGTGTAGAGAAGATCGCCGGGCACGACGTCCGCCCCATGGACCATAAGAACATCCCGGGCTGCACCTATTGCCAGCCGCAGATTGCCTCCGTAGGCTACACGGAAGAACAGGCCAAGGAAGCCGGCTACGATATTCACGTGGGCAAATTCCCTTTCACCGCCAACGGAAAGGCGACCGCCGCTGGCCATACGGACGGCTTTGTAAAGGTGATCTTCGACGAGAAGTACGGCGAGTGGCTCGGCTGCCACATGATTGGCCACGGCGTCACGGAGATGATTGCCGAAGCCGTCACGGCCCGCACGCTGGAGACCACCCACCACGAAATCATCGAATCGGTCCATCCGCACCCGACCATGTCGGAAACGGTGATGGAAGCCGCCCGCGCCGCCATCGGGCAACCGATGAATATTTAGCGTTACCAGCCTTCACCCCCGAGGCTAAAACCTTTCTTTAGCGCCCCGCCCGGCTTCGTGCCAGGCGGGGCGTTTTTGTGTCACCACTCGGCCGATTACCCGAGCGAACTGTGGTAAATCGCCAGCACACCAGTGACGACCAGGTCAATCCCAATGGCACCGATAAAGAAGCCGTTGATGCGCAGTAGAATCCCCATGAACTTGTCAAACGCAATACGCCAGCCATTACGCAACAGCTTGTACTTAATGGCGATGAGGGCGGCGATGATGGCATAGTTAATCACGAGCGCTCCCGCCAGCGCACCGAGACCAATCAGCGGGTCCAGGTCGTTGCCTGCAAGAATGCTAATGGAGATGGTGGCAGCCCCTACCATGAAGGGCAGCGCAATCTCGGACGCGAGCGCATCGAGGTCTTCCCGGAGTGCAATCAGTGACTCTTTCCCCTGCACAATGAACGCCAACGCAATGCTGAAGATGACCACCCCACCGAAGATGCGAAAGGCATCAAACCGGATACCAAGCAGCTGGTCGAACACTGACGTACCGGTAAGCACAAAAACCGCGAGGATCGCGAACGAGATCAGGTTAGCTCGAAGGAAGACGTGCAGCAAAAACTGCCGAATGCCGACGCCGTCAATCACGGGATTGAGGTAGACGAAGAGGGCAAACGGATTAATTAGAACAAGCAGAGAGAGTATGAAGGCTGTAGGGTCCATTCAGGCGGGGGTAGCCGGAGAAAAAGCGACGCAGGCACAAGTAAAATAGAAGCGCGTCCCTACGCCACCCCATATTCGGCAGTTTCTGGTGAGGAGGTTAAGGTTATATGATGATGAACGCTGCTGGGGGGCTCCGCAGGCACGTTTACTCCTGCATGTCGACGTGCGCGCCCGGCGAAGCGGTTCTCCTGTGCTTCGACACCGAGCCCGACACAACGAGCCAGCCTCGACTTGGGAGATTCCTCATCGCTCCACGCGGTCGGGGTAATACGCGATCCATCTCATGATGTCGGCATCTTGCTGATGTTTTCGGTCCATCAGCCATATCCGGCCAGACGGGCCAGCCGCTCCGGAGCGTACCAGAATGGGCCCAGTGTGTCGGGGTCCGCACGTGGACAGGTCCTGCGTCTTCGCAAAAGCACGTCTTCGCAAAAGCACGTCTTCGCAAAAGCACGTCTTCGGAAGTACCGCTTCGCGGAAGTACCGCCCAGTTGATGGATCAGGCTGCTGAGGGTCAGGCAGGCCAGCCGGTGCATCGCACGCGGAGCGTGCTCAGTGTGCGCTCCCACGCAGAGCATGGGAGCGAGGAAACAGGGTGGGACGGCTGCCGCCATGCCTACACCCCATGTCATCCTGACGACCATCGGGAGGAAGGATCTCCCATCCGTCGGGGTCCCGCGGAGTGGGCACGAGGCTGCTGGCCGGGGAATGAAGGCCGCACATCGGCACCGGCACCCACACCGGCACACCGTGCTATGAACACGGGAGCCGCTCTGTCGGGATGACGGGATAGGACGTTACGCCGACTGCACCTGCGTCATCATGGTATCTCGGTCCGTCGTGGGCTGCTCGCAGGAAAAGTTCTGGCAGACGTACGCGGTGGCCTGTCCCTCTTTTTGCGTGTGAGCGACCGTGAAGGGTGCGAGCGCGTCCACCTCCCCTGTGGGCGGGGCATTGAGCACGACGGTGCGGGGGGCGAATGTTGTACGCAGCGGATGCGCCAGCGCCTGCAGGTCGTCGGCCTCCCGGTCGCCCACGAGCACCACCTCCGTGGTCGGCCCTTCGAGCAGATCCACACCGCAGAGCATGGCCGTGAATCCGGTGGGTTGCTTTTCGATATGGTCGGCGAAGAACTGCCCGATGCGGGCTGCTGCCGTCTCCAGCTCCACATCACCTGTGAGCCGCGCCAGGTGTACCAGGTTGTGGAGCATCACTGAATTACCGCTTGGGATAGCGCCATCGTACGCCTCCTTCGGGCGGGTGATGAGCTCCTCTGCGTCGTCGGCATTGAGGTAATAGCCGCCCGCGTCTGAATCGAAGTGCGCCTCCACCACGTCAACCAGCGCACGGGCTTCCGCCAGATAGGCGGGTTTGAAGGTGGCCTCATAGAGGTGGAGCAGCCCAAAGATGTAGAAGGCATAGTCATCAAGTTGCCCGGGGATGCCCGCCTGGCCTGCGCGGTAGCGATGCAGCAGGCGGCCGTCGGTGGTGGTGAGGGTGTCCCGGATGAACTCCGCGGCGTCCTCCGCGAGCGCCACGTAGCGCGGCTCATCGAGCGCCGCCCCGGCCTGCGCGAGCGCGGCAATGAGGAGGCCGTTCCAGTCCGTCAGGATCTTATCGTCCAGGCTGGGCCGCTCCCGCTCCTCGCGCGCCGCCATCAGCCGCGTCCGCGCCTCCTCCCAGCGCGCCGCCGCGGCTTCTGGGGAAAGGCCCTGCCGCTCGGCAACCGCTTTCAGCGGCTCCGTCTGATGCAGCACATTCTCCCCCGTCCGCTGCCGGGTGGCCTCCTCCAAGAAATTGCCCTCTTCCGTGATGTTGAACAGGTCGAACACAAACGGCACCGCGTCCTCTTCAAGCACGTCCCGGAGTTCATCGGCGGTCCAGACGTAAAATGCCCCTTCGCGGCCTTCGCTATCGGCATTTTCGGCGGAATAGAAGGCCCCTTCGGGAGCCTGCATATCGCGCGTCAGGTACGTCACCACCTCATCGATCGTCCGCGCCATCCAGTCTTCGCCCGTCACCTGATAGGCTTCGGCGTAGGCGCGCAGCAGCGTGGCCTGGTCGTAGAGCATCTTCTCAAAGTGCGGCAGCTTCCACTCTACATCGGTGCTGTACCGGTGAAATCCGTACCCCACCTGATCGAACAGCCCGCCCTGCCGCATGGCGCGGAGCGTGTGGGTGACCTGCGCGATGGCCTCCTCATCCCCGGTCCGGTGCGCGTGCCGAAGCAGCAGGTTCAGGTGGTGCGGCGAGGGAAACTTGGGGGCTCCGCCAAAGCCGCCGTGGGTAGCGTCGTAGGCGCGGCCGAGTTGCGTCGCCGCGGCCGCGATGTCATCAGCCGAGGGCTGATTGCCCTCAGGCGTGTGGCGGTCGGCCTGCTGCAACCGCTGCGTGAGCGTGGTTGCCGTTTGCGTGACCTTTTCCCGCTCTTCCTTCCACGCGCTGGCCACGCGCGGTACCAGATCCAGCATGCCGATGCGCCCCTGCCGGCTTTCTTTGGGCAGATAGGTAGCCGCAAAAAAGGGCTCTTTGTCGGGCGTCAGGAGCACGGTCAGCGGCCACCCGCCTTGCCCCGTCATCATCTGGCAGACCGTCATGTAGATCTGATCGATGTCGGGCCGCTCTTCCCGATCGACCTTAATATTCACGAATGCCTCGTTCATAAGACGGGCCACCTCCTCGTCCTCAAACGACTCATGGGCCATCACATGGCACCAGTGGCAGGTGGAGTAGCCGATCGAAAGAAACACCGGCTTATCCTCCTCCCGGGCGCGCGCGAACGCCTCGGGTCCCCACTCAAACCAGTTGACGGGATTGTCTTTATGCTGCAGAAGGTACGGGCTACTGGCGTCGGCAAGGCGGTTGGGCATGAGCAGATACAGGTGGTGAAAAGACACGTCGTGTACCATACGCACTACCGCCCCGCGCGTTGGCGCCAAGCGCAAGCGTGCGTCCCCTGCATGGCAGGTCTTTTCCTGACGGTTATAGTTTACGGCCGACGCAGCCCAGCGCAGCTGTGCAGCACGCGATGGTCCGTCAGCACGTGGTAGAGGTCAGTCTCCGCGCGGTCCAGCTTCCCGAGCAGTGGCAGGGCCCGTCGTGAAGCCGATGGGAATCATTCACCGGGGATCCGCTCCTGCAAATTGAGCTACCGGCTCATAACCTGATGAACGAAGATGACATGACTGGAGGCACGATAGCAGGTTTTACTACGCATGCAACAAAACTGCGCGCGACACGTGATGTTTTATCTGTTAATCTCACGCGTCTTTTATCTACACAAACTCACCGATAACCATGAAAGCAGCCAGATGGTATAAAGCAAAGGACATAAGGGTTGAAGAGGTGGAGGAGCCTACGGCATCAGGTCACGAAGTGAAAATAAAGGTGATGGGCTGCGGTGTCTGTGGCAGTGATTTACATGAGTATCTGGTAGGTCCGATTTTCATTCCCGTGGATGAGCCGCATCCTATATCAGGCGATAAAGCACCCATCATTATGGGGCACGAGTTTGCAGGTGAAGTCGTTGAGGTGGGCGATAAGGTCACGACGCTCCAACCGGGAGATCGCGTAGCGGTGGAGCCTATCTATGCGCCGAACAAGAACGGGGCCTATATCGATCATCAGTATAACCTATCGCCACAGCTTGGCTTTCACGGACTCTCCGGCGGGGGTGGGGGCTTTTCCGAATACACCGTCGTGGGCGAACACATGGCGCATAAAATGCCGGATGAGCTTTCCTATGAGCAGGGCGCGCTGGTTGAACCTGCAGCGGTTGGCCTGCATGCGGTGCGCCAGAGCAGTTTAAAAGCGGGCGACTCGGCCGCCGTATTCGGGGCCGGCCCCATCGGCTTGATGATCATCGATGCGCTAAAAGCAGCCGGCGCTTCCAGGATTTATGCGTCGGAGGTTTCCAAGTCCCGACTTCAGATGGCCGAAAATCTTGGCGCTACCGTGATTGATGCCTCGGCATCGGATCCGGTCAAGGAAATACACCGCTTGAATGGTGGCGGCGTGGACGTTTCGTATGAAGCAACGGGGGTTGCGGAGGTGCTTCAGCAAAGCATAGACGTCACGCGCACCGGAGGAGAAATCATCGTTGCCAGCATCTGGGAGGGTGAGGCCGCGATTAACTACAACGATATTGTCATCAAGGAACGGAGCATGAAGGGTATCATCGCCTACCGCCACATTTATCCTGCGGTAATGGAGCTTATGCGCAAGGGCTATTTTAGCGCTGATGCGATGATTACCGACCGGATCAAGCTTGACGATATCGTCGAACAGGGTTTTGAGACACTGGTAGCGGATAAAAGCCAGGTCAAGATCATGGTGTCGCCTGAGTAAATCAGCGAGCCGTACGCCCCTCACCCTCCGAGGTACTCGCTGTGCCTGGGCAGCGCGTACCTCCGTCTTCTTCGCTAACACAAACGGGCAGGCCTCTCACGAGACCTGCCCGTTTGCTATACGCCACGCCCACGACTCTTGCACCGTGGAGCGCCCTCTCACCTGATTAGATGCCGGCGTGATGCACCTCCTGCAGTTCGTACACGGGCGTTGGAATGTCCTCATACCGTGCCTTGAGCTGTAGGGCCAGGTACAGTGAGTAGTGGCGCGACTGATGCAGGTTGCCACCGTGAAACCACAGGTGCTCGACCTGGGTGGGTTTCCACATGTTGCGCTGTTCGCCTTCCCACGGCCCGGGATCCTTGCGGGTATCTGAGCCGAAGCCCCAGACCTTGCCCACCTTGCGCGCCGTGTCCTCATCCATCAGGTCGGCGACCCAGCCGTTCATCGAGCCATACCCCGTGGCGTAGATCACAAGGTCCGCCGGCAGCTCGGTACCGTCCTCCAGCACAACCGCATCTTCGGTAAGCTCGACCACCTGCCCGCGCGCCACCTTCACCTTGCCGTCGATGATGAGCTGGCTGGCCCCAACGTCGATGTAGTAGCCTGAGCCGCGACGCAGGTACTTCATGAAGAGCCCCGACCCATCCGGACCGAAATCAATCATGAACCCGGCGTCCTCAAGGGCATCGTAAAAGTCGGCATCCAGCTCCTTGACCTTATCGTAGATCGGCTTCTGAAACTCGTGCAGGATGCGGTACGGCAGCGAGGCGAAGATCATATCGGCGCGGTGGGTATCGATACCGTTCTGCACAGCCTCTTCTGAGTACAGTGCACCCAGCCCGTGCTCCATCAGCGAGTCCGACTTAATGACGTGTGTGGAGGAGCGCTGTACCATGGTGACGTCTGCCCCCACCTCCCAGAGCGCCGCGCAAATGTCGTGGGCGGAGTTATTCGATCCGACAACCACAACCTTCTTTCCCTCGCAACCCTCGGGTCCAGGGTGCTCGGAGGAGTGCTGCTGCTCCCCCTCGAAGATGTCCTGCCCCTTGAAATCCGGCACGTTCGGATGGCCACTCATGCCGGTGGCCATGACGAGCTCTTGCGGGCGCAGGACAAGCTCCTCGCCATCGCGGTTTACCTTCACCTCCCACTCGCCTGCTTCGTCGTTGTACTCTGCATGCAGAGCCTCCGTCTTTGACCAGTAGTTCAGCTCCATGACGCGGGTGTACATCTCCAGCCAGTCGCCGATCTTATCCTTCGGGGAGAACACGGGCCAGTTCTTCGGGAAAGGAATGTACGGCAGGTGGTCGTACCAGACGGGGTCGTGCAGACACAGCGTCTTGTAGCGGTTGCGCCACGAGTCCCCTGGGCGATCGTTTTTCTCGATGATGATCGTCGGCACCCCAAGCTGTCGCAGGCGTGCTCCAAGCGCGATGCCGCCCTGTCCTCCACCGATGATGACCGTGTGGGGTTGCTCGGTGCAGCCGAGGGTTTCGAGCTCTTCCTCGCGTCGCTCGACCCAGGCCTTGCGGTCCGGATCAACGCCATGCTCCGCCCCCATGGGACGATCCTCCCCCATCGGCTCTTCGTGTCCCTTCAGCTCATAAAGTGCCGTCAGGAGCGTCCAGGCTTTCCCGTCCTTCAGCCGCACCACCCCTTCGCCGCGCCCAACACTGGTTTCGAAGGTGAACCAGGCCGTAATGACGCCGTCTGCCTCCTCGGCCTCTTCAGAAAGCTCAAAGTTGGAGGGGCCGACATGATCGAGCGTCTCGCGGAGCATGTCCTCCACGCCGGCCGGGTTTTCTACCGTTTTTAGATTCCAGGTAAAGGAGACCAGATCACGCCAGAAGCTGCGATCTGTGAACAGGCGGGCCGCACCTGCTGGATCGTCTGCGGCAAGCGCCTTCTCAAACGCGGCAAGCCATTGCCGGGCGGCTGCACTGGGTGCGTGTGTGGAGAGGTCAGCGGGCCGTTCGAGTGTTTCAGTTGGTTGATTCATGGAAGCGCTTCCGAATTGATGGTAGGAGATAAAGAGGTCGGTTATGCCGTACCCCGCGACCGACGTCAGGCAGACGTCAGTGGCTGAGAAGGGGCGCGCTGAGCGATGCACGGCGCAATGGCCAGATGAAATATTCACTGGCACTTGCCGATTTCTTTACATGATATGTCTCCTGACCTAAATTGTTCTGTCGCTTTTTCCGAGGTAAACCATACCCTATGGGTTATGCAAAAAGCGTTATCCCTCCAATCTATGTTAGGTATTGCTCGTCTACGTTTTCGGCTTTATTGTATCACGCGCTATTACGCGTGTAATCGGGTGTTTGAGCGCCCCATTTATTACCGTCACATCCCTCCTGGGCGTGACGCACGTTCGGGGGCGTCCCCGGGTCCCAGAGCTGCGGGAGGCTTCATCGCTAACGCAGCACGCACGCGCGACAATCGGTACCTTTGTAAAATAGACGGCCAAGTCCCAGGATGTGTAAATTGCGAAGGCCCACGCATGCGCCGATGGAAATTAGCGTACGGCACTGCTGGCGGTTCGTGCATTTCTGCGCCTACCCGCGTGTAGGCTCGATAGCAGCGTCGGCGTCACCACCCAACAGTTCGCGCGCGCCGCTCAGAGATCATGTCCTCGGCTACCGCCCGCAGCACCAGTATGCGGAAGCGCTGCGGCTCTTTCGGAGTCACTGGCGCACCAGACTCCTGGACGTAGCACCCCGATGAGGTAAACGCCCGCTGGGCGGAGGTCAGCGCCCTTCGTCGTGATGCCCGCATTCCAAAAGCGATACGTGCGGGCGCACATGCTGATAGTGTATTTATGCCTTAGAAGCAGCAGTTCCTCTTTCGAGAACGTGCCGCGCACGTCGCCGACGTCGTGCAGCAGCTCACCCAGGGCGCGAGCCAGATTGCATTCGCTGGCGGTCACCAGGCACGCCGCGGCGGGTGACCATCACCCGTAGGCCTCCATTGACCTCAGCTGTGAGGGCAGCTCTGCACAACCGCAGGAGACCTGTATTTATGGCCGCCCCGGTGGCGATGCGAGTTGGATGCGTCCTTCGCCGATCGCTGCCACAGTTAGCGGGCTGGATTCGTTATCCGCCTCGTGCGTGATGGCCAGGGTCGCCTCTGCTTCGCCTTCGTCCCCTGGCGCAAAGCGCACCGTTACCTCCCGGGTGGCACCTTCGGCAAGCGAAAAGCTGCCGGCGCCGTTCACGACGGTGTAGGCCTCGTTACCACTGAGGCTCACCTCGCCCGAGAGCGTTCCGTTACCAATGTTGCGGACCTCGGCCGTTCGCTCTTCGCTCTCGCCTACGTCGACGGCGCCGAAGTCCAAGCTGGACACATCCACGCTGATACGAGGCACCGGCTCCACGGCAGGCGGTGGCTCGGAGGCCGGATCATCGTCGCCACAGGCCAGAAGCGATGCCGCGAAGAGGCAGACGATAACAAGCGGAAGCGTAGATTTCAGTTGATTCATGGTATCTGGGATGCGATTGGTGGAGAAGGATTGGGCGGTGGCGTCGCGTTTTATCGCACGCGCGTCAGGCGGGTGACGTCCTGCTGCCCGTTGGGGCCGGTCAGGCGGAGGAGGTAGACGCCAGAGGCCGCAATACCGGCGCCCGGGGTTTGGCCGTCCCAATGCAACTCATGCACGCCCGGCGTGAGCGGCCCGCTATGGAGGAGCGCGATCTGCTGGCCGAGCACGTTGAAGAGCGCGACCTGCACGGCCATCGGCTCGGGCACAGCCACTTCTACCGTCACCTTGCCGCTGGAGGGGTTCGGGTACACGGGCCCTAAGGCGAGCGCTGCTGGACGCTCGGCGACCGCATCGATAAACGCTGCATTTCCGATCAGCAGTTGTAGCTGTGCGGTGTCTGTCTCCAGCAGGTAGCGGACCGTCTCTCCGTCGCCAAGTGCCGTCAGGTCGTGCCGCTGTCCACCCGGGGTGACGAGTACTACCTCCTCCCCCGCAAAGACGTCGAGGCCGGCGGCCGACAGGTGCGCGACCGCCCCGGCCTCCGCTTCCAGGGTAAGGGCGTAGGCGTGCCCTTCCCTTTCCTCATCGGTGCGATGGAGCAGGCGGCCGAGCGGGGCATTCGTATCTTCCCCATTGGCGTAGAGTTGCCCTACTGTGAAATGCGATGGGGGCAGGCGATGGGCCTGTGAAGCGTCGGCGCGGCCCAGCGTCACCTGCCCGACCTGCTGTAGTCCAGCCTCACCTGTCTCCAATGCCGCCATAAGCGTGAGTGCTTCCACCCGAGGCGAGGCTGCTTCTACAAGCGCCGGATCCCCAGCGTCGGCGGCGGCCGGGTGTTGTAGCGTAAGCACCTCCAAGTCACCGTTGTTGTAAAGATAGTACGCCTCACCTGCCCGCGCGCTGCGTAGCGTGTCCGCCGGCTGCCAGCTACCATCCCACTGCCAGAGGGCTTCAGTCAGGGAATGGTTAGCCTCCAGCCCCAGCGTCTGATCCCACGCCACGGACTGGTCCAGCGGGTTGGAGAGGATATTCCAGCCGTCATGAAGGGGTATCGAGGTCAGACCCTCTTCGGTAAGCTCCACGGCATCTACCGTAGCCTCCACCGTCCAGCCCTCGCGGCTGAGCAGCCAAAAGCCCCGGCCAGGCCCGAAGCGGAATGCCTCGCTTCCGTCGTACTCCACGAGATAGTCTTCGGGGTTGCCTCCATCGGCGCCCGTCTCGCGGAAGGCACGCCAGGTGGTCCCCGGCTCGCCGGAGAGCGTAGCCGCGAGATCATCGCCCATCTGTCCAGGGAGGCCCACGAGGCGATAGCTACCCGGGCGCTCTATATCGCCAAACGCAATTGAAGGCGACGCCACCATGCGGTCGATGGCGACGTTAAACGTCGTAGAGCCTGTAGCCCCGGAAGTTGCCGTCGCTCGGAGGGTTACGGTAGCGTGCCCGACCGCTCGGGGCGTAAGGCCAAGCGACTCTCCGCTCAGCGCCGCCGCGACGACCGCCGGATTAGAGCTCTCGGCAGTAAGCGTGACTGTTTCGTCTGGGGCGCTCATGAACACACCGTCCGTGTCAATGTCCATGGGGGCCTCCCCTGCAGCAAGCGCAAGGTCCTCCAGTGGCGTGCCGACGCTAACGGGGTGCGGAATATGAATGGCCACTGGTACGTTCACGTTCGGTCGCTCAGGATCGTTAGTGGCCAGCACCACCGAGTCCTCAAAGTCGGTCGCCTCGCTAACCGTTTCCGCGAAGGTATAGTGGACCGTCGCGTTCGATAGCGGAGCCAGGGTCAACTGTGTCCCCTCCACCGTCACGCCCGTACCCGCGATCTCCCCCAGCTCTAAGAATGGCGGCAGGTCCAACTCCACCACGAGCGATGCTACCTCCGTAGCCTCATTCGTGATTTGCTGCTGGAGCTTCAGGGGCTCATCCGTGAACGTGGTGTCCGTGAAGGCCTCCGGGTTCATTGTCAGGACCGGCGCCACTGCGCGGCCTGTGAGCGGCACCGCGAAGGGGCTTTCGTTCTCCCCGGTGTGCGTAAGGGACAGGCTGCCTTCCACCGGGCCCGCCGCCTCCGGCTGGAAAGTTACCGCCACCAGCGCGGTATCCCCAAAGACGAGATTAAAGGGCGGATCGTCCCCAAGATGGGTGAGGTTGAAGGCTGAGCCCTCGAGTTCTATCGTTGTGATGTCCAGCACGTCAAGACCTGCGTTAGTGATGCTGAGGGTGTCGGTGACCACGGTATCCTGCGGCACCGGACCGAACGCAACCTCGGCTGGATGAACGCTCAGCCGTGGCGGTACTGCTTCGACCGTTACGTCCGTGGGAACCGAAACGGCAGATTGCTGGGGATCATTGCTGAGCAGCCGAATCATCCCCGAATAGCTGCCCGGGTCAACCTCTGTGCCTTTCAGCGTGACGGCGATATCCGTTGACTCATCCGGGCCAATGGTGGCCTGCGCGGGTGCAAACTCCACAATATCCGGCGCCCCGTTGGCACGCAGGAGCCAGTTTCCGGGAAAGCCAAAAGCGTCTATTTTGTTGAGGCCGCGGTCGCTACCACCGGGATTTTCTATGTCGACTCCTCCTGTAAAGAAGCTCCCCGTGACCCATGACGCGCCCTGCGGATCGGTCTCATCAAGCGGAGCCGGGTTCAGGCCGTCCCGGTCGCCGCGGTAGAGAGCTGCGACGAAAAACGAGCCCGAGACAACCGTTGGGGGAATAGCTACTTCCTGAAAATCGTTCGTGGTGGTCGTGCTGATCGTTGTGCTCACCACCTCCAGAAGTTCAGCATCCGACGGGTCGCCGTTATTTGTTGGGTCGTCGTACAGCAAAAGCTTGACCGGATCCCCGATGCTTATCCCAGCCCCCCAGGCAGCCGCGAGCGAGGTGATGACCGTAGCACCGCGAACAGACTCGAAGGCATTGATCCACATGATGTCGCCCGCGCCAAACGTAAGCGCACGATTCATAACCCCGTCGTCCAGTTGATACACAAAAGGGCTGGCGCTTTCCACTGCGGCCTCCCCGTCGCCTCCGCCTGCAGCGTGCGGCGCTTCCAGTGGGCGGCGCGACTGAAGGGTGGATTCCGAATCAGGCATGATAGGGGTCGATGGAGTCGCGGAAACCGCCGCTACGTCACTTGCGCTTACGTCAGTGCCATCCGCCGCATATACGATGTCCATCAGCAGATCGCCATCTCCTGCATTTTCTATGGTGAGGGACCGGTTCACGGATGTGCCAAAGTCCACCGTCTCATCGAACAGAGCAGGCGTGGCGATGAGCTCCGGAGAAGGCACCCCCTCCCCTATGAGATCGACCTCGACAAGGGGGGCGTCCGGGTTATTGGTCTCGAAGGTCACGCGGGCCGAAGTGGGCCCGGTGGCATCGGGCGCAAAGGTCACGTCCAGTTCCTCAGGCGCCGGCTCATCGAAGGGTAGCACAATCGGTGCCTCTGCATCGAGGGTAAAGGCCCCCGAGTCGATCGTCCAGCCGCTAATGATGAGCTCATCTCCGCCCTCATTGCTTACTGCAAGCACAAGCGCGTCCGACCCATTGCGCGGTACCGCCCCGAAGTCAAGCGTTTCAGGCTCAACGGCGAGCTTTGGCGGAACCGCCTCTACTGTGATGGTCACCGGTATGGTTTGCGTAGCCGTCTCCGGGTCGTTCGTGGTGACAGCAAGCTCGCGCTGATACGTCCCCGCATCGATGGCCGTAGCGTCCAGTTCGAGCTCCACGACCATCGCGTCGCCCACAGGTACTTCACCCTGCAGGGGCGAGATGCTGCGTATGATCTCGTCTGCCGGTTCCGTGGACAGGGCTGCGCTGCTCGATGTGCCGCTGGCAACCTCCTCGAACACAAAATATAAGGTACTTCCGGCCGGCCCCTCGTTGCGCACCTCCAGCGTGATGGTTTTCGTTGCGTTCACGTCAATAGTGGGCGCGAGCGCATCAGGGACGATGCTTGCAACGGGCTGACTCCCCGTGCCCCCGCTCGGCGAGTTCGACAGGTCGGACGCATTGCCTACCAGATCGACGGCGCGGATGGAGAAGTACACCTCTTCCGCGAAGGGTAGCCCTTCCACCGTAAATGATTCCGCAGTACCAGAGGGCTGAGGCGTAGGCAGATCCGCTACCGCCGTTGCGGCCGCAAAGTCCGCCTCCGTGGTGATGGGGCCCTCCGTACTGTACCGCAGGTCGTAGGCCGATGCCTGGCCCCGGTCGCCAGCGGCGCCAGTGGCGGTCCACTGCAGTGAGAGCCGTGCGCCTGGCACCGTGCTGCTCGGTTGAATGATGGTTAGGTCTTGAATAGCATCCGGCGGCGTAGACGCCACGTCCAGGGCCGTAAATGCATTGAGGCGCGGGCCAATGGGACGGTCTGTGACAATATCATCAGCAGAGATTGTAAGAAGGGTGCGCAGGTCGTCCGCCATGAGCCCAGGACGGTGCGAGGCCACGAGCGCCGCGACCCCGGCCACGTGTGGCGCAGCCATGGACGTGCCCTGCATCGTGCCGTACCCACCGTCGATGGCGGTGTGGAGCGTACTCCAAACGGGTGCAAAGAAGCTTCCCCCGGGGGCCGCTATCTCAACCCAGTCGCCGTAATTGGAGAAAGAGGAGCGGTCATCATTGTTGTCTGTTGATCCGACCGCCATGGCTGTTTCGTAGAACGCCGGGTACCATTCACCAGTAGCGTTATCATTACCAGCGGCGAAGATGACCAGTCCTCCTTGCACCGGAGCGTCAGGGCCACCAGCCTCGGCCGCAAAGTAATCGATCGCATCCAGTATGGCTTGTTCAATGAACCCAGGAAAGCGATTCCCCCAACTATTGTTGGATATAACGGCGCCGTTGTCAGCGCCATAGACAATAGCCTCAGCAAATCCGCCGTTGACATTGCTGAAGGTCTGAGCCGTCATGATGCGCACGCCACTCCCGTCTGTGCCGTCTCCGCCCGCAACGCCCGCCACTCCGATATCATTGTCCGTAGTGGCCGCAATAGTACCCGCAACGTGGATGCCATGCGAGTCCCCTTTATTCTGTGGGTCATTCGGTGCGACGTCCGCGTTATTGTTGGCGAAGTTATAGCCGTACACGTCATCGACATAGCCGTTGCCGCAGTCGTCCTGGCCGTTTTGTGTTTCGCATGGATTTGTCCACAGGTTCGCCGCGAGGTCGGGGTGCGTGATTTCCATGCCGCTGTCGACCACCTGCACGATCACCTCTGGCGCGCCCGTCTCGATGGCCCATGCGTCAAGTAGTTGAATATCCGCGCCGGCCGTACCGAAGCGTTGGCCCGTATTGTTGTAGTGCCACTGGTCGTCGAAAAGCGGATCTGAGGTAGCGGCTGCTGATGCCATCGTTTCAGCCGCCTCGAACTGGTCACCAAGTGCCGCTACCACGGGATCCATCGTTAATCCCGTGTGCACCTTAGCCAGGGCATGCTCCGCCAGCTCGATGTTCGGGTCATCATGAAAGGCCTGCACGGCCGAGCGAGCCGCGGCTACCCCCTGCGTGGTGGTATAGACGCGGTACCAGCGGTCGAGCCCCCAGCGGGCGTGCCGTTCAGCGTGCCGCGGGTCGGTTCGGAAGATGCGCTCAAGGCGGTCGACCCGATGCTGCTGGGCGAGTTGGTCGAGCGAAGGCACCCCCGTACGCTCGATCGTGCCGTCGGCCGCCGACAGGGCAGATTGCGTCGCCGGCGTCATCTTGATATGAAACACCCCTTCGATGATCGCCTCATCCGGCGCTGCATGGTTCAGCTGCTGAGCCATGGCCTGCGTTCCAAGCCCGACCATCACCAGCATGACCACCACCCAAGAAAGCACCTGCGCTCGGAACCGCCGCCTACGGGGCCCCTCCCCATCCTGTGCTGCCCCGGAGGAGCTGTAGTTTGCTATAGTGGACCAGCGGGTGAACGTGCGGGATGTAGGCATGTGGACGTGGGTAGGGTTTGGTTTTGGAGGGCGTGGCAGCGCGCTTCAGGTCCCGGTGGTGACCGTGTCCACGTCGAATCCATGCGGAGGACGCTTGCGACGCGGCTCAAGTGCTGACTACTCTAACCATCGGCAGGTAGGGGCTTGCCCTTAAACCAAAGTTATTTAATCCAGATGTCCCACAGGGTTGGATAGAGCGGTGTTCTTTTCAGTGGTCACCCATGCCATCTTTAGCCCGGGCGCGGCGGCGAGGAGATGTGTCTTTTCGTAGCAGCCCGGCCAGGGTAGGGACGCGATAGTGTCGTGAGACAATCAGTTCGTTAAAACGCCAGGTCCGGCGCACCTCAACATCTTAACTCGTAGCACATCTTAACTCTTGGCTTCACCCTAACTCTTGGCTTTACGCTCCCGAGAAGTCGCGCACCAGCTCTTGCACACAGGGCTGCGATTGGCTATGGCTGGAGATCGCAACATCGAGGCCACCATCTCGGTGTTGGGATAAGGCGTAGCGCATGGCGTCAATGATCCACGCCTCGTCGTTGCCAAACGAGCCGCCTCCAAGGAGCGTCAGAAACAGCGTGCTGTTCTTTGTTCGCGCTGCATTGATTCGCTCTGCATTAAGGATGGCGGCACAGACGGTTGCCTCATAGGGCGCTTCGAGCATAGGCCTGGCGAGGCGAGGCCACACCGCTGGCAATGGCGAGCCGGACAGCATCAAGCTTGAAATTCTTAGCAATGAGTCGTCAGGTAGTCATTGGAAAACCTCATTGGGGTTGAGGTGCGCCCCTAAAGCTGTACTGGTTGGTGGGCTAAGGTGACGTTGGGTTGCAGTGGTCGTATCTTACCCCAAACGAACAAGATCAGACCACTACCATGAGCAAACGAAGCTATAGCCCCGA
>LFFM01001158.1_pt1 | contig 18732 bp, 11 predicted proteins | sample 643131 | NCBI WGS metagenome assembly LFFM01 (sample SAMN03777445, study PRJNA286221) | soda lake metagenome | biome: soda lake; feature: Kulunda steppe; material: water; isolation source: sample Tc-Br brine of Tanatar trona crystallizer | place: Russia: Kulunda steppe | collected 2011-07
GTCGAGGCGACCGCGATCGCGGCGACGCGAGCCGCCGCGACCGGAGACCTCGCCGTTACAGACGCTCACGAAAGCACCGATGGCCCGGATCACGCGACCGCCGGCGACGTGTTCGCGGCCGTACAGGCGGCGTACGACGCCGTGGGATACGACGGCGAATGGCGCAACCACCACCAGGGTGGAGCGGCCGGCTACGCCGGTCGCGAGTGGATCGCAACGCCGGACGCGACCGACCCGATCACCGCGCCGATGGCGTACGCGTGGAATCCGACGGTGCAGGGTGCCAAAAGCGAGGACACCCACCTCGTTGCGTCCGACCGGATGGAGACGCTAACGAAGACGGGACAGTGGCCGACCCACGAGGTCGAACCAGTTGCGGTCACGGGGCTCACGGACGTCGATCCCGACCCCGTCGAACTGCACGCGCCGGTCGTGCGCTGACGGCGCGATTTTTTAGTAAACGTACTCAGTCTCGTCGATCCCGACGTAGTCGCGTTTGACGCGCCGCTTGTGCCACTTGTAAGTTAACATGAGCTTCATCGACTCCCAGCCGGAACGATACGGCTGGGAGAGCAGTCCGTCGCCGACCTCTGCGGCGAGCATCGCGTCGGCCGCACCGATCACGCGGTTCCAGTCGTCCGGGTCGTACTCGGCGACGATGTCGGCCATCGTCACGTTGCGGACGATTTCGTCGCCGATCGCCTCCTTCCAGCGGCGATTGTACGGCGCGAGGTCGCCGTCGGCGGCCAGCTCTCCCGCGATGGCTCCCGTCCGAATCGCGACGTGATCGCCTCCCTCGTGAAACGCCGACGTCGTCCCCATCGCGCCGCCAACGACGGCGATCCCGGCGTCGGTCGGCGAGTCGATCGGCCGAGTCGAGGAAATGGCGTACGTCTCCGTGCCACCGCGCTTCCCCGCGTCCTCGGCGCGGGGGAACGCCTCGTCGACGTCGTACTCGTCGCCGTACTGCCACTCCAGTAGCCGCCTGATATACTCCGATCCGCTCGGAATCGACTCGTCGTCGCCGTCGAGCAGCCGGTACGCCTCCCGATCGAAATCGTCGATATCCAGCCCGATCGGCATCGTGAATCCGATGCGACAGACGCGGTCCTGGTTCGGGAAGATCCACGGATACGCCGTCTCGCCCGGCATCACGCCCCACCAGAACACGATGGCGTCCTGTACCGCCTCGTACACCGGCTCCGGGACGCGGCGGTATTCCTGATACGCGATGTGGTTCGTCTCCGGCGCGGCGAGTCGGTCCGAGGCGCCGTCCCCTGCCGGCAGATACCGGTCGAGGACACGGTTGGTGACGGTTCGTTGCGGGCCGTCCGCGAGCACGACGAAGTCGGCCCCGACCGACTCGCCGTCCGCCAGCTCGACGACGTGACGCGGCCCGTCGTCGACGTCGAGGTCGGTTTCGACGTCCCGGACCGAGGCGTCGACCCGATACTCGGCGCCCGCGTCCTCGGCGCGGTCCCGCAGCCAGTCGTCGAATCGCGCTCGGTGAAAGGTGTAGCCGAACTGGTCGTACGAGGAGTCGATTCCGGTGGAGTACAGCACCGCAGCCTCGTCGGGCCCGCGGAACTCCGCGCGCGTCAGTTCCTGCTGTATCACCCCGTCGTCGAATTCGTCGGGATGAATGCCCATGATGTCGACCCAGTAGTCAAGTATTCCGGCCGCGTCCGTCGAGTCCGGGCCCAGACCGTCCCTGTCGGCTCGCGGTACCCCCTTCTCCAACACGAGGGCGTCGGCGCCGGCGCTCGCGGCCGCGTGCGCCGCGGACGCACCGCCCGGGCCGCCGCCTACGATCGCGACGTCTACGCGTTCCATGTTCCGTGAGGTAACCCTCCGAGTATTAAATTCACGGTCCTGCCCGTCGCGGATCGACACGGACGAGGCGGCGGGGTCGCTGGAGGAACGACTCCCCGATCGGGCGGCCACGGTGCGGAGACTCGTGGACGAACGTCGATCAGGAGCGAGTCCGACGATCGTTTATGCTCTTTTCACGCGATACGCCGCCGTTGAAAAGACATTCTTTTACTCTCGTGATGAAAACCGGGCGTATGGAACGTGAAACGTGGGCAACGCGGGTCGGCTTCATCCTCGCCGCGGTCGGCAGCGCTGTGGGGCTCGGCAACATCTGGCGCTTCCCGTTCATTACCGGACAGGAGGGCGGGTCGGCGTTTTTGCTCGTCTATCTCCTGTTCATCGCGCTGATCGGCTTTCCGGCGATCCTCGTCGAGTTCGTGATCGGACGACGGACGGAACTGAACCCCGTTGGCGCGATACGGGAACTCGGGAGCGGGGCATGGAAACACGTCGGCTGGCTGTTCGTCACAACCGGATTCATTATTCTGGCGTACTACAGCGTCGTCGCCGGGTGGTTCCTCCGGTACACCCTGATCGGGATCACCGACGGGTTCGCGGCCGGTGCCGCCAGCCCCGGGGCCGCCGGCGAACTGTTCGGAACGGTCGCGACCGGCCTCGACTCGCTTTTGTTCCACGCCGTGTTCATGACGCTCGTCATCGCGATCATCGCGGCGGGTGTCCGAAGCGGGATCGAGATCGCGGTGAAAGTGATGGTCCCGGTTATCATCCTGCTTCTCGTCGGTCTCGCCGCGTACGGGTTCACCCTCGGCGCCTCCTCGCAGGCGTACGCGTACTACCTCTCGCCCGACTTCGGTATCATCGCCGACAACTGGACGAGCATCCTGCCCGCCGCGGCCGGACAGGCCTTCTTCACTCTCTCGCTCGGGATGGGCGTGATGATCACGTACGCCTCCTATCTCGGCGAGGACCGGAACCTCGCCGGGGACGCGGGAGTCATCGTGGGACTCGACACGCTCATCGCGGTGATCGTCGGCTTCGTCGTCTTTCCGTTCCTGTTCGCGGCCGGACTGGAGCCCGGCGCGGGCGGGGCCGGCGAGATCTTCGTGAGTCTCACCTCGGCGTTCACCGAGATCCCGGCGGGTCGTCTCATCGGCGTCGTTTTCTTCGCGATGGTCGGGATCGCGGCGCTCTCCTCGGCGATCAGCATTCTCGAGGTCGTCGTTTCGTACCTGATAGACGAGTTCGACGTCGCCCGGCTGCCCGCGTCGGTCGGCGTGGGGCTCGCGATCTTCCTGCTCGGCCTTCCGGTCACCGTTGACCTCGTCTTCCTCGACCTGCTCGACGGCTTCGCCGACGGCGTCCTACTCGTGCTCGGCGCATTGTTGCTCTCGATATTCGTCGGGTGGGTGATCCCCGACATCGCCCGTGCGGAGCTCGAGCGCGGGATCGGCGACATCGGCGGCCTCGGCGACGCGTGGATCTGGCTGGTCCGGGTGCCCGTCATCATCGTCGTCGTCGTCGCACTATACCTCGGCGTCGTCGATTACGTCGGCTTCCTCACCGAGGAGTTCGCCGGCTGGCTTGCCGAACGATAGCACGCTCGCCCCGCGTCGGTCGGCTCCCGAGATCTCCGCCCGGCGAACCGACCGTTTAACTACGTAACGACACCAACGACATCCAGTGACCGATCCAGTCCCGACCGGCTGTGCGCCGGTCGACGACCTGCTGGGTGGCGGGTTCGAGCGCGGCGTCGTCACACAGCTGTACGGGCCGCCCGCCGCCGGGAAGACGAACCTCGCGCTGGCGGCCGCCGTCGAGGTCGCCATAACCGACGACCGGGCGCTGTACATCGACACAGAGGGGCTCTCGATCGACCGCTTCAGGCAGATGGCCGAGACGCGGATCGAGACCGCGGGCGACGAGCTGACGGTCGAGGATCTGGCCGGACGGCTGATAATCACCGAGGCGTACGACTTTGAGGACCAGCGCGAGGCGGTTCGGGACGCCGAGGAGTTCGCCGCGGACGTCGAGCTGATCGTGCTCGACTCCGCGACCGGATTCTACCGACTGGAGCGTGCCGACGACACCGAGGGCGGCGAGTCGCTCCGCGAGGTCACGAACCAGGTGACGCATCTGCTCTCGCTGGCCCGCCGGCACGAGCTGGCGGTCGTGGTCACGAACCAGGTGTTCTCCGACCCGGAAAGCGACCGCACCCGCGGACTCGGAGGGAACACTCTCGAACACTGGACCGGAACGATCCTCCGCGTCGACCGATTCCGCGGCGGCAATCGCCGGGCGACCCTCGAGAAACACCGGTCGAAGGCTGCCGGGGACTCGGCGACGTTTCGGATCGTCGATGCCGGACTCGCGGCCGGATCGGACCGCTGAGGGGACGACTGGCGTGACGAACCGCCCGGAAGGAGCTCCGGACACACGACCGGCGGGCGGCGCGGCCGCCCCGAATCAGGCACCTCGTGACGGCGTTCGGAGCAGCCGACGGCGTCCGAATCGACATCGCGAGAGCGGTCGGGGTCCGTGTCGACGCGGCTCGGTTCGATCGAAGCCGGAGGACGTTCGGGGGAGCGGCTACAGTTCGCCGAGCTTGCGGAGCAGCTGTCCGCGGTACTCCTCGTCGGCTTTGACGCCCTTGATCTCGAGCACGTTGCGCTCGAGTTTGTCGAGCGCGACGTGGAAGGCGTGATCGGCGCCGTACCCCTCCCCGGAGCCGGCGACCTGTCCCTCGTTGGTGCGCAGGCGGATCTGACACTGCAACAGCGGCGTGCCGCGGAGCTTCTCCTTGTGCTCGTGGAGTCGGACGTGCGCGTGCATCACCTGCATCGCCGCGTACTTGTCCGCGACCTGCTCTATCGATTCGACGATGTGCTCACGGGAGGTGGTGCCGAGCAGGTCGACGTTGGTGATCTGCACGTCCATCGACTCCTCCTCGGTGAACGTGAGCGCACGGAGCACGTCGGTTTTGGTGACCATGCCGGCCACCAAGGTGTCGTCGTCGTCGGGTGTGACGACGAGTCCGGAGAGTTCGTTGTCGAACATCCGGGAGACGACCGTCTTCGCGGTCTCCGGCGGCGAGGCGGTGACCACCGGGCTCGACATCACGTCGTACACCGGAAGATCCAGCATGCGGTCGATGTCGCCCGCGCGGTCGCCGCTCCCCTGCCGCTCCTGGTCGCGAACGACGAACTCGACGATGTCGTTCGTCGTGACGACGCCGGAGAGTCGTCCGTCCTCGTTGAGCACCGGAAGACGGGAAATGCCGTTCTCGCGCAGTCGGTTGATCGCCTGTCCGATACGGTCCTTCTGGTTGATGCCGATCACGTCCTCAGTGGCGACCTGATCGACGGTGATCGCGTCGAGGTTGTCGATCACTGCGTGGAGGAGTGCGTCGACGGTCACGATCCCGTACAGCTTCTCACCCTCGTACACGGGGGCGATCGAGACGTCCCCCTCGACGAGCAGCCGAGCCGTCTCCCGGACGTCCTCGTGGCGGTCCACCGCAGGTGCCGGCTTCATCACGACCGACACTTTGGTATCGTCCTCCATTCGCGACCGCAACAGCTGTTTCTCTCCGACCACACCTGCGTACACGCCGTCCTCCGTCACGACGATCCCCTTCGGGTTCTCCCGCTCGAAGATGGATCGGACCTTGGCGAGCCGCTCGTCGACGTCGACCTCGACGTACTCCGGCACTGCGATGTCAGCGATATTCATGGTCCGTTCGGAGAGTACTATCGGATGGGTATTGAAAGTGAGGGAGTCGTCCCAGCCGTGCGAGACGATCCCTCGCTCGGGCGGCAACGCGGCCCCGATCGGACGATACCGCCGTCCGGAACGAGGCGGATAGTGAACGGTACGGGCTCCGATCGGTGCATGACACGACCCACCCGAGTCCGACGTCGCCCCGAACGGGACACACGGACGACCGTCGGCTCGCGGGTGTCGAGAGAAGTGCTCGGTCAGGGATTTGAACCCTGGTCGTCGGCTGTCTTCCAAACCGGCGCGACGAGGCACCTGGCTTGCCGAAAGGCCAACATGATTGGCCGGACTACACCAACCGAGCGTGTTTAATCGTTACGCTGCATCGGATTTAACTCTTCTCAACTCGACCCGCCATGGGGTATCACCACATGGACTCGCGGGGACACCGTCGTCAGTCGCGTCGCGTCCCGAAGCGGCCGATCGCGACGGCCGTGCTCGCGGCCAGCGCGGCGATCGCGGCCAGCACGAGGAACAGCTCACGAGGGCCGGCGACGGTGAGGATCGTCCCGGCGAGGCCGGCACCGAGCGACCCGACGCCGAAGATCGCGAGGTAGGTGTACCCGAAGGAGAGCCCGCGTGACTCCGGGGACGAGTACGCCGCGACCGTCGACTGCGAGAGCGGCTGGACGGTGAACAGCGCGACGCCGAGCAGGAGCGACACGGCGAGGAACGTCATCGTCGTCACCGTCGCGGGAACGAACAACGCGGCAAGCAGAGCCAACACGGACATAGCGTATATCAGCCCGCGCTCGGGGTCGATCCGGTCGGCGATGCGGCCGCCGAGAAACTGGCCGAACACCCCCATCAACAGGATCGCGACGTACAGATAGCGCGCCGGATCGAACTCGTCGGCGTGCGGGCTGTCGGGATCGACGAGCTGGAACTCCACCAGTCCGGCGATCGCGTCGCCGAGAAGGTCAGGCAGAAACGTGAGAAACGCCCGGTAGTAGAGCCCGCTGAACGTGACGAACACCAACACGAGTCCGAACCCGACCGTCAGCAGCGTTCGGGTGTCGCCGACGACGCTCGACAGCGATATCTCACCCGTGGTGCCGCCGCCCGCGTCGTCCCCCGACGCGGTGCCCTGGGCGGTCTCGAGTGCCGCGTCCACGTCGACGGTGAGCCCGTACGCCGCGGCGACAATCGCCGGGACGGCGAGCACGGCGGCGACGACCCGCCAACCGAACGGGATCAACAGGAGAACCGTCGCCAGAGGCCCGAACGCGATGCCGACGTTCCCGCCGATGCCGTGATATCCGAGCGCGATCCCCCGGCGCTCGATCGCTTTCGAGAGCAGCGCAAGGCCGGCCGGATGGTAGACGCTCGCGGCGATCCCCCAGACGGCGATCGCGACGCCGAGCGTGAGCAGGTTCGGCGAGAGACTCGCGAGCAGGAACGAGGCCGCCATCCCCAACAGACACGCGAGGATCGCCGATTTCGACCCGAACCGGTCGACGAGGATGCCGCCCGGAAGCGCGCCGACGCCGAACAGCCCGTAGCCGACGGCGACGACGAATCCGAGAACCGCGGCGGTCGTCGAGAACTCCGCGACCCACACCGTCAACAGGATCGGAATCGACAGCTCGTAGGTGTGTACCAGTCCGTGAGACGTCGCGGTGAACGACACGATCCGGCGCTCGTCGGCGTCCATTGCTCCGGCATTCACGGAGGGTCCGGATAACCGCCGGGTTAGTTCCCGTGGGTTGCCGGAAGCGTCGTCGAGACCGACGGCCCCCGCGCGGTCTGCGGATCGACGCGTGTCCGAACCGCGACCTGCACCCGACCGAAACTCGACCGCCGGACGCTGCGCGTTTCAGGGTCCGTGGCGGGTATTAGGGTCCGTAGGAATATCGGGGCCTGCGGCGGATCTACTCCTCGCGCGTGAGCCGCGGGTTCGTCACCGCGCCGTCGGCGGCCGACGCGAAGTCGCGGCCGAACTTCGCGAGCACGCCGCCCTCGTACGGGGGTTCCGGCTCGCTCCACTCGGCTCGTCGCTCCGCGAACTCCTCGTCTGACACGTCGACGGAGAGCTCCCGCGCGGGAATGTCGACGGTGACGTGATCGCCGTCCTCAATGAGTCCGATCGGACCACCGACGGCAGCCTCCGGGGCGACGTGGCCGATCATCGGGCCACGGGTGGCACCCGAGAACCGACCGTCGGTGAGCAGCGCGACGTCGTCCTCGTGGCCGGCACCGACGACGGCGGCGGTGACGCCGAGCATCTCGCGCATCCCCGGGCCGCCGGTCGGCCCCTCGTTGCGGATCACGATGACGTCGCCGGACTCGATCTCGCCCGTCTGCACGTACTCCATCGCGTCCTCCTCGTTCTCGAAGATCCGGGCGGGCCCCTCGTGGTGGAACTCGTCGTCGCCGGTCACCTTCAGCACGGAGCCGTCCGGCGCGAGGTTTCCGGAGAGGATCTTGATCGCTCCCTCCGCCTCCTTCGGGTCGTCGACCGTGTAGAGGAACTCCTCGTCGATCGCGTCGTCGTCCGGCAGGATGCCGTCCGCCTCCAGCTCGGCGATCTCCTCGGCGATCGTGTTGCCGGTGACGGTCAGCGCGTCCCCGTGGAACAGATCCGCTTCGAGCAGCCGGCGGATCACGACCGGGACGCCGCCCACCTCGTGGAGGTCGTTCATCACGCTGTTGCCGCCGGGCTGAAGGTCGGCGATCTTCGGGGTCCGGCGGCTTATCTCGTCGAACTCCTCGATCGATAGGTCGACGTCCGCCTCGGCCGCGAGCGCGAGCAGGTGGAGCACGCCGTTCGTCGACCCGCCGATGGCGGTCTGTAAGGCGATCGCGTTCTCGAAGGATTTCTTCGAGAGGATGTCGGAGGGACGACGGTCGTTCTCGATGCAGTCGACGACGAGTTCGCCGGCCTCCTCGGCGACGTCGTACCGCTCCTCGTCCTCCGCGGGCGGGGACGCGGAGCCCAGCGGCGCGAGACCGAGCGCCTCCGAGATCGACGCCATCGTGTTCGCGGTGAACATCCCGCCACACGAGCCGGCGCCGGGGCAGGCGTTTCGCTCCAGCTCGTCCAGCTCCTCGTCGTCCATCTCGCCCTGTGCGTACGCGCCGACGCCCTCGAACACCTGCACGATGGTGACGTCGCGGCCGTCATGCTGGCCCGGCATGATCGAGCCGCCGTAGAGGAACACCGAGGGGAGATCGGTTCGGATCGCGGCCATCATCATGCCCGGAAGGTTCTTATCACAGCCCGCGACCGTCACCAGCGCGTCCATGCGCTCGCCGAAGGAGACCAGCTCGACGGAGTCGGCGATCACCTCCCGGGAGATCAGGCTCGCCTTCATGCCCTCGGTGCCCATCGAGATGGCGTCGGAGATGGTGACGGTGCCGAACTCGATCGGCATCCCCCCGGCGACGTCGATACCGTCGATCGCGGCGGCGGCGACGTCGTCGAGGTGGACGTTACACGGCGTGATGTCGGCCGCCGGATTTGGCACGCCGATGATCGGCGAGGAGAGGTCCTCGTCGTCGAACCCCATCGCCCGGAACATCGACCGGTGTGGCGCGCGCGCCGCGCCCTCGGTCACGTCCCGGCTCGGGAGGTCCGCGTCCTTCCTACCCGCGAATCGGTCGGCATCGCCGTGTCGGTCCGCCGGATGCACGTCGTCCGAACGTGGTTCCTGCTTGCTCATGGTCGTATGTGACGCTCCGGGGCCTTAAATCGCCCCAAGCGAGCGAGGGTTGCTCCGACTCGCCCGAGTCCGTTCGGGACGATGGGCGAGTTCCGTGACGTTGCTACCTGGATCAAAGAGAGAGACCCGTCCTTTACACTCGTTGCCGAATCAGCCCGTATCGGCCACCGATCGGGTGTGAACGAGGGACTTAGTTTATGTACTTGATAACCCATATATAAATAGAATGAACCGAACTTGGCGATCAGCGTCCTCGATACGCAGCGCGTCGAATGGTTCGACAACTATTGTTTAGCGTGAGGAGGATGTCATGCGAACGCTCGCAGGATTCCCGCCCCGTCGGTGCTGTCGGCGACATCGGGGAGCGTCGCACGTTCGGGGTGTGGCATCAACACGGCGGTCGTCTCCCTGTCGCCGAGTATGCCGGCGACGTTGTCGGTCGACCCGTTGGGGTTGGCGGCCTCGATGGCGTTGCCGTCGGCATCACAGTACCGGAACAGGACGCGGTCGTCGTCGATGAGTTCCTCGTAGGCGTCCGTGCCGATCTCGAATCGCCCTTCGCCGTGGGCGATGGGCAGCTCGATGACGTCGCCCGCCTCGTACGCTGCAGTCCACGGCGTGTCGGCGCGCTCGACGCGCAGGCGGACGGGTTCACACTGGAACCGTGCGGAGGCGTTCGTCGTGAACGCGCCGGCGGTGAGTCCGGACTCCGCGCCGATCTGTGCGCCGTTACAGACGCCGAGGACGGGGACGCCGTCGGCCGCCGCCGCCCGAACCGCCTCCATGATCGGCGCGCGGGCCGCCATCGCGCCCGCCCGGAGATAGTCGCCGTAGGAGAACCCGCCGGGAAGCACGATCCCCGTCACGCCGTCGAGGAGTCCGTCCGCGTGCCAGAGGCGTTCGGCGTCGATCCCGAGGTGTGTCAGCGCGCGCACCGCATCGCGGTCACAGTTCGATCCGCCGAACTGCACGACCGCCACCGTCACCGCGACCACCCCGCGTCGGCACCGGCCGCTCGGACGATCGAAATCATCGTTCCGCGACCGTGACCTCGTAGTCGTGGATCGTCGGGTTCGCGAGGAGTCGCTCGGCCATCTCGTCGGCCCGAGCGGCCGCCTCCTCGGCGTCCGGCGCCTTGAGGTCCACCTCAAACCGGTCGGCCGACCGGAGATCCGACAGCTCGAACCCCAGCCGTTCGAGCGCCCGCTGGGTCGTCTCGGCTTCCGGGTCGAGCACGCCCCGTTTCAGCCGGACGGTCACGGTCGCGGTGTATGCCGTCATCGCTGGATACTGCGAAGTCGTGGGTAAAAGGCGTTTTGGAATGAACGTATTATACACGCTCGTGGATACGCTCGCGGCGCACGGCGGCGAGGTTCCACGACGAGCGCTCCTTGCCGATCACTCCGCCACCGGCACGACCGCCACCTCGTCGACGAGGATCCGCGTCGCGCCATCGCCGCCGGTCACGGTGCAGTTCTCGCCGGTCACCACGTCCCGGCCTTCGTGATCGACGTCGACCGAGACCGCGGCCTCGGCGGGCGCGAAGTTGAGGACGACGACCAGCGTCTCGGCGCCGTTCGCACGGCGGAACGCGACCACGTCGTCGGGATGCACCGTCTCGCCGTCGGCCTCGATCGGCCGTTCCGTCAGGTCGCCGCTGGCGACGTGGTAGTCGACGCGATCGAGATCGCCGGCCGGTCCGAGCGCCGGATGCTCGGCGCGGGTCGCGAGCAACCGCTCGTATCGCTCGCGCACCTCGTCGTGGCCGTGTTCCCACGCGATCGCGTCCCGACGGCCGCGCTGTCCGATCTCCTGGCCGGCGTACACCATCGGCACGCCCGGGAGCGTCATCGTCGCGGCACCAGCGGCGGCCGCCGCGGCATCGCTACACTCGACGCGATAGCGCGTCTCGTCGTGATTCTCGATGTACTGGAGGAAGCCGGCGTGGTCCGGGAACCCGACCTGCGCACGCTGGTCGATCGCGTCGAGGATCGACGCGGCGGGCTCGGCACCCCGACCGACCTGACGGAGCTGGAAGTACAGCGTCGCGTCGAAGTGGACGTCGAACATCCCCTCATGGAAGTCGGCGATGTACGGGATCGTCTCGTCCATCAGCAGGAACTCCCGGTCGATGCCCTTCACCCGGTCCCGAAGCTCGCGCCAGAAGGCGTCCGGCACCGCCCACGCCATGTCACACCGGAAGCCGTCGACGAGCGGTGCCCACTCGTCTATCACGTCCAGCAGGAACCGCCGAACGTCGAGGTTCGCGTGGTTCAGGTTCGCGATCAGCTCCCAGTCGAAGTACGTGCCCGGCTCCCCGGACGTCTGCCACTCGTAGCGGTCGCGGTACGGCGAGTCGGGGTTCCGGTAGGCGTCCTCGAACCACGGATGATCGCGGGCGGTGTGGTTGGCGACGAAATCGAAGAGGACGCGCATGCCGTTGTCGTGTGCCGTCTCGATCAGTTCCTCGTAGTCGTCACGCGTTCCGAGATCGTCGGCGACGTCGAAGAAGTCCGTGATGTTGTAGCCGTGGGGCTTTCCGTCGTTCTGCAGGACCGGCGTGAGCCATAGCGTATCCACGCCCAGCTCGGACAGCTCCGGGATTCGGTCGGCGACGGCCTCGAACGTCTCGCCCGGCTCCTCGTCGTCGGCGAACGTCCGGACGTACACCTCGTACACGCGGGCGTCCGTCGTCCACTCCGGCGGCTGATTGAGCCGAACCGTCTCGAAACGGTCGCCGACGTCCGGGGTCGGCGGCGTCTCGCCGGCGTCCGTTCGGGCGACCGCGACCGCGTCGGCGACGCTGTATCTGAGCTCGCCGCCGGGCTCCCGGGCGACGGCGACGGCGTGGACCCGAAGTCGCTCCGCGACCACGTCGGCCGGCAGGCGAAGCGTCGCCCCGTCGGCCGTCTCGGTCACGTCGAGCGCGTCGCGCGGGTTGGTCCGGCCGGTTGCGACCGCCGCGGCGACGTCCCGGTCGTCGACGACGAACTCGACGCCGAGATCGCCGGCATCGAGAGACGACTCGGGATTGGGCGTCGCGGTCGCCTCGAACACGAGTTCCGTCCCGTCGACCCCGGCGTCCAACCGGACGCGCGGCGGGCCGACGCCGTCGTGAGCGCCCGTTGCCGCGTAGTCGAGCTCCGCACGCTCGGCGTCCCGGTCCCGGATCGCCGTGCCGCTTCCGCCGGCGACGTCGACTCCCTCGTACGCCGCGGGAAACGCGCGAACGGTGAGCAGGTGATCGCCGTCCGGTGCCGCCAGACCGAGGGTAAACCGGCCGGGAACGTCGGGCGTGAACTCGGTCACGGGAGCGTCGCCGACCGTCGCGTCGCTGTTCGGCGGCGCGTTGACGATGCGCCAGTCGTAACTCGCCTCGGGATCCGGATCCCGGGGCGCCAGCTGCGTGGTCTCGCCGGTGGCCAGGAACCGCGGCGGGCCAGGATGGTGCATACCGTACTGTGAACCCCGGGGGTCTTCGGTTTTGCTCCTCGCGAAACCGAGGAACTCGATTCCGTGTACTCGTGTCCGAAATCGGTGGATCCGGCCGTGCAAGAGACGGCGAGTCCGCCAAGGCTTTTATCACGGGACACTGGAAAGTGAGCATGCGACTTCGAACCGCCCTTGCGGACCACGGGCACAGACGCGGGGAGCGATTCCCCGCCGAGCGCCCGACCACCGACGGGGCGTTCGCCGGCGACGACGGCCGACTCGTCTACGTCGGCCCCGACGGAACCGTTCATGACCGTTCGTATTCCCTTTCGGGTGTTGGCGCGGTCGACCGACTCCGTCTGGGACTCAAAAGCGGCGGCAACGTCCGGTGGTTCGACGAGCTCGAGGGAATCAGACAGCACTACGACGGCGACACGCCGCTCGTCGAGACGGAGTACGACGCCGGGCGATACACCGTCCACCAGTTCGATCTGACGGTCGACGACGCCCACTGCACGCACGTGGAACTCCGGGGGGCACCGCCCACCGACGCCGAGCTCGTCGCGGTCTGCGGTTTCGCACCGGACATGGTCGAGGGGCAGGTCGGTAACCTCGTCCACGAGGGGGCCGGACCGGCGGACGGTGACGTCGTCGAGGCGTTTCACCGCCGCGAACACGACTTTCTCACCGCCTCCACCGGACTCTCCGCCGCACAGGGACGACGACCGGAGACCGTCGGGGAGATTCTCGGTGAGAACGGCGGCACGTTCCATCGCCGGGGCGAGATCGATGAGCGGGAGGACTCCCATCTCACCGCCGACGTCGCCGTCCGCGCGCCGTTCGAGCGTGACGGCCGGTCCGAGCGAGTAACCATCGTCACCCGCGTCGTGCGTGACGAGCGTGACCGACGTGGAACGGACGACACGAGCGAGTCCGGACGGGGCCTCACCGTCGACGTGGGGGACGCAGAGGAGACGGAACGGGAGGAGAGACTCGCCGAGATCTCGCGGCTCGCGACGACGTACGCGACCGCCGACGACCTCCGTGAGGCCGCGTCCGAGCGCGCACCGACCGTTCCTGAGGACGCGTCGCGACGGAGCCTGATCGCGAGCGACCTCAGAACCCTCGAGCTGCTCACCGCCGAGTCCGGCGCACGGATCGCCGGGCCGGAGTTCGACCCGTTCTACGCCACCTCCGGCGGCTACGGCTACACGTGGTTCCGCGACGACGCCGAGGTCGCGAACGCGCTGTTGTCGGCGAGCAGAGAGCTGGATCTGGTGGGCGACGAGGAGCTCCGAACCGCCGCCGACTTTTTCTGTCGAACCCAAGACGCCGACGGAGGCTGGCCACATCGGGTGTGGGCCGACTCCGGAGAGGTCGCGCCCGGCTGGGCGAACGCGCGGATCGAGAGCGCACACACGGAACCCGGTCCGGACGACCAGCTCGACCAGCCCGCGACGGTCGTCGCCTTCCTCGCACGACTGCGCCGGACGACGGATCTCTCGCCCGCCCGTCGCGACCGGATCGACGAGACGCTTTCGGCCGCGGTCGACTTCCTTCGCTCGACCGCGGCGGACGACGGCCTCCCGGAGCCGTGCCAGAACTGCTGGGAGAACGCGGTCGGGCGGTTCACTCACACGGCGGCGACGTACCTGCGCGCGTTCTCCGCGGTCGCCCGCGCGCCGGTCGACGAGTCGCTCAGGACCGAGGCGGCCACGGCGGCCGACGCCGCCGCCGGCGGACTCCGTGATCGGTATCTCCACGACGCCGGACGGTTCCCGCAGCGTGCGGACGGCGACGACGTCGACGAGCGCGCCGACGCGAGCACGTTCACGCTCGTCCACGCGCTGGTCGAGTACGCGACGCTCGCCGACGAGCGGGACGCGGATCACCCCGCCACCGGGCCGGTCACGGTTAACGTCGACGCGTTCGCCTCGGAGGTGCGGACCCACGTCCGGACGTCGATCAGCGTGCTCCGCCGGGAAACGGCGGACGTGGAGGGACTCGTTCGGTTCGTCGGCGATGACTGGCGAACCGCCGAGCAGGGCGCTGCCAAGGTGTGGTCGGTCGCGACGCTGCTCGGTGCAGAGGCCGCCGCCGAGCTCGCCGGCTACCTCGAGGAACGAGGAACGGACGCGGAGGAGCTGTTTGCCGACGCACGCGAGCTGTATGACCTGTGTTGTCCCGATGGTCCCCTGACGAACCACGTCGGGCTGCTCGCCGAACAGGTGTTCGACGACGGCGACCTCGACAGCGCGACACCGCTCGGCTGGTCACACGCCCTTCGGCTCACGACGACGGCGACGCTCGCCCGATACGGGAAGCTGCCGGTCCCTCACGACAATGCCGCCCCTCCCGACGAGGCGCCCCAGTGGACCACCGGCCGGAAGTTCGGCGTCGGGACGCCGGCCGATCACGAGTCCGACGACCCGGTACCGGTGTGGTTTACGCTGACGGAGGGAGCGTTGACCGAGGCCCGGTACCCGCGGATAGACGTAATGAACCTGCGAACGTTCGACTTCCTCGTGACCGATCCGGAGGCGGAGTACACGATCCGGACGTTCGACGAGACGAGTCATGTGACGACGACGGAGACGATCTCCCGGACGACGGAGCCGACCGTCGACGACGCGCTCGCGTACACCCAGACGATCCGCGAGACGGGCGACGGATACGGACACGAGTGGACGCTGACGGTCGAGTACGCGGTCGACACCGACGGGGAGGCGATCCTCGCCGACGTCTCATTCAGCGGGACCCGCGAGTACGACGTGTACGCCGTCGTCGACACGACCATCACGAACGTCGGAACCGACGACCTCGGGCTTCGGGTCGGCGAGGACGGTCACGACCTGCTGGCGCGCAACGCGAACGCGGATCGACACCCCGGGAAGCTCGTCGACGACGACGGCGAGCCGTTCGAGGTGGCGCTCGCGCTGACGAGCACCGACGGCTTCGATTGGGCGACCGCGTCACACGCCGGCAGCGACGAACTGGCCGCGCTGTTCGAGCGCGGAGAACGTGGCGGTGGCACCGCCGAGTCCACCGGAAACGTGGTGTTGGCGGGTCTCGTCGATAGCGGCGCGTCGATGTCGGACACGCTCGCGATCGGGTTCGCGGAGAGTGGCGACACCGCGGCTGCGCTCGGCGAAGCGGACAGTGCGCTCGGACGCGGGTTCGCTCCGGTTCGCGAGTCGTACGTCGAGGGGTGGCGCGAGTGGCTCGCGGAGCGCGAACTGCCGGACGCGGTCACCGACGACGCCGATCTGCGGACCCAGTACGACTTCGCGCAGATGACGCTCGCCGCCGTCGAGGACAAGCGTCACGACGGCGCGGGGATCGCCAGCCCGTCCGTGCCGTGGGGCGAGACGGAACACGCCGCGGAGGACCGCGGGTACGGATACAACTTCGTCTGGTCGCGGGACCTGTATCAGGTGTTCACCGCGCTCGTCGAGATCGACGAGACGGAACGTGGTGCCGACGCTCTCGCGTACCTGTACAACACCCAGCAGGACGAACACGGATTCCTCCCGCAGAACACGTACATCGACGGCCGCACCCGATGGGGCGGCGAACAGATGGACAACATCGCCTATCCGGCGGTGATGGCGTGGGACCTGTACGACCGCGGCGTCGACCTCGACACCGCCGACTACACCTACGAACAGGTGCGGCGGTCGGTCGCGTACGTCGCCGCGAACGGTCCGGAGACGGCCCAGGAGCGATGGGAGGAGGAGGCCGGCTACTCTCCGTCGAGCATCGCCGCGGAGATCGCGGGGCTGACGTGTGCCGCTGCGCTGGCACTTGCCGAGGCGGAGCGTCTCGACGACGGGGAGAAAAGTGGGACGGAACGGTCGGCGGCGGAACTCCGTGCCGACGCGCTCGCGTGGCTCGGGCTCGCCGACGAGTGGAGTGAACGCGTCGAGGAGTGGTGCGCGACCGAGACGGGCAGCGAGCGGCACACGGCGACCCCGTACTACCTCCGGATAACCGCCGACGGGGACCCCGAGTCGGGACGCCCACGCACGATCGCGAACGACGGACCGACGTACGACGAACGCGAAATCGTCGACGGCGGCTTTCTTGAGCTCGTGCGGCTCGGGATCAAGCCGGCCGACGACCCGATCGTCCGGAACTCCGTCGACGTCGTCGACGAGGCGATCCGCGTCGACTCCCCGTACGGCCCGGCGTGGTACCGGTACGTCGGCGACGCGTACGGCGAGATCCAGCGTGGCGATCCCGGCGCGCCGTGGGCCGGTACCGGCGGCGGGAAGGGCCGTCTCTGGCCGATATTTACCGGCGAGCGCGGCGAGTACGAGCTTCGTGCCCGCGCAGACGGGACGGACGCGTTCGGGGGGACCGACGAGGACGCGCTGGAACCCGAGTCAATGTTGGAGACCATGGCCGGCTTCGGCAACTCCGGCCGGATGCTCCCCGAGCAGGTGTGGGACCGCGAACACCCCACGGAATACGGATGGGAGTTCGGCGAGGGGACCGGCGGGGCGACGCCGTTGGCGTGGGCGATGGCCGGCTTCATCCGGCTGGCACACGGGATCGACGCCGGCGAACCCGTGGAGACGCCGGCGGTCGTTCGCGAGCGCTACGTCGAGCGTGACCGGCCGGCAGGCCCGGACCTGACAGCCGACGTCGACTACGACGGGCAGCGACTCGTGGTCTCCGGCGCGACGACCGGCGAGCGGGTCGCGGTCCACACGACCGACGACTCGTGGTTCCTGACCCCCGTGAACGGCGCGTACGAGGTCCGGATCGACGACGGTCTCGATACCAGCACCGTCGTCGTCGCCGCCGGGTCCGATCCCGACGTGGCGGCAGCGGGAACGACCGTCGAGCGTCTGTACGTTTAAGCCCCGCTCACGTCCGTCGAGGGACGGCCGCGCCGTGACGGCGCGGTCGCTCGTGGCCGGCACGGACTACTCTAGTCGTGGTCACCGCGGATCGAGCGTGTCACGCGTGCCGACCGCACCGGGCGATCCGCGCCGTTCGGTTCGCCCGCCGAGCGTGTCGAAATCGAAGTTCTCGAACTCCGCCGGACGGCGTCCCTCGACGGCGTACACGTACAGCGCAGTCTTCGCGACACCCCAGATCGTCTGGCTCAACAGGTAGGTGAACGCGAAGACGCCGCCCAAAAGGAGCACCGTGAGAAGGAGCCCGTGAGCGGGGAACACCGCCGCGATCGGCACGGACAGCGCGAGCGCACCGAGTGTGAGGACGACGCCGACGAGCCCGACGATGAGCGAGATCCCGAAACCGGCACCGATGGACTCGCCCCACGTCTCCCGGAACGCGCTGCCGCTCCGCGAGAACATCGACGTGACCGTCACCTCCTCGAAGACGATCACTGGGACGATGAAGAACGTCAGGATCGACCATCCGATCGCGAACAGGGAGGTGGCTATCCCCGCGAGTGGGGTGTCGGAGTCCTCGATGGACTTGAGAACGATACTCACCGTCGCGGAGATGACCGACCAGACGAGTATCGGTCCGATCCGGTTGCTCACAGCCTGAACGCAGTCGAACACTTCCGGTTCCCGGCCGTGAAACGTCTCGTTAGCGGCGTACACCAGCGCGACTGCGAAGTACGTGCTCACGAACGTCGTGACGAGGTAGACGGCAAACAGCGCGACGTACTCCAGACCGCTTCCGATCGGGTTCGCGATCAGCACCGGAACGAAGAGGACCACGAGAAACGCCGCGCTCGCGATCCCGGCGAGCAGCGGGAACACGAGCAGTTGCGGATGTTCGCGGATCACGGATATGCTGTCGGTCGTCAGGGTCCATCCCGTTCGAAGGCGGTCGAGCAGTCCGACGCGCGTGACGGAGGAACTCGGGGTGCCTTGTTGAACGCAAGACAGCGTCGGGGTAGGGTAGATTATTCACACTTTCACGGTGTCAGAACCCTGTTCTCGGATTCAGAAGTTGCAGTAGCTGTCGCTAGCAGTGTTCATCAAAGGGTCAGAACTATGCTATCTTGGTTCGTTGTGTCAGTGACGACGGCGATGCCTCTCCCGGA
>LFFM01001159.1_pt1 | contig 18732 bp, 14 predicted proteins | sample 643131 | NCBI WGS metagenome assembly LFFM01 (sample SAMN03777445, study PRJNA286221) | soda lake metagenome | biome: soda lake; feature: Kulunda steppe; material: water; isolation source: sample Tc-Br brine of Tanatar trona crystallizer | place: Russia: Kulunda steppe | collected 2011-07
CTATCAACAGCCCACTCAGCCGACTGATCATCTATACCACATTCATTAATTAAGCGTTGTTTCAACTTCTCTGCTTTAAGCTGATAAGCTTCTTCACCGCTTAGCTCTACTAAATCATCAACTAGCTTTTTAGCTAATACAGTAGTTAAAAGAAAAGTCTCTTTTTGGCAATCTGGACATAAATCATTTAATAAAGCTTTTAATCGTTTAGGCTGCTCAAAAATTCCACTCCCATATTTAATTATAATCTTCTTCAAATAACGTCGCACAAACTCTCTCATGATTATCACACCTATAATTTAAGTTTAATAAATAATTATTCCTTCACAATCAGAAAATCTGATCTTAACTCCTCTAGCTAAAACCACACTCTTTTCTCTTGCCACCTTTTTATTTTCCCCTTTAGTATTCACCACATCCCAAGTATTTTGAGATAGATTCTTCAAACCCCAAATAGAAGGGTTTTTAGGATGTTGAGTTACTTTAGCTACTGGAGATGACTCTAATTTCTTACTCATATTTATATGATATGGATATAATTTAGTATCATGATTTAGCATAACTATAGACTGATTTTTAGCACCTAATTTAATCCGATATGGCAAGGTTAATTGAGACTTACACCCCCAACATTTAAGCTCTTGTTTACTCTCTACTTCTTTAATATCATAAAAGTTTTCTCGACCACAACTTTGACAATAAAAGATACTATCTCTTAATTTCAACATAGCAGAGCGCCACTGCACTTCTCGTACACGTTGATTAGCATTATTTAATCCTTTAGTAAAGGTTTGAGTAAATAACTGCTGTAAAAACTCAGGATAGATAGGCCAACTAAGTAAGGCATTATCATGTTCACCAGGCTGAGGACGATTTGAAGAATCATTCAGATCAAAAATAAATACTGGTTCTTCACCATAAATCTTCCTCATTGCTGGCAGATCAAAACATCTAATCTTACTCTCTTTTTTACCATGCAGAGGATGATTATTCATAAAAATATAAAATAATAAGACGGCTAAAGAGAAAATATCAGAGCTAGTATTAGGAGTCTTATCACCTCTGACTATCTCTGGTGCCATAAATCTCTGTGTCCCTAAAACAGTTGCTTCACTTTGGTTATTAATCCCCACATTATCATTATCACAAATTCTAATATCACCAGTTTGAGGATGAAAAAATATATTATCGAAATTAATATCCCGATAACAATAACCACGCGAGTGCAACTGACGATAGCTATTAGCCAAATGATAACCTAACTTAGCAAGTACTTTATAATTAGTATCTACTTTTCTAGCCACTAAATCAGCTATACTTTTATATTCAGGCTCTCTAAGCTCCATAATATATCCAAAGCCATTTATTTCTTTAGAGATTACTAAATCAATTGGCCACAAAAATTTTTCACATGGTTGTCCAGTCTCTATTAAATGTTCAATTATCTCTTTCTGTTTATTAGTTGCTTTATTTGGCTTATACCATTTTAAAGCCATTTTTTTGCCTGAATATTCTATTTGATAAACTTTTCCCTGTGCTCCATCACCTAAAGATTTTTTTATTTTATAATTTAACTTAGTATTAATTGCTCTAACTTGATCACCTATCTTAGGCAATGTCTTCATCAAATCATCCTTTCAGCTAATTTAATTAATCATTCTGCTTGCTTAACCTTTCTTGGTAAATAAAAGCAAGAGTAATATCATCACCACTACCCTTTTTTGTAGTCTCTTTTAACCAATCTTTCAAATTATCCTTGATATAATTTGGCCCATGTTTAACTAACAACTCTTTAAAATCAGGGCCAACCTTTAAAAAATCAGCTTCATCATAGAATGAATTTGCATAGCCATCAGTTGCCACAAAAATCAAAGCAGGAGGAGGTTCTTTCTCGAAATTCTGTAAGCTAAGCTTAAAGTATGGGACTGGATCTGTCATACAAAGTGAGTCTGTTGCATTGCCTAATTGCTTACTTTCAAAAACTCGCTGAAGCTTGCCATTAAAATCCATAGTTACTATATCTCCATCACCAAGCTGAAGTGATAATATAAAATATTTCGTGACCAAAACAAGTAACAAAGTAGCTCCATAAGCCTTTAGATAACCTTGTGCGCTATTCTCTAAAAAATCTCGTAAAGCCTTACCTTTTTTGGCTTCAATTTTAGCTAACTTTTCTTCTGCTATCTCATCTTTAGCAAAGGGATTATTACACTGATATTCTTTAACTTTTTCTCGCCAGGAGTTCACAATCCTAACTGCTAATTTCTCCTCTACCCTCTCTCTAACCCCAGGTAATGTAGCAGGATCAAAATTGTCAATATCAGCTTCTGCTAAACTTACCTCAGTTGCAGCCTCAACAGCTAATTTTGCCCCAACATCACTGCGAAAATGTTTTAAACTACCATGACCATCAGAGACTGCAAGTACTAAATTATCATCAGTCTTTTTCCATTGATAAGCATCTTGATTAGGTAGCCCATTATATATATGTTTATTCCCCCTAACTGAATCGCCAATTAATTTCCAGTTATTAAAAGACATCAATATCAGAATTAAGCTCATCATCTAACTCTATATTAGGCATTGGTGGATGGGCAACATTACTTTCCTGAGTAGATGATTCCTCTGTGCTACCTGTTGAAGCAGATTTTACAACCTCTGTTGATGCCCATTTAATATAGGCTGTTAACTCTTCAGAAGTATTAGCCTGTAGAGGTCTTATTTCTTCATTTCCAATAAACTCTTGTAATATTTCATGGTCAGCATCATCACCAATTGCAATAGCAATCTTAACTGCTTTTTGCCCCCAAGGCTTAGAATTTAATTTTTTTAATCCCTTCTTATACTCATCAGTTGGTTGTCCATCAGAAACTAATACTAATACTGGTGGTAAACCTCTTTTAGGCATCACTGACTCATCTAATTTTTCTGCTAACATTGATAATGCCTTTCCTAAATCGGTTACTCCATCAGCCTTCAACTCTTCCCATTCGAAATCCTCAATATCAGTAGCCTGCTCTAAATGCCACTCCGCACCACTAGAAAATTTAAGTGCCCTCACCTTAAGTTCAGCATTAGGATTCTCACAAGCAACCTCTCTCATTTCAGGTATAGCTTCTCGAATTGCATTATTTAAAGATTGAATCTTACCATTAACCGACATAGACCCAGAAGAATCAGTAATCCAAAAGAAATGTAGCTCCCTTTTAGCAAGTTCTCCCCCAATTAAAGACATAATCAACTCATCCTTTCTTAATTTAAATTCTATATAGATTAGTATTATTTTTTATCTATTATTGCTATAATTATAGACTCGAACCCTAAACTCCTTCTTTAATTATGCAAAAGGAGCAAATAAATCTCCGATAGCATTTTGTAATTTGATTTTAATAGTCGGTTTTAAGTAATTTTTTCTACTAACTTGATAGCTATCTGTTAAATATGATTCAACCTTAGCAATCATTTCTTGAGTCTTTTCTTGATCAAAGACTACTATATTAGTCTCATAATCAAGATATAGACTACGATTATTAAAGTTAGCTGAACCAAAAGTCATAATCTGCTGATCAATGATTAAAGTTTTAGTATGTAAAAATTCTTTATCATAATAATATAGTTTTATATCTGCTTTTATTAAGTCACTAAATCTAGACTTATTGGCCCAGTCTATTAAAAAATTATTTGTCTTTTTAGCAAGAATAATCTTTACTTCTACTCCTCTAAGTGCTGCTAATTGTAAAGTGGAAATTAAATTATCGCTTAATGTAATATAGGGTGTAACAAGATAAATCTTCTCTTTAGCCCCAGCTATTAAAGCCTGGTATGTCTGCTCAATCTTATTCCACTTACTATCATAACTACTATTTATCACTTGGAGCTTAACCTTGCCTTCTTCTTTAAAAGTTGGAAAATATTTTTTTGAAGTTATCTTTTCTCCTTTGATATAATACCAATCATTAAGAAATATCTTTTGCAAATATCTTATTACTTGACCTTCTAATTTAAACCCAACACTCTCACGACTATTTTCTCCTATATATTCAGTTCCTATATTTAAGTCACTAACAAAGCCCTGTTTCCCATCAGTAATAATTAATTTTCGGTGTAGGCGGTTATTTAACTTGCCTTTACTAAGAGATTTTAAAAGGTTATTATACACACCTACTTTAACCCCAGACTGCTTAAGACTCTGCTTGTATTTTTTACTTAAGGCTTTACTTCCAATAGCATCATAAATTATTCTTACCTCTACTCCAGATTTAACCTTAGCAATTAATAAATCTTTTAATTTTTCTCCTAACTTATCATCACGAATTATATAAAACTGTAAATGAATATGTTCTTTAGCAGCTTCTAATAATCTAAAAATTTCTGCAAAAATCTCTTCTTCTTTAAAGAGCAATTCTAGTTGATTATTATAAGTTAACGGATTACTACTAAGTTTTTGAATTAATCTAGCTCTTTCATCTTGACTTGCTTTAACTTTGTTACTCTGCTCCCAGTTTAATAAATTCTTATACTCAAGAGATTTTAGCTGATAATCACTTTTTTTAGTTAAATTTTTATCTGCTTGCAATAAAGCATAGCAGGAAAATAATAGCAGTGTGATTAATATTATTTCTAAGCTAAAAATAATTATCTGATTCTGACTGAAATTAATCGTAATTAAGATAAAAGCCCCTAAAAATATATTAGCAGATAAATATGGGTAGATAGAAAAGAATAATTGTTGAGATTTTAGAAAAAAATTATAAAAGATTATTAGGCATAATAGTAAGAATATAATTATTTGTAATAAGTTAAGCATTTTATTTTTTGACCATCCCTTTTCTTTAAATTTATTTACTATTATTATGTGTTAAAACAGCTAAATTATTAATTTATCTAGGGATTTTAATCTCTTGGCCTACATAGATAATATCAAAATTATCTAATCTAGATTTATTTAAATCTTTTATCGTTTCTAGACTAACATTCTTTTTTCTAGCAATAGCTCTCAAACTATCACCAGCTTGAATAGTATAATAAAAATGCTCATTATTTAATTCAATATCATCACTATTATCTACTTCTTGACCAACACCCAACTCATAATACTTATCTTCCAAATATCGCACAGCCTCTTCAGCAGTTTTATTATCAGTGATTACTTCATAAACTTTAGTATAAAACTCTCTTGAAACTTCATTATAAAACGGTGCGGTAACTGTTGAAGGTCTAGCAACAGCATTTTCAAAAACATCTAATAACTCTGCCATAAATGGGACTTCTTCTAATACTTCTTCATCTTCATAAAGAGCTGGAATAGTCGGATTATAAGTATACTCAATTGCTCTATGCTTCTGTTCTTCATAAGAAGCCATAAATAAAGCAATATCAGCAGCAACTTCAGGATGTTCACTATACTTGCTAACTCCCAAATGCCAACCACCAACTGTAGCAGCTGATTCTCCCCCCGGAGTAGTTGGCAGTGGTGCAATTCCTACATCGCCTACAACCTCGCTTTCCTCTTCATCTTGAGATTCAGCATAAGCATAAGGCCAATTACGCATAAATACTGCATTTCCTCCTCTAAAAGCATCTAATGCATCCGCTTCATTCATCGCAGTTATTTTTTCAGGTGTAATATCTCCTACCCAACCTTCTGCTCTATTAAGAGCATTAACAGCATTTTGATTATTAATTGTTATATCTCCATCTACCTCTATAATACTACCCCCATTATGAGAATAGATCCATTCTAAAGCATTGCAAGTTAAACTTTCGTAAGTATCACCTTGCCAGAGAAAGCCATACATCTCATTTCCTAAAGCTCTTTGCTCTGCTTGAATATCTCTAGCAACTTTTTCCAGTTCATCCCAAGTCTCTGGTAGATTATAGCCATACTTATCTAATAAGTCTTTGCGATAATATAAGACACCTGTATCCATAAACCAAGGTATAGCCACTAAACGATTATTTATAGTATTATTTTCAATAATTGATTTAAAATGTTGCTCTGCTAATTCATCAGCACCGTACTCATATAAGTCTACAAAATGCTCTCCTAAATCTCCAGCCCAAATCACATCCATCTGTAAAATATCAAAATCTGAACTCTCATTTTCTAAAACTTGCTTAAAAATTCCAAACATATCATCTACATCATCTGGTAAGTCCACTAGCTCAATTTCAACTTCCGGATTTTTTGCTTCATATCTTTCTATTGCATCTTCTTCCCCGCCTGCTGCTCTGATATGAATTTTTTCTTCTTTCTCTGCTACTTTATCAGTCTCTAAAATCTCTAAAAAATCATTAAGAACAAAAAAACCACTAAGCAATAATACAACAAATAATAATAAAATCAACTTTTTTCTTTTCATTAATTTCCCCCCCTAGTTAATATTATACTATTATTTATTAATAATATCAAAATTTATATTTTAAAATATATAGTGGTTTAAATGGTATATTTTAAAAAATGCCTAAACTACTAATTTAAATAGCTATATCTAATATATCACTTGAAATTTTATTTAAATCCTATATTATGATAGTATAAGCTTGTATACTATGCTATTGTTATTATATCAAGAAAGCGATTAAAAAAATTATTTGATTATAGCACTATAAACAAGCTAGCAACAAAAGGAGGATAATTAATGCGTAAAACTTTAAGAGTAGGAATTGATGTAGGTTCTACAACTGTAAAGGTGATTATTCTTAATAAAAAAGAAATAGTCTATCAAAATTACTTACGTCATTTCTCTGAGATTAAAAAGACAGTCAAGCTAATGCTAAAAAAAGCAAAAAATATTCTGGTAAATAACCAAGTCGGTGTTACCATAACTGGTTCAGGTGGCATCAGTATCTCTAATCAACTTGATTTGCCTTTTATTCAGGAAGTAATTGCTTGCAGTAATGCAGTTGAAAAAGTAATTCCTGAAACAGATGTAGCAGTAGAATTAGGTGGTGAAGATGCTAAAATAACTTATTTTGGTGACTCAGTTGAACAGAGGATGAATGGTAGTTGTGCTGGAGGAACCGGAGCTTTTATTGATCAAATGGCCTCTTTATTACAGACTAATCCAGCGGGATTAAATCAACTAGCTAAAGAAGCTGATAATATTTACTCTGTAGCTTCTCGCTGTGGAGTCTTTGCTAAATCTGATGTGCAGTCTTTATTAAATGATGGTGTCTCTAAAGAGGATATCGCTATTTCTGTACTTGATGCTGTAGTAAATCAAACAATTAGCGGGTTAGCTCAAGGAAGACCAATTAAAGGAAATGTCGCTTTTCTTGGTGGTCCTTTGCATTTTATGTCTGAATTAAGAAAAAGATTTATTGAAACACTTAATTTAAAAGAAGAAGAGGTTTTATTTCCTGAAAATGCTCAATTTTTTGTAGCTTTAGGAGCAGCTTTAGAGTCTAGAAAAACAGAAGTCTTTCCGGCTGAACAGCTATACCAAGAACTTTCTAAGATTAATAAAATAAAGATTCAAGAAAAAGAAAAGCTACCTCCATTATTTTCGAATAAAAAAGAATATGAAGATTTCAAAGAACGTCATTCTAAAAATAGAGTAAGCCGAGAAGAAATCTCAACTTATGAAGGGCCAGCTTATTTAGGAATTGATGCTGGATCTACCACTACTAAAATAGCTTTAGTTAGCGAAGATGGTAAGTTATTATACTCTGATTATGATAGTAACCAAGGTGATCCCTTAGGCTCAACTATAGAGGCAATTACAACTATGTACCAAAAATTACATGATAAAATAAAAATTGCTGGTTCAGCAGTTACCGGCTACGGCGAAGAGATGATTAAATCAGCTCTTAAAATAGATATTGGCGAAGTAGAAACTTTAGCTCATTATAAAGGAGCCCAATTCTTTCAACCAGATGTTGACTTTATTTTAGATATTGGTGGGCAAGATATGAAGAGTCTTGAAATAAATGATGGAGTAATTGAATCTATAATGTTAAATGAAGCTTGCTCTTCTGGTTGTGGGTCCTTTATTGAAACATTTGCGAATTCTTTAGAGTTAGACGTAGAAGATTTTGCTAACTTAGGCGTACAAGCAGATAATCCTGTTGATTTAGGAACTCGCTGTACTGTATTTATGAATTCAAAGGTTAAACAGGCTCAAAAGGAAGGTGCTGAAGTCAGTGATATCTCTTCCGGATTGGCATTATCAGTAATTAAAAATGCCCTCTTTAAAGTAATTGGCTTTAGAGACCAAGATGAATTAGGAGAGAATATTGTAGTTCAAGGCGGTACATTTTATAATGATGCTGTGCTTAAAGCCGTTGAGGATATTACTGAAAAAAATGTCGTTCGTCCTGATATTGCAGGAATTATGGGAGCTTTTGGTGCTGCTTTAATTGCTCGTGAAAGAGCAGGTGAAAATGATAGCTCTACCCTTTTAAGTGCTGATAAATTAAAATCATTTGAAATTAGTACTACACAAGCTAACTGTGGGAAATGCGGTAATAACTGCTTATTGACAATTAAAAAGTTTTCTGATGGACGAAATTTCATCTCTGGTAACCGCTGTGAAAAAGGAGCTGGAATAACTGAAAATGAAAGTGAAGATGTTCCTAACTTATATCAGTATAAATATGAGCGAGTATTCTCATACCAGCCATTAAAACCTCTAGCAGCTAAAAGAGGTAGAATAGGAATTCCACGAGTTTTAAATATTTATGAAGATTATCCGTTCTGGTTTAGATTCTTTACAGAATTAGGCTATAGAGTTGAATTATCTGATGATTCATCAAAAGATATCTATAAAAAAGGAATGGAAACAATACCTTCTGAATCAGTCTGTTATCCTGCTAAGTTGGCCCATGGTCATATAGTGGACTTAATTGATAAGGGTATTGATAAAATATTCCACCCTTGTGTTGCCTACAATATTGAAGAGGATGAAGCAGCAAATAATAATTATAATTGTCCAATTGTTACTTCTTATCCAGAAACCTTAAATGTAAATATTGAACAGATTGAAGATAATGATATCAAACTTTATCGCCCTTTCTTAGCATTAGATGATAAAAATAAATTAAGTAAACGTTTAGCTGAAGTCTTAGCTGAAGAAGGTATCTCTAAATCTGAAGTTTCTAAAGCAGTCAATAAGGCCTATCAAGAGCTTGAAGATTATAAATCAGATCTAAGGGCCAAAGGTGAAGCAGCATTAGATTATCTTAAACAGCATGATCAAAATGGCATAGTCTTAGCGGGTAGACCATATCATATAGACCCTGAAATAAATCATGGCATACCAGAACTAATTAAATCTTTTGATTTACCTGTTATCTCAGCCGATTCAATCAGCCATTTAGCAGAAATCGAAAGACCACTAAGAGCAGTAGACCAATGGGTTTATCATTCGCGACTTTATTCTGCTGCTACTTATGTAAGTAAGCATGATAATCTAGAGTTAGTTCAACTTAACTCCTTTGGTTGTGGACTTGATGCTGTTACAACTGATCAGGTAGAAGAAATATTAGATCGTAATGACAACTTATATACTTGTCTTAAAATTGATGAAATAAGTAATCTAGGTGCTGCTAGAATTAGAATCCGTTCTTTATTAGCAGCTATGCAAGAAAGAGAAGAAAATAATTTTGTAGCTAAAAAGGATGCTTTACCGCAAGGTAGAAATATCTTTACTAAAAAGATGAAAGAAGATTATACTATTTTATCGCCACAAATGTCACCAATTCATTTTGAATTCTTTGAAACTGCCTTTAGAGAGGCTGGATATAATTTAGAGGTCTTACCTGCAGTTGATAAAGAAGCTATTAATATTGGCCTACAATATGTTAATAATGACGCCTGTTATCCATCAATTATTGTTATTGGACAATTGATGAAAGCCTTAAAGTCCGGTAAGTATGATCTAGATAAGACTGCTTTGATTATGTCACAAACCGGTGGTGGATGTCGTGCAACTAATTATATTGCTTTTATCAGAAAGGCTTTACAAGACGCTGGATTAGATAATATCCCTGTTATTTCACTTAATGCAATGGGGGCAGAAAAAAATCCTGGTTTTAAAATAAAGCTATCTTTGCTTAACAAATTATTACAAGGTGTAGTCTATGGGGATTTATTAATGAGAGTCTTATACAAAGTGAGGCCTTATGAGAAAATGTCTGGCTCTGCTGATAGATTATACGAAAAATGGAATCAAAAATGTAAAGAATCATTACAGAATGCTAAAAGAAAAGAATTTAAAAAGAATCTTAAACAGATCGTACAAGACTTTGATAATTTAGAGATTAAAGAGGATTTAGAAAAACCTAAAATAGGTATTGTTGGCGAAATACTAGTTAAATTTCATCCTACTGCTAATAATAATGTAATTGAATTCTTAGAATCTGAGGGTGCAGAAGCTGTAGTTCCTGATTTATTAGATTTCTTCTTATACTCTCTTTACAATGATGAAGAGGAATATAAGAAATTATCAGGAACTATTTGGCAAATGTTAATTAGTAAAATAGGCATCAATGGAGTTGAGTTCTTATATCGAAGACCCATGCGCAAAGCACTAGAAAAAAGTGATCGCTTTACCCCTCCTAAATCAATCTATGAAATTGCCGAAGGAGCTAAAAAACATCTATCATTAGGCCATCAAACTGGTGAAGGATGGTTTTTAGCAGGAGAAATGGTCGAATTAATTAAAGAGAATGTTAAAAACATTTTAGTCTTACAGCCATTTGGTTGCTTACCAAATCATGTGACTGGTAAGGGAATGATTAAGGAACTAAGAAGTTCTTATTCTAATGTTAATATCAAGCCTATAGACTACGATCCGGGAGCTAGTGAAGTCAACCAAATGAATCGAATCAAATTAATGCTTTCAGTTGCCTTTAAGAACTTTTCACAGGAAAATAATAAAGCCAAAAATGAACAAGAACCAGAATATAAATGCTTATAAATAGATAAATAATAAACTCCCAGGTGATTATACTTGGGAGTTTATTATTTATTGCTAATCCATATACTCTTTTTCCCAATATGAATCTATTACCTTTCCTTCAACACTTTTACCAATAAGATTATTCTTTTCATCACTAGAGATTATTTTTCTACTTACATATGATTCTTCTATTAAACCACTATTATAACCTACTAACCCACCTAAAATCTCATCACCCTCTATTTTTCCACTAGCATAAGACTTTCTGATTAATTCTTTATTTACGCCTACTAAGCCACCGATTATTTTCTTCCCTCTCACATTACCCAAAGCATAAGAATCTATAACTTCTGCTCTACCAAAGCCTAATTTACTTTCACTTTTACCAATTAATCCGCCTAACTGATAACTGCCTGTTACATCACCACTAGCAAAAGAATTTTTGATATCACCATAATTATAACCAACTAACCCACCAGCTATAGCACCTCCAATCACATCACCTTTAGCATATGAACTATCAACCTCTCCACCTTGCTCATTACATCCTATCGCTCCTCCAACTTTTTTATCTCCTCTTACCTTACTTAGAGAATATGAATTCTTTAATAGACCATAATAAAGATTATAACCTATTAATCCACCCACATCTATATCACCTACTACTTCACCTAATGAAGAAACTGACTTTATTTCGCCCCCTTCATTCTTTCCTACAATTTGTCCTACCTTTTTATTTCCTTTTACTTTCCCATTAAAACTGCAATTTAATATTTCTCCTAATCTAACCCGTCCTGCAATACCCCCAACTTCTATTTTAGCTAAGAAATCTGCAGCAGATAAATCTAAATTTTTAACTACTCCCCCTTGCCCAACGACCCTAAAAAGACCCACTTGTGATTCTGTACTTCGCCTAAAGTATAAATTTTTAATCACATAGCCTGCCCCATCAAAACTGCCTGTAAAAGCCTGATAATCATTTAATTTCTTAGACTTACCAATCGGTTGCCAGCCTTGACCATTATTATATTCTCTTTGTTGAGTTTTACTAGCATCTATATCCCTTCCTAACTTATAATGGGCATCTAAAGGATATTCTTCAGAACCGATCTTTTCTAAAGCAGACAAGGCAAAAATAATATATGGTTGTTTCTTACTCCCCTCCCCTGGGATTAGATCAGCTATTATTTCTTTTCCTTGGTAAGTAAGTTTAACTCCGGCTATAAGCAATTTTTCTTGTAATTCTTTAGCATCTTTTTTAACTGCTAAAGCTAGTGGAGTTTGACCTTGCTTATCTTCTACCTCTAAATTACCCCCTAAATCTATCAATCTTTCAGCCAGCTTAAAGTTATCATTCTTAATTGCTTCTAATAACTTATAACCTCGTTCTTGATAATCAAAAAAACTAATTTCTACCTCAATTAAAATATCTTTTACTAAATCCATAATCTGCTTTCGCAAGGTTTTAAGCTCTTTTATATGCTCTTTTTCTATTTTAATCTCTTGTTTGACATTTTTTAATAATCGTTTTATGTATTTTTCTTCTCGATTAAGCCTATTCTCATCTATTATCTTCTCTAAACTTAGTAATTTATTTTTAGCACAGTTTAGCTTTTTAAAATGCTGCTCCTTTAATTTAGAAAACAATTCTCGAAACTGATTAGTTAAAGTAACTTCATTCTCTTGTTGATTAATTTCAGTTAAAAAATCAGCTAATTTATTTGTTAATAACTCTTCAGCCCTTACAGAAGAATAAGCACTTACAGCTATTAATGGATTTTTTAAATCATATAATTTATTTTCAGCCATATTTAGAGCTTCTTTTAGCTCTACAATATCTTTATCTTCAGCTTTGTTAAATAAAATAAATACATCTCCAGAAAAGTCTAGCTGGTTAATTAATTCAATATCTTCTGCTAATAAATGCTCTTGTTCAATATCTAATAGCCAAATCAAATAATCTGCTTTTTTAATCTCAGTGCTATTTAAATCTATACTTCGACCATCATTTTTATAACTAGGAGTATCTAAAAAAGCAAGATTAGCATATCTAAGACTTTTAACCTGAACTATAATTTTTTTCAAGACTTGAGATAGATTAATTCCATATTTATACTCAAAATCAGATCTAATTGCATCTAAAGCTTCTTGTTCTATCTCTGTACAGGATTTATATGTATTATAAGTAGTGATCTTTTCTTGATCACTAGCACAGATATAAGTGGGTATAGCAGTAGTAGTTTTAATATCAGTCGCTAGATTATTAATATCTAATACTGAATTAATAAATCCTGATTTAGCTACATTTTTTCTGCCTGCTACAGCAACAACTCTCTTATTAGCTAAGACAGGAAAGTTAACTATTTCTTCTAATTCATTATATAAAGATAATAAATCTTGCTGAAAATTCAACTTTATATATGCTTCCCTACTCAATTTATTTAACTCTTTTAATTTCTCATCCAGCAGATTATTACCACCTGCCGTCTCTTCTAAGCTAGAGATTAACTTCAATCCTTTTTCTATATCATGTAAATATTTATTTTTATAATTCATAACCTACTCCTCCTAGTTTCAATTTAGTTATCCAGCTTTAATAAATTTAATACTTGTACTTATATATTTTTCGATATAAGTCTATTATCCTGCTTAAATAATATAATTAGCTAAATTATAAGTACTTAATTACAGTTGACTTTTTTAACAAAACCTAATAAACTTATTATAGATATCTTGGAGGTGACAAAAATGAAAATCGGTGGTAGAGCTTATAGTAATGGGGTACGCCTCTTTGGGGATAATTACTCCGTTAAGGTATATTATAATCGAGATAATAAATTAAGATGTTCAGTTAGTAAAAATAAATTTAATAAGAATAAATTTTTTCTAAGAGTTAAAAAAATTCCTGTATTAAGAGGAATTTTAAGTATTATATTTGCCTTTATTATGTTATTTAAAGAAGTTAAACGAAATCCTAAAAGATTTTGGCCCTTAATTTTGATTGTAGTACTTGATTTAGCTATAGAAAGTTATTTCTTCTTTTTTGCTAGTAGTAACAATGGATTAACATTTTTAAACTCTACAGAATTTTATTATTCTGTTATTATTATTTTAATCATAACTTTAGTTATTTTTCGCTTTACAATTCTGCAAGATATTTTTAAATTCCATGGTGCTGAACATAAAGCAGTTAATTATTATCAACAAGAAGATTCTAAAGTTATTGATTCTGTTGAGGCATTAGCTGATAAATCTAGGTTGGCCCGTAGATGTGGAACCAACTTATTAGTTATTACAAGCATCTTATTATTTATAATAAGCTATTTTTCAATCTCAATTAACTTTTATCTAGCAACTTTTTTAACTATTGGCCTAGCTTATGAAATATTATTATTATTACCTAATCAATTATTAAAATTACCTTTTTTACTACAGCGATTTACTACTATTGAACCAAACCAACACCATCTTAAAGCTGCAGCAACCGCCTTAAACATACTGTTACGTAAAGAAGAAAATTATAAAAATAAAGCTGAATTTGTTGACAAAGGAGTGGTAGAATGAGAAAAAAAATAGGAGTCGATATTGATGAGGTTATTACTGATGAAGGAAGAGGTGATGATAATGTCTGGCATAAAAAAATCTGTGAGTATTTTAATTTGACTACTAAAGAAAGTAGTGCCTATGACTTCACAGAGGCATATGGTTTAAGCGAAAGTGAAGTAGAAAAATTCATGCTAGAAAAAGGAAAAGAAATTATGCGAAATATCTCTCCTAGGCCCCACTGTAAAGAGACTTTAACTGAATTTAAAACTAAAAATTGGGATATTATTTTAATTACTGCCAGATCAGTCGAAGATAAAAAATTAACTACTACTTGGCTTAAAAAACATAATATTCCCTATGATGATTTATTTTTTAGTGATAATAAAATAGAAGTCTGCCAAAAAGAGAAGATAAGACTGTTTATCGATGACCATGTTAAGCATCTCTATCCGCTCAAAGAAGCTGGAATTCCTGTTTTGTTAATGAATATGCCGCATAACCAAGAAGTCAATGGCAAATTCAAGCGAGTTAATAATTGGCTAGAAATTAAAAAAGAAGCCAGAAAAATTCTGGCCACTAATTAAAACTACTAATCTTTTATTTCTGCTAAATCATTTTTTATATCTAGCATTAGTTCTATAAATTCTGCTATTGCGTATAAAATTAATGCTTTTAGCAGACCTAATAAGACTGGAAAAGTAGTATTAAAAATTACAAAGGCTGGATTCTGTTGTGTTCTAACCTGAGCACCTTGAAAAGTTAAAGTCAACACTGTAATTAAGATAGTCATTAATAAAGTGATTACTGCTAATACCTTTAAAGCTGTCGTAATATAGCTTAAATTTTTTTTATAACTCAATTTAGCTAAACACCTCCCCCTAACTTAAAATTATAATTATAGGAGTGATATTATGAAAAAAATATTTATACTTTCTTTACTTATTATAACTTTAATTTCACTTTCAGGACTTAGTCTTGCAGCAGAGAATGACGATTTGGAAGGTTATATGGGTTTTGATATTAATTCGCGTAATCGAGGCTTAGGATTTGTTGCTGGTGGAAGAAGCTGGCTTAGTGAATGGCAAAATATTAAACTTGGTGCTGGCAGCGAAGTAGAGTACATCTCCTATACCGATACCGAAGCTAATAAAGTAAATAATGCTTTTGGTCTAATTGCTAAGGCAAACTTTGATATTACTGGGCCAATTAATGAAGCCTTCGATTATCCTGATTTAATTGTTGATAATAACTGGACTATTAAAAGCTACCTTGGAGCAGGAATTTATTTTACCGATGTTAATGATGGTTTTAGCCCTAAACCGGGTATGAAACTAGGTAATAATATTTCTTTTCCAATTTCAGAAATAGTTGATTTTAGAACCGGTGTAGGTGTTAGATATTTAGATGATTTCGATAGCTTATTTATTAATGCTTCTTTAATGTCCAGATTTTAAGTGAAATATTCAATTTTAGCTGCGGGGAATACTCTTTTTATTTTATGTTTTATAAAATCTTCTAATCTTTTTGCTTTAGCAACTGGGTAGACGTATTTCCCGTAAGCTTTATGTTCTCCTTGTTCAAAATCTAATTTAGTCTTTGGAAAACGAGCTTTAATCATCTTTTCAGCCCGCTTACTATAACGATACATAATTAATTCAAAAGTTAAGTCCTCATCATCAGGATTATCTAATCCTTCTCTCAGCTTAATAAACAAATCTGTATAATCCCTCTCCCAATTTTTATAAACCATAAGTGGAGCAATAATAAAACCAAGTAAATAACCAGATTTTTGCATTTTTTTAGCTGCTTTAATTCTTGCAGTTAAACTAGAAGTTAAATGCTCATAATCTTTAATAATTTTTTCTGTATTTAAGCTAAAGCGAAATCGAGTATTTTGATTATGCTCGATAGATAGTAAACTATCAACCTGAGAAAATTTAGTAACTACTCTTAACCTCCCTTTAGCTTGATTAGAAAAAAACTCTATCTGTTTCTTTAAATGACCAGTTAATCTTTCGACTGATAATGGATCTGATGAACTGCTGGCTTCAAAGCTTAACCTTTTATCTGCCTTGTTTAATTTTCGACTTATTTTATCTAAGATTTCTTTTAAATTCGCATATACCCTAATATAGGGCTTAGGACCTAAGCTCTGTGATAAATAGCAGTATTCACAGCGACCTGGACAGCTAGTTGAAGTCACCAAACGATAATCCGCTGAAGGCTGGCAGGATTTAAAACTCAAATCCTTTTTTATGCCCACTACTAAAGTTTTTTTGGCCCAATCAAATAATTCTTTAGTAGTTTTTTCTTCTTCTATTTTTAAGCGATTATGTGATTTAATCTCTTTAATTTTTATCTTATTAGAAAATTTATTGATTAATTTTTTGGCTAAAGGGTATGAGAGAGCAGCTTTTTCTATAAATAGACGATCTGGTTTAAATATAATTATCTCTCCTCTTTTTATTTTAGTATTAGCAAAAAATTGATTTTTATTACTAAAATCTAATTAAAATTAATTTAATCTAGCTTTAATAATTTCTTGAGCTCTATCAAGCCCTGGACCACCTAATAATAATAGTATATCTCCCGGGCCAACACTATCAAAGCCATCATTAATGGCCTCTTCTAAATACTCAGTATTTTCAACCTCTATTCCATCCTCTTCTAACTGCTGATTAAATGCCTGCTCTTCTTCGGGCAATACTTTATTCTTATTAATTACTTCTGTTTTAGCTGTGGTAGTAATTAATTTTTTTAGCTTAATTTTATCTTTCCAGCCAGAAAATAGTTTGGCATTTAATCTATTAGCTTCAACTCCCCTTTTTCCTTTTAAAAAATGTATAATTACTAATTTATTATAGCTAAGCTGCTCTAAAGTTTTAAAATTTGATTCTAAACTGATTGGATTATGAGCAAAATCATCAATTACCATAAAGTCATTATTATAGACAAGCTCCATTCTTCTCGCTACTCCAGAAAAAGATTTTAAACCTTCTTTTATATCATCAAAAGAGATATCTAATACAGCAGTAGCTAAAAAAGCAGCCAAAGCATTATAAACATTCTGCTTTCCTAATATAGCTAAACTTAATTTAATTGCTCTAGGTGTAATTTTTCTTCCACTTTGAGTAATAATCACTCTATTTATATTAAGTTCAAATTCAATGCCAATTTTGCTTAAAGTAATATTTTCTGCTGTAATATCCGCCTTATTTTTTATACCATAGCTATAAACCCGAGCTGAAGTACTCTGTTTAAATCTATCATAGTAAGCATCATCCTTATTTAAAATAGCAACTTTATCTTGCTTTAAATCAGCAAATAAAAGTTTTTTACTTTGGTAGTAATCTTCTTTATTATGGTGAAAATTTAAGTGATCATCTGATAAATTAGTAAAAATAGCTATATCATACTCAATTCCATAAACCCGATCTAATTTTAAAGCATGAGAGGATACCTCCATACTAACATAGTCTATTCCTTGACTATGAATTTTAGCTAAGCTTTGATTTAAAGTTATTGCATCAGGTGTTGTACAGCCTAGTGGGTTATTATAGGTTTCATCTCCTATCTTAGTATACAAAGTTCCAATTAAACCAGTCTTACCTTCAACTACTTTGATAATTTTATCAACCATAAAAGAAGTACTTGTCTTACCAGCACTACCAGTAATACCTATTAATTTAAGAGCACGATCAGGATAATTAAAGAATCGACTAGCTAACTTTGCTAAAGCACGCCGACTATTTTCTACTTGTATATAAGTAATCTCCTCAGACAAAGAAATATCTTTTTCCCCAACTATAACCTTAACCCCATTTTTAATTGCATCTTGTATATAATTATGCCCATCAGTTTTATAGCCAACAATAGCTACAAAAAGAGAGTCTTTAACAACCTCTCTTGAATTATTACAAATCTTAACGATTTTATATTCATGGTAATTAACTACCTTTTTAACCTTTAATATATTAATTATTTCTAAAATAGAAAGTCGCTCTTTATCTAATTTCGCATTTAATTGCACTAATATCCCTCCCAGCAAAAATTTCTATTAAATCATAAACAGGACTTTATATTAATTATTATTTATCATAGAGCTATTTTTATTCTTAATTATAGAAATATTGTTGCACAATATTTCTATAGTTTACAGTTGACAGTTGACAGTTAAAATCAAACCCATTACAAGCAAAGTCAAGATCCTGCTCGTTGTTTAGGGTCTTAAGCTTTTGACCTTAAATGGTCTTGACCTTAACTGTAAACTATAAACTGTAAA
>LFFM01001160.1_pt1 | contig 18731 bp, 14 predicted proteins | sample 643131 | NCBI WGS metagenome assembly LFFM01 (sample SAMN03777445, study PRJNA286221) | soda lake metagenome | biome: soda lake; feature: Kulunda steppe; material: water; isolation source: sample Tc-Br brine of Tanatar trona crystallizer | place: Russia: Kulunda steppe | collected 2011-07
CGAGGTCGTCCTCGGAGAGATCGAGATCGAGCGCCTGCCGGTTCTCCGTCACGTGATCGCCGGTCGCTTTCGGGATCGGAACGACGCCGCGGGCGAGCGCCCACGCGAGCGCGACGACCGCGGGCGACGTGTCGGTCCGCTCCGCGACGGCGACGAGCGTCGGATCGTCGAGGACCGAGCCGCGCCCGAGCGGCGAGTACCCCACGAGCCGATGGTCGAGCTCGTCGGCGAGCGCGCGCAGCTCCGGCTGTTGAAAGCGCGGGTGACACTCGACCTGGTGGGCCGCGATCGGTGACTCCAGGACGCCCTGTGCCTCCCGAAGGAGCTCCGGCGTGAAGTTGGAGACGCCGACGTGGTCGGTCACTCCGGCTTCGCGGAGGTCGTCGAACGCGGGGAGCGTCGTCTCGGGGTCGTACGCACCCATCGGCCAGTGGACGTACAGCAGGTCGACGCGGTCGAGCCCGAGCCGGTCGAGGCTCTCGCGTGCGGTCTCCCGGACGTCGTCGGGCGCGAGGTGGTCGTAGTGGACCTTCGTCGCGACGACGACGTCCTCGCGGTCGACGTCGCTCTCGCGGACGGCCTCGCCGACGGCGGCCTCGTTGCCGTACATCTGTGCGGTGTCGACGTGTCGGTACCCGGCGTCGAGCGCCGCGGTCACGGCCTCGACGCACGCGTCGTGGTCGTCGAGCCCGGACGTGCCGAACCCCAACGAGAGCTGTAGCGGTGGCATACGTGAGGCTCGGGGCGAACGACCAAAAGGGCGTGCGAACCGGAACGCGAGGCGCGACGCCGGTACGCTACCGGGGCGGCCGGGGACGAGCGGTCTTCGCCACCCCTGTTTTAAGTGACGGTCGTCCGTTCACCCGGCCGTGACCGACCAGTGAGCGACGATTGGCTGTACGCGTGGGGGGTCGGCTACGCCGCCGTCGGCGCGGCCTCGTTGCTCGTTCCCCTGTACGCGATCTCCCTCGGCGCGGACGCGTTCCACGTCGGATTGATGGCGTCGACGGCGGCGTTCGCGGGCGTTCCCGGCGCGCTGCTGTGGGGACGGCTCGCCGCCAGAACCGGTCGTCGTCGCCCGTTCGTGCTCGTCGCGCTCGGGTCGACGGCCGGCGTGCTGGCGCTGACGCCCGTCCTCACGTCGCCGTGGACGCTCCTCCTCGCGAACGCCGCGCTCTGGTTCGTCGTCAGCGCGGCCGCTCCCGTACTCAACCTCATCGTCGTCGAGGGCGTCCCGGAGTCCGCCTGGGACGAGCGGATCGGCTCGCTCAACGCCGTACAGGGGTACGGCTGGGTCGTCGGTCTCGCGGTCGGGACGGTGTGGACGGCCCTCGCACCGCGCGTCCTCGATCCGACCGCCGCACAGGAGCTCCTGTTCTTCCTGCTCGCGGTGACGACGACGATCGCGCTGGGCGTCGTCCGGCTCAGGTATCCCGAGCGTCCGACGACGGACCCGGCGCGGTTCCGGAGGGCGTTCCGTCGGTTCGAACCGAGCAACTGGGGCGCGGGACGGTTCGTCCGGGCGGTCCCGTACGGGCCGAACCGACTGTATTGGGTGATCTCGATCTCCGCCCGTCGCTGGCGGGCGCGTCGCCGTCGGTCCGGAGGCGACCAGCAGTCGGGGACGGTTGCGACCGAAGGGGGTGGGTCGCCGCTGCGGCGATACTTCGTCGCCGTGGGGCTGTTCTCGGTCGGCTCCGCGATCTTTTGGGGGCCGATGCCGGCGTACCTGACCGATGTCGGGTTCGTCACGGGCGTCGTCTTCCTCCTCTTTCTGTCCGCGAACGTCGGCTCGGCGGTCTGTTACACGCCGGTCGGGAAGCTCGTCGGAAAGCGGGGTCCTCGACCCGTTCAATCGGTCGCGCTGGCCGTCCGAAGCGCGCTGTTCCCGGCGGTCGGACTCGCCGGGGTCGTGCTCGGTACCTCGCTCGGCTACGCGCTCGCCCTGGCGTTCCTGCTTATCGGGGTCACCTGGGCGGCGATCGCGGTGACGGCGACGGGGATCGTCACGCGGATCTCGCCGAGCGGGAACCGCGGCGAGGCGCTCGGCGCGTACACGGCCATCGCCGGCTTCGGTGGTGGGGTCGGGAGCGTCGTCGGCGGGGCGATCGCGTCGCTCACCGGCTACACGGTCACGTTCGTGCTCGCGGGCGTCGTCGTGGCGGCGGGGTTGGGGCTCGTCGTTCGGGAGTGATCGGCGGCGGGGCCGGGACCCGTCGTTCGGGAGCAATCGGGAAGCGGGCTGTGGCGGGCTGTGGCGGGCTGTGACGGGCTGTGGCGGGGCCCGACACCGCGAGGTCAGTCCCGGAGCGCTGCGACCGCCGACCGCGTCGGGAGCGCCGTCATCGCGCCCCTCGCGGTCGTCGTCTGCGCCGCCACCGCGTTCGCGAAGCCGAGCGCCTCCGCGAGCGGCTCGCCGTCCGACAGCGACGCGATCGCCCCCGCACAGAAGGCGTCGCCCGCGCCGGTCGTGTCGACGGGGTCGACCGCGTATCCGGGGTGCTCGACGACGAGCGGTTCGTCCGTCGGGTTCCAGGGCGCGGCCGGCTCCGCCCGCGCGAGCGCGCCGTCGGGGCCGCGCGTGACGAGCGCCGTGTGCGGGCCGCGCTCGGTGACGGCGCGGGCCAGGTCGGGCGCGTCGGCGTCGGTCGCGTCCTCGTCGACCACGCCCGCGGCGATCAGGTCCTCGGCGGTCGCTTTCACCACGTCGGCGGCGGCGAAGGCGCGCGCACACGACGACGCGAAGTCGAACTCGTCGAACAGCTCCGGGCGCGCGTTCGGGTCAAACGAGACGACGGTGCCGTCGACGCCGTGTGCCCGCTCCATGAGGTCGAACGTCGCGGCGCGGCTGGGTTCGTCCGCGAGCGTGACGCCGCCGGCGTGGACCCATCCGAGGTCCGCGAGCGCCGCGTCGGGGACCGTCCCGGGGCGCATCCGCGTGTCCGCGGTGCCGTCCCGGTGGAAACTGAACGATCGGTCGGCGTCGGGATCGAGGCTCACGAACACGAGCGTCGTCTTCGCGTCGGGGTCGCGCTCGACGTACGCGTCGTCGATCCCGGCGTCCGTGAACGTCCCGGCGAGGTAGTCGCCGAACGGGTCGTCGCCGATCCGGGTCCAGAACAGCGGCGGCGCGTCGAGCCGCGCGAGGCCGACGGCGACGTTGGCGGGCGCGCCGCCCGCCCGACGGTGGAACGTCTCGACCGCGTGAAGCGGTCCGTGGCCCTTCGGGATGAAGTCGATGAGCGCCTCGCCCGCGACCAGGATCCGTGACATGAGTCCACGGTATCGGGGAGCCGCCAAGTCGGTTCGGGTTCCGATGCCCGGTCGGGCGCTTCCGACGATCCACCGTCGCGCGGCGCGTCCACTCCCCCACGTTTAACCCCTCCCGACGGCAGTCTCCGGTGATGGCGCGCGCTCCCGGGATCCGTTTGGCGACCGGACCCCTCCGGCTCGACCGGTTCGAAGACCCGCTGCTCGTCGACCCCGAACCGTCCCTGCTCGTGGAGGTCGTGACGGCGCTGTGTGAGGCCGCCCCGGACCTCGTCGACCCCGACGTCGAGCGGCTTCGCTCCCGGGCGAACGCCGACGAGGGAGTCGACGGGACGACAGGGGTTCCCGACCTGTCGGTGGTCGCCGACGAAGTAGCGCTCGGGTCGCTTCGCGGCGGGTTCCACGCGGAGAGCCGGGTCTCAGGGCTGGTCGAGGCGGGGGCGTTGACGCTCCGGCGGCTCCCGGAACCGCAGCCGAACGTCGTCCTCGCGGGGCGAGCGGGTGGGGCCGTCCTCGTCGACGCGCCGGAAGGCCGCTTCCGTCTCGGCGGCGGAAACGGCACGGGAACCACCCTTCGAACCAGCTACGACCCGCTGTTCGCCGACGCCGACCCCTTCCGGATCCGGACGCCGAGCCGACGGCGGCTCTACGACGCCGTCGCGTCGCGGTGTGGACCGGACGTCGCCGTCGACCTCCTCCGCCTCCTCGACGCCGACCGACCCCTCGATCCCGACGACGACGCGGATCCCCGGGTCCGCGCGTACCTCGTCGGAGCGCGCCACGGCGTGGTCGACTACGACCTCCGGCGGGCCTGCGAGGACGCCGGACTCGCCAGCCGCTCGTCGTTCACGGCGGTGAAGCGACGGCTGACCGGGGCCGGGATCGTCGGGACCGAACGGGGCGAGACGACGGTCGGCCGCCCGCGGAAGCGGCTGTGCGCCGGCGACCCGATCGTCGACGTTCCGCTCGCGGCGACGGCGGACGTGGCGCGCGACGCGCTCGCCGCGGACCCCATCGATTAACTCCGAGGCCGTGAACGCACCCGTATGCGCGTTCTCTCCGACGACGACGTGGCGGCGGTGCTCGACCTGACGGAGCTGCTCGACGTGGTCGCCGACGGCCTCCGGGCGCAGGGGCGAGGGACCGTCGAGCGCCCCGATCGCCCACACTTCCCTGTCGGGAAGGGGGTCTCGGACGCGAACGGTGACCCGGCACCGGAGCCGCTCGGGACGGGGCTCGTCATGCCGGCGTACGTCCACGGCGCGGCCCACTACGCGACGAAGGTCGTCGGCGTCCACGGCGGCAACGCCGAGCGGGGGCTCCCGACCGTCAACGCGAGCATCACCCTCACCGCCGCCGACACCGGCCTTCCCGCGGCGACGATGGCCGGGTCCCGGATCACCAACGCCCGGACCGGCTGTATCGGCGGGCTAGCGGCGCGGGAGCTCGCCGCGGCCGACCCGGTCACCGTCGGCGTCGTCGGCGCGGGCCAGCAGGCTCGGTGGCAGGTCGCCGCGATCGACGCCGCGGTCGACGTCGCGGCCGTCCGCGTCTACTCCCCGAGCGACTCCCGGGAGACCTGTGCGGCGGACCTCCGCGACCGCGGGATCGACGCGACGGCCGTCGACTCGGCGGCGGCGGCCGTCACCGACGCGGACGTCGTGGTCACGGCGACGACCGCGACGGAACCGGTGTTCGACGGCGACGACCTCGCGCCGGGAACGCTCGTCGTCGCCGTCGGCGCGTACACCGCCGAGACGCGCGAGCTCGACGACCGGACCGTCGCTCGCGCGGCGTCCCTGTTCGCCGACGTCCCCGACGAGACGGCCGCCACGGGCGACTTCCCGCGCCACGACGCGGCGGACCTCACGCCCCTGGCCGCGGTGCTCGAGGGAACGACCGGCCGCCGAAACCCGGACGACATCGTCGTCGTTGCGTCCGTCGGGACGGCCGTCCTCGACGCCGTCACCGCCGAACACGTCCTCGAACGCGCGACGGCGTCGGCCGTCGGGACCGTGATTGATTTATAAGGATCGCTCGCTCGCCGTCGTTCCTTATAAGTACAGCAACTGCCGTGGATCACTGATAAGGAATCCCGGGACGCGCCGTGGCTCGGCCGGTCGAAAGCGCTCCCGCTCGGCCGGTCGAGACGGCCGCTGCTCGGCCGACCGAGACGGCCGCTGCTCGGCCGACCGAGACGGCCGCCGCTCGGCGGTCGTCGTCAAAGCCGCGAACGGTCGTTCGATCCGTCGTCAAAGCCGCGAACGGTCGTTCAGTCGTCGCCGTCGAAGCCCTGGAAGAGCCGCTCGAACTCCTCGTGTTCGTCGACCTCGGAGAGGCTCCGGTCGAGGTCGTCACGGAGGACGGCGATCCGCTCGGAGAGCTCCCGGTACTCGTCGTTGTCCGACAGCTCGCTCGCGCTCTTTTCGGTCTCGAGGATCGCCTTCTTGGAGGTCAGCGCGAACAGCTCCTGAACCCCGGTGTCGTACTGGCCGCGGCGGAGCAGCCCCTCGACGGTCCCGCGCAGCGCCTCCTTCGTCACCGGCTTGACGAGGTAGTCGTCGAACCCCATCTCGAGGATATCGAAGTCGGGCTCGACGGCGGTGACCATCGCGACCCGGCAGTCCATCCCGCGATCGCGAACCTCGACGAGGACCTCGTCGCCCGACAGCCCCGGCATCCGTCTGTCGAGCAGGATCGCGTCGATCTCGTCGTCCAGCTGTTCGAGCGCCTCGTGACCGCCGTAGGCGGTTCGCACTCGGTACTGGTCGCCGAGCCACGCGGCGTACAGGTCGGCCAGGTCCGGTTCGTCCTCGACCACGAGGACCAGCGGGGGTTGCTCACTCATGGGTCGTCGGAGCGGCGACGGTCTCGCTCACACCTCTCTTCTCGTCCCACGCTATATGAAAATACCCCTTCGCCATGTCGAATCACACCGGGATACCGGAGCGGTTCGCCGCTACCCGGCCCCGGCGGGTCGCGGCTGACACGACGTCCCCTCACAGGTTCACCCGGTCGGCCTCGCCGTTCTCCAGGTCGTCGAACGTCGTCACCGTGATCCGGATCGCCTCGACGTCCTCGATGACCGCCCCCCAGCCGCCGATCGCCCACCGACGGTCCCCGTCGTCGATCTCGACGGTCACCTGCCCGGCGAGCTGTCCGATCGGAATCTCGCCGTCGGTGCGCGGCTCGCCGGCGTAGACGACGTCGACGACCGTCCCCGACACCGTGACCGGGTTTCCGGTCCCGGTCTCCGAGCCCTCGACCGTGACGTGAACGCCGATTCCGTCCTGTAAGAGCGGCTGGACGTCCCGAACGAAGCGCCGCAGGTTCGCGTACACGAGCGGCGGCTCGTCCGGGCGCCCGTCGTACACGACGTCCCACACCTCCCAGAGGCTGGTGTCGAAGTACCACCGGAACACGTACGTCAGCGAGAAGTCCTCGACCAGCACGCCGTACTCGTTGACCGACCGTCGGTGTGGGGCGAAACAGGTCGTCGTCCGGTCGACGATGGCGACGAACGGCGTCGGGAGCGTCCGGTGACGGACCTCCGTGGCGATCCGCTCGTAGTCGACGTCCGGGTCGAGCGTCTCGCCGGTCGTGTGGAGCGACACCTTGACGATCGCGCCGTTCGCCTTCGCGGCCGCGAGCGGCTCCCGGAGCTTCTCGAGGTTCCCCGGCGTGACGGCGACCTGGACCTCCGTCTGTGCCCCCGCGATCGCCTCCGTCGCGCGGTCGAACACCGTCTCGAAGCGTTTGACGATGTCGACCCGGTGTTGATCCAGCGTCGGGGCCTCCCACCGCTTTTCGATCTCGTCGGCCGCGACCGCCAGCCGCTCGGATCGGTCGCGGAGGTCACCGAGGACCTCGTCGGGGTCGCTCGCGCGGGCGCGGAGGCTGTCGCTCTCGTAGGTCTCGACGTAGCCGACGTCCTCCAGGTCGCGGAGGACGTCGTAGATCCGGGCGGCGGGGACGTCGCTCGCGTCCGCCAGCTCCGTCGCGCTGGCGGTTCCGAGACGAAGCAGGGCGGTGTACGCCTGCGACTGATACTTCGAGAGCCCCGCGTCCCTGAGAACCCGGCGCAACTCCGCGGAATCCATACGAATAGCAGACCGACCCGGGCCTTAACCCCTGTGTTCACCCGTACCGAGGTCCGGTACCGTCTCGGGTGAAACCCGGACACGCTGTCGGGTTGGGCCCGTCGGGGCTCACGGCGACCGTCGTCGTCGCTTCACCCGCTTCGCGCTCGCTCGTCACTCGCTCGGGCTGTAGTTGGGCGCTTCGTCGGTGATCATCACGTCATGGGGGTGTCCCTCGGTCTGGCCCGCGCTGGAGACGCGGACGAACTCGGCGCGCTCGTGGACTTCGGGGACGGTGTTCGCGCCGACGTAGCCCATCCCGGAGCGCATCCCGCCGGTCAGCTGGTACAGCTCCGAGGCGAGGGTCCCCTTGTACGGGGTCGCCGCCTCGACGCCCTCGGGAACGAACTCCTCGTCCTCGTCGGCGTCCTTGAGGTAGCGGTCGCCGCCGCCGGACTTCATCGCGCCGACCGAGCCCATCCCACGGTACTGTTTGTACTTCTTCCCCTGCATCGTGATGACCCGGCCGGGGGCCTCCTCGGTCCCGGCGAAGTACGAGCCGAGCATGACGGCGTCCGCGCCCGCGGCGAGCGCCTTGATCGCGTCGCCGGAGTAGCGGATCCCGCCGTCGGCGATGACCGGCACGCCGTGCTCGACCGCCACGTCGGCGACCTCCGAGACCGCCGTCATCTGGGGCATCCCCGCCCCGCTGACGACCCGCGTCGTACAGATCGAGCCGGGGCCGATCCCGACCTTCAGCCCGTCCGCGAAGCCGACGGCGGCCTCGGCGGCCTCCCGGGTCCCGACGTTGCCGACGACGACGTCCGCGTCGACGGTCCCTTTGATCGCCTCGGCCGAGTCGAGCACGTTCAGGTTGTGGGCGTGTGCACAGTCGATGAACAGCACGTCGGCACCCGCCTCGTCGGCGGCGACCGCGCGCTCCTCCTCGAACGGGCCGACCGCGACCCCCGCAAGGAGCCGACCGTCGTCGTCGCGGGCGGCGGTCTCGTGCTCGCGGCGCTGGAGGATACCGCCCATCGTCACCAGCCCGACGAGGCGGTCGCCGTCGGCGACGATCGGGACGCGCTCGATCTTGTGGTCGTACATCAGTTCGAGCGCCTCGCGCGGCTCGACGCCCTCCGGTGCGGTGATGACCTCGTCGGTCATCGCCTCGCGGACGGCGTCCTCCTCGCCCACCTCGAGGTAGGGGCGGATGTCGGTGCCCGAGATGATGCCGAGGACGACGTCGTCGTCGTCGACGACCGGCGCGCCGGAGACTCCCTCACGCTCCATCAGGCGGTCGGCCTCGCTGACGGTGTCGTCGGGGTCCACGGTGACGACGTTCTCGCGGCGGATGACGAGCTCGTGGGCGCGTTTGACCCGCTCGACCTCGGCGACCGTCTCCTCGACGGTCATGTTGCGGTGGAGCACGCCGAGGCCGCCCTCGCGGGCCATCGCGATCGCGAGCTCGCTCTCGGTGACGGTGTCCATCGCCGCCGAGAGCACGGGGACGTTCAGCTCGACGTGTTTCGACACGCGGGTCGCGAGCTCCGCGTCGTCCGGTTCCACGCGGCTCTCCTTCGGTCGGAGCAACACGTCGTCGAACGTTAACGCCTCCGGTACGTCGAGTTTCGAGGAGAACTGACCGAGATCCTTCGCCATGTAAACCGTCGTGAGGGCCGACGCAAAAACGTTGCGAGTCAGCAGGGACGTGCAACACGATAACAACCGAACCGTCGAACTGTTCAGTATCGTGTATGACCGATCGTCGAGGGAAGACAGGTTCCCAGTGACTTATCGAAGCGACTCGGCTGCGGCGACCTACCGGAGCGACTCGGCTGCGGCGGTCTACCGAAGCGACTCGACCGCGGCGACGACGACGACCTCGGTGCCGTCGGGACCCTCCCGCGTACCGCGGTGGCTGAACCCGTGGGCGCGGTAGAACTCGCGCGCGCTGGGGAGGTCGTGCTCGACGGAGGCCCGGAGCTGTTTGACCCCACGGTCCGCGAGCGACGCGGCGACGCGGCTCAACAGTCGGTTCTCGATCCCGTCGCCGGTGTACGCCGGATGGACCCACAGCGCGAGCAGCTCGGCCTCCGCCCCGTCGGCGTCCGGATGGGCGATCGCCAGCCCGACCGGCTTCCCGTCGGCCTCGACCAGGTAACAGCAGTCGGCCGCGGAGGCCGCCTCGCGAACCCCCGCCGCGGAGACGTCGAGCAACGGTGCGCCGATATCGTCGAACACGGTGGCCTCTCTCGCCCGGGAGACCGCCGCCCGTAGCGCCTCGGCATCGCCGGGACGCGCCGGTCGGACACGCATATAGCGGACCGTCGTCGAGCAGGCGGGTATACCTTTCGGGGCGGGGTTTCCCCCGCGCGGTCCGTCGAAACGGGAACTCGGCAGCGAGTCAACGAGCGGGGAACGTTTCGGCGACGGGTCAACGGACGAGGAACGTTTCGGCGGCGTGCGGTTACGCGACCGGCTCGATCCCGATGGTGACGGTGACGCCCTCGACGTCCCACTCCTCGACGAGCCCGTCGGCGTCGGCCGGGGCGTCGAGCCAGCCGTCGGCGCGGACCTCCGACGCGATGAGGTCGGCGTGGTCGGCGACGAAGCCGTCGACGCGCCCGTCGTCGACCGCGACGCCGACGCGGATCCGCGCCTCGACGTCGAGGTCCAGCTCCTTGCGCATCTCTTGGATCCGTCGGATCACGTCGCGGGCGTACCCCTCCGACTCGATCTCGGGGGTGAGCGAGGTGTCGACGTAGACGGTGCCGCCGTCGAAGTCGGTCCCGGCGACGCCCTCGGGCGGTTCGGCGACGTATTCGACCATCGACGCGTCGAGCTCGACGGGCTCGCCGTCGACGACGACCCCGTCGGACTCAACCGCCTCGCGGGTCGCCCCCTGCACCGCGGTCATCACCTTCTGAGCGTCGCCGCCGAAGGCGGGGCCGATCTCGGCCATCCGCGGCTCCGCGCGCTCGACCAGCTCGTCGAACGACCCCGTGACCGACAGTTCGCGGGCGTTCACGCGGTCGAGGATCAGCGCCTCGAGGTTCCGGACCGCCTCGGCGACCCCGGCGTCGTCCGTCTCGACGACGAGACGCGGGACCGGCCACCGGAGCTTCCGGCCGGCCTGCTGGCGGGCGTTCGCGGCCGCCTCCTCGACGTTACGGAGGACCGCCACGTCGCGTTCGAGCTCCGCGTCGAGCAACGCCTCGTCGGGTTCGGGGTACGAGAGCGCGTGGACCGTCGTCGCCGAGCCGTCGAGCGTCTGGTACATCCGCTCCGAGAGGTACGGCGCGATCGGCGCGAACATCCGGAGCGTCTCGTCGAGGACGGTCGCGAGCGTCGCGTACGCGCCGCGTTTCGAGGGCGAATCGGCCTCCTCCCACATCCGATCGCGGACCGCCTTGACGTAGAAGCGGGAGACGTCCTGCGTGATGAACTCGACGAGCGCGTTGACGGCGTCGCTGACGCGGTAGTCGGCCCACGCGTCGGCGACCTCGCGCTCGACCGACTGGAGCCTGGAGAGCACCCACTCGTCGACGACCGCCAGCTCGCCGTCCGAGAGGTCCGCCGACGCCGGGTCGTAGCCGTCGAGGGTCATGTACTCCAGCGGGAACCGGAAGACGTTCCAGAAGATGTTGAGCTTCCCCTGGATCTCGCCGAGCCCGTCCCACTCGAACGCGAGGTCGATGCCCTGCTGGTCGTGGCTGAGCAGGTACGTCCGCAGCGGGTCGCGGCCCGCGCGATCGATCGCCTCCTCCGGGGTGACGATGTTGCCGACGGACTTCGACATCTTGCGACCGTCGCTGTCGTTGGCGAACCCGTGCATCAACACCTCCCGATACGGCACCTCGCCGACCGCCGCGGTCCCCATCCCGAGCTGTGACCAGAACCACCCGCGGGTCTGGTCGTGCGCCTCGATGATCAGGTCGGCGGGCCACAGCTCCTCGTGGGCGTCCGTCTCGCCGGGGTAGTCGAGCGTCCCCCAGCTGGCGACCGACGAGTCGAGCCAGACGTCGAAGACGTCCTCGACGCGCCGATACGTGGTCCCGTCCGCCGTGATGGTCAGGTCGTCGACGGAGGGCCGGTGGAGGTCGATCGAGTCGGGATCGACGTCCTGGTCGACGCGCTCGGCGAGCTCCTCGCGGGTACCGATCACGATCATGTCGTCGTCGAGGTCTCCGTCCGCCGCGTCCTCGGGGACCCAGATCGGGATCGGGACCCCCCAGTAGCGCTGGCGGGAGACGTTCCAGTCGGGGGCGTCCTCGATGAAGTCGCGGAACCGGTTGTCGCGGGCCCACGACGGGTGCCACTCGGACGTCTCCATGTTGTCGAGGAGGTCGTCTTTGACGTCGGTGATCGAGATGAACCACTGGTCGGTGACCAGCTGGATGATCCCGGTGTCACAGCGCCAGCAGTGGCCGTAGCTGTGGTTGACCGTGCCGTGTGCGAGCATGTGGCCGTCCGCGACGAGGTCGTCGATGATCGCCGCGTTGGCGTCGCGGACGAACTCGCCCGCGTACTCGCCGGCCGCGTCGGTGAACTCGCCGTTCGGCTGGACCGGACAGAAGATCTCCAGCCCCAGCTCCGACCCGCGGTGGAAGTCCTCCTCACCGTGGCCGGGCGCGGAGTGGACGAGGCCGGTGCGGTCGGCCTCGACGTAGTCGGCCGCGTACACCTGCCCGGCCCCCTCGAAGTCGGGGTAGTCGGCGACGTGCTCGGCGAGCGGGTGGTCGTACTCCCAGCCGACGAGCTCCGCGCCGGACAGCTCGGCTTCGACCTCGTAGTCCTCGTAGCGCCCCTCGGTCAGGACGTCCTCGACGCACTCTGCGGCGACGTAGAGGACCTCCTCCTCGCCGTCCTTTTCGGCGCGGACGGCGTTGTAGGTGAGCTCCTCGTCGACGGCGACGAACGTGTTCGCCGGGACCGTCCACGGCGTCGTCGTCCAGATGACGAGGCTCCCCTCCCGGTCGGCGAGCGGGAACTTCACGTAGATGGAGGGGTCGTCGACGTGCTCGTACTCGACCTCGTTGTTCGCGAGCCCCGTCTCACATCGGGGACACTGCGAGATCGACCGCTTCCCCTGTTCGACGAGCCCGTTCTCGGCGACCTCGGAGAACGCCCACCACGCCGACTCCATGTACTCCGGCGACACCGTCTTATAAGGGTCCTCCCAGTCCATCCAGACGCCGATCGATCGGAAGTCCTCGTCCATCGCCTCGCGGTTCCGCTCGGCGAAGGACTTACACTCCTCGATGAACCCCTCCATCCCGTACTCCTCGATGTCCCGCTTGTTCTCGAAGCCGAGCTCCTCCTCGACTTTCACCTCGATCGGGAGCCCGTGCATGTCGTAGCCCGGGCGGTCGGTGACGCGGTGGCCGGTCATCCGCTTGTAGCGGATGACGGCGTCCTTGAGGGTCTTGTTCCAGGCGGTTCCGAGGTGCATCTGACCGGAGGTGTACGGCGGTCCGTCGACGAAGAAGAACGGCGGGTCGTCGGCGTGTGCTTCCTTGGCCGACTCGTAGGCGTCGTGATCGTCCCAGTACGCCTCGACCGTGGACTCGACGTCCCCGGGCGTGTACTGGTCGTCGATCTGCTCCATACCCGTGAGTCCGCCCCCGCGTATTTGAATACGACGGAGTCGTGGCCCCGACGGCGGGATCCTCGACGGCGATGCCGTGGCCTCGGCCCGTCGTCAGCCCTGTTCGTCGACGACGACGATCAGCTCCCGGAGCCGGTCCGCCGCCGCGGCGACGGCGTCCCGGTCCGTCCCCGTGAGCTTCACGCGGTTGTGTCCCTCCGTGTCCGGGTAGCTCCCGACGGCCACGTCGAAGCCGTCGCGCACGGACGCGACGGCCTCGGTCATCGACCCCTCCGGCTGCGGCGTGAACAGGGTCGTCGAGACGGCGTCGCCGCGGAACTCCTCGGCGACCGCCGCGAACAGCGCCCGCACCTCCGCGGGCACGCCGGGGAACGCGTACACGTTGCCCACCACGCAGCCGGGACAGAGCCCCTCGGGGTTTATCAGGGGCCGACAGCCGGCCGGGAGCGCGGCCCACGCGTCGACGTCGATCTCGAGATCGTGTGCGCCGACGCGGTCCGGGTTGCGGTCGCGGTAGGCGGCCATCGTCGCGAGCACGTCCTCGCGGACCGCCTCCGCGACGACCAGCTCGCGACCGAACGCGTCCGCGAGCGCGTCGGCGGTGACGTCGTCGTGTGTCCCGCCGAGCCCGCCCGTCACGACCACGGCGTCGAACGCCGTCGTCCACTCGCCGACCGTCTCGGCGATGAGCCGCCGGTCGTCGGGGACCGTCAGGATCCGGACCACCCGCGAGCCGCGCTCGGTGACCTCCCGGGCGAGCCACGAGGCGTTCGTGTTCGTCGTGTCGCCCGCGAGCACCTCGTCGCCGACGGTGAGGATCGCGACGTCCATTCGACCGCGAGGTAGCGCCGAACCACGAAAAGGGACTCGGGAGTCGTGACTCCCGACAGAGTAAACTCCGCTGAACGCGTTTCTCGTTGTATCTCGCGGCGGTCCGGCGGTCGACAGGCCGATCGACCCCGCGACGAACACACCAATGGTCACCTACAGGCGGGGCGGACACGTGCGGAACGGCGACGACGCGGTCGAACGCGGCTGTGAACACTGCGACTGGCACTGCGTGGCGGAGTCGTACCCGGAACTCATCGAACGCTACCAGGCGCACCTCCGGGCGGAACACCCGAAAGCGTGGCTCCGCACCTAAGCGCTCGGGCCCCGGCGTAGCCCCTTGCGGATCGCAGAGACTCACGGCCGAAGAGATTCACGAACCGAAAAAACGGATCGGTGCGGGGGCGAGTGGGTTAGGCTCGATCGGGTTCGGACTCGATCGGGTTAGGGCTCGAGCAGGACCTTCGTGACGCCCTCCTCGCGGTCGTCGAACTTCTGGTACATCTCCGGGGCCTCCTCGAGGTCGACGCGGTGGGAGACGACCCAGCTCGGGTCGGCGCGGCCCTCGATGATCAGGTCGCGGAGGTACCGGTTGTACGCCTTCACGTTACACTGACCGGTACCGCATTTGAGGCCCTTCTCGAAGAACTTCCCGAAGTCGATCCCGAGGCGGCCCTGTGCGGCCATCTCGTCGGGTGCGCCCGGATCCGAGGGGACGTAGAGCCCGGGGATGCCGAGCTCGCCGGTCGGCCGGACGACCTGGATCAGCTGGTTGATGACGACCGCGGGGTTCTCCCGGGCCGGATCGTAGGCGTCGTCGCCCGGGTCGGTGTCGGGATCGAGCGCCTGGTAGCCGACGGCGTCGACGCCTTTGTCGACCATCCCGCCGTGTTCGCTTTTGATCTGTTCGACGGGGTCGCCCTCCTCGAAGTTGATCGCGGTGGCGTCACAGTGCTCCTCGGCGAGGTCGAGCCGGCTCGGGACGCGGTCGACGACGTAGATCTCGGACGCGCCCTTCACCTTGGCGCTGTACGCCGCCATGAGCCCGACCGGGCCGCCGCCGAACACCGCGACGGACTCGCCGGGCTGGAGGTTCGCGAGCTCCGTGCCGTGCCAGCCGGTCGGGAAGATGTCCGCGAGCAGCGAGAAGGCGTCCTCGTGTTCGTCGCCCTCGGGGAGCTTCAACGCGTTGTGGTCGGCGTAGGGGACCCGGAGCTGTTCGGCCTGTCCGCCCTTATACGGCCCCATCGCGACGTACCCGTACGCCCCGCCGGCGAAGCCGGGATTGACGTTGGTACAGAACCCGGTGTACCCCTCCTCGCAGTTCCGACAGAACCCACAGGAGACGTTAAACGGCATCACGACTCGGTCGCCCTCCTCGAGCGTCGAGACGGCGTCGCCGACCTCGGTGATTATCCCCATGTTCTCGTGGCCGAAGACGATTCCCTCCTCGGCGGCGGTCCGCCCCTCGTACATGTGGAGGTCCGAGCCACAGATACAGGTGGTCGTGATGTCCACGATCACGTCGTTGGGGTGTTGGAGCTCCGGTTCGTCGACGTCCTCTACGGCCACTTCGTGCGGGCCTTTATATACGACTGCCTTCATGCGTGATCCGATTCGATATTGTGTATGAACCAACCTAAATCTATTTACATGATAGTTATAGTTAACAACTAAAGTTGTGCTTCTAACAACTCTTGTCGATGGCTCGTTCGGCGGCGATCACGGCCGACGGATCGTCGGAGCGTCGGCGGCGATCACCGCCGGATCCGGTCCGGAATCCGGTCCGCGTCGATCCGCCGTATCGCCCGGTATAACCCCCATGTGTCGGTTTCGAGGCGGTGTTCGAGCTCTCGGACCGCTGAGCGGAACCGGTCGTAATCGGCCGTCGTGACCGGGACGGGGTACGCCGGATCGAGCTCCGTGTGATCCGCGATGACCGCCCACTCGTGTGCGCCGACGACGGGGTACGTGTCAGGATCAATGAACGAAAGGAACGCCGAGGCGACGCGCACGTCGACGCCCGGGAGCCGCGTGAGCGCTGACAGCGCGGCATCGAGGTCGCCGCCGTCCGCCTCCGTGTCGTCGGTCGCGTCTGCGCCGTCCGCCTCCGTGTCGTCGGTCGCGTCTGCGCCGTCCGCCTCCGTTTCGCCAGCCGCGGTGGTCCCGTCGACCGCCGCGATCGCGTCCGCGATGGCGGCTTTCACCTCTCGGCGGTCCGCCCCCGCGAACCGTTCCTCGACGGCGCGACGCTCGGCGTCCGGATACGCGCCGAGATGTCGTCGGAAGTACCACCGGACGATCCACTCCGCGTCCCGCGGGCCGTACTCGCCCGCGCGGAGCGCCGCGGGAAGCGACTCGATCGCCTCACGTTCCACCGGATACAGCGGCTCCTCCGCGCGGTACTCCGCGGCGTATCGCTCGACGTCAGCGGGCGAGATCGTCATGCCGCCTCGGAGGGTCGCCGGCGACAAAACGGTTCGCCGGCACGACCCGACGGTCGAGCGGCCCGTCGACCCGTCGGTTCATCGACTCGTCGACCCCAACCCGTCGATTGGGACCGGGTCACCCACCGACACACTCATACTTCGAGACGCACAGATCATGACACATGAGCACATGCTATCGTGGTGGTCCGAATGTCCAGTGACGGGGCGGACCCGGTGAAGACGATCTGCCCGTACTGCGGGGTGGGCTGTGGGATCCGCGTTACCCCCGGCGAGGACCCCGGCGACATGCGCTTTACCCCGTGGGGCGACGCGCCGGTCAACGAGGGGCGCGTCTGTATCAAGGGCGGCGCGGCGACGCAGGTCGTCGACCACGAGGACCGGCTGACGGACCCGCTGATACGGGAGGACGGCGAGTTCCGCGAGGCGACGTGGGAGGAGGCCTACGATCGGATCGTCTCCGAGATGGAGCGGATCCACGGCGAGTACGACGCCGACGCGATGGGCTTTTTCGGCTCCTCGAAGACGATGAACGAGGAGAACTACCTCCTCCAGAAGATCGCGCGCCGGTACGGCACCAACAACGTCGACAACTGCACGCGGATGTGTCACGCCTCCACCGTCTGGGCGCTGCGGACCAGCCTCGGCGCGGGCGCGATGACCAACAGCATGGTCGACCTCGAGGAGTCCGCGGACGTGCTCTGGATCCAGGGCGCGAACCCCGGCGAGCAGCACCCGATCGCCAACAGCCAGTACTTCCGACAGGCCGTGTTGGAGGGGGCGACGGTCATTCAGGTCGACCCGCACGCGAACAAGACCACCCGCTCGTTCAAGATCGACGAGACGGAGCGGCACATGCACCTCCAACTCGACCCCGGCACCGACATCCCGCTGCTGAACGTCGTCCTCAAGACGATCCTCGAGCGCCACGAGGCGGATCCGGACGCGGGCTGGATCGACGAGGCGTTCATCGAAGAGCGGACGAAGGGGTTCGAGCACCTCCAGGAGACGCTCGCCGACTTCGACAAGGCGGCGGCCGCCGAGGAGTGTGGCGTCCCCCTCGAGGACATCGAGCTCGCCGCCGAGAAGTACGCGATGGCCAACAACGCCGCCGTCTTCACCGGGATGGGGATGAGTCAGCACACGTGCGGCGTCGACAACGTCCAAAACGAGATCAACCTCGCGCTGATCACCGGCAACCTCGGCAAGCCGGGGACCGGCGTGAACCCGCTACGCGGGCAGAACAACGTCCAGGGGACCTGTGACGTCGGCGCGATGCCGAACGTCCTGCCGGGCTATCAGCTCGTCGACGACGACGAGGCCCGGAAGTCCGTGGAGGACGTCTGGGGCTTCGAGATCCCGAGCGAGCCGGGGCTGACGAACGTCGAGATCTCCCACGAGGCGGGCCACTCCGTCCACGGGCTGTACGTCATGGGCGAGAACCCCGTGATGAGCGAGCCCGACGGCAGCGAGGTCGAAAAGCGGCTGGAGTCGCTCGAGTTCATGGTCGTTCAGGACATCTTCATGACCGAGACCGCGAAGTTCGCGGACGTGATCCTCCCGGCGACGACGTGGGCCGAGCGCGGCGGCACCGTCACCAACACCGACCGTCGCGTCCAGCGGATGCGCGGCGTCGAGAAAGTCCACGAGAACACGAAACACGACCTCGAGATCCTGATGGAGGTCGGGAGCCGGCTGTTCGGCGAGGACGGCTTCCGGTTCGACGACGAGGAGGCCGTCTTCGAGGAGCTTCGGCAGGTGTGTCCGAGCTACCACGGCATGACGTATGACGCGCTCGGCGAGACCGGGATCCAGTGGCCCTGCTACGAGGAGGGCGACGAGGGCGACCAGTACCTCTACGCGGAGTCGTTCGACACCGACGACGGGCTCGGACGGATCGAGGGCGTTCGCCACCAGCCGCCCGCGGAGGTCCCGGACGAGGAGTATCCGCTGATCCTCACGACCGCCCGGCTGGAGGAGCACTACAACACGGGGACGATGAGCCGACGCTCGCCGACCCTCATGCGGCAGCACCCGGAGAACTTCGTCGACGTCCACCCGAACGACGCCGAGCGGTACGGGATCGAGGACGGCGACACCGTCACGCTCCGGTCCCGCCGCGGCGAGATCGACGTGAAAGCACAGGTGACCGAGGCCATCAAGGAGGGCGTCGTCTGGACGACGCCGCACTTCGCGGCCGCCTCGGCCAACCGGCTCACGAACGACGTGCTCGACGAGCGCGCGAAGATCCCGGAGTATAAGGCCGCAGCCGCGGAGATCGCCGTCAACGTCGACGCGGGCGATGCGGAGCCCGCGGACGACTGACCGGCGCTTTTCCGTCCGTTATCGAGGCGCCCCGGTCCGTTATACGACGTGGACGGCGCCGAGCATGCCGACGCCGACGTGCGGGGTACAGGCGTACAGCTGGACGCCGGGGTCCTCGAAGGTGACCGCGAACGTCTCGCCGTCGTCGTCGACGGCCTCGCCGCTGCTGAA